>Ga0115571_1001933_pt1 | contig 14059 bp, 9 predicted proteins | sample COGITO_mtgs_1205_FD_87293 | JGI IMG/M metagenome (GOLD analysis project Ga0115571, IMG submission 87293) | Pelagic marine microbial communities from North Sea - COGITO_mtgs_120531 | ecosystem: Environmental > Aquatic > Marine > Epipelagic | place: Germany:Helgoland, sampling site Kabeltonne...
GCAGTGGAAGCCCACTGAGAGGAAAGCAGGTGCAGGCCTAGCATTGTCGTATTCAGGAGGGATTGATTCCACTGCAGCCCTCCTACTTCTACCAGATGAAACTATCCTAGCCTACCATTTGAGAGACTTTGTATCAATGTTGGATCATTCAATTCCAAAACGAACCTTCCAAGCGATTCAAGAAAAAATGGAACGAAAGGTTTTGTGCATACCCTCAAATCATGAACGGATTCGAATGTTTCATAATTTGAGCTGTGGTTTTTCAACCGATAATGCAGCTGGTGTTCATTTGATTTTACTTGCCGATTACTTGGGATTGAGAGGTATTGCATTTGGAACTCCGATCGACAATACATGGTTGAAATCAGGGAGAAAATACCGTGATTTTTCAGAATCTCGCTATTGGAAATATTGGCAAGTACAATTTTCCAAAGCCGGCCTCGCTTATGTACTTCCAATCAATCACATCTCGGAGGCTGGAGCCATGGATATCTGTAAACAGAGTGCTCTCTCTGAGTCAGTAAACTCGTGTCTCAGAGGGTCTGATGGGAATTGGTGTGGGAAGTGCTGGAAATGTTTTCTTAAAAATGGCCCCCTTGGCCGTTTAATTGATCCCAAATCAAAAGAAATCACACAATTTTTGAGCACAAAACCTCTCAAGACAGCTCAGCATGTATTATGGGCATTAAAAGAGCAAAAACTAGGTCATTTAGCTCCTCAATTCATCAATTTAATACAATCGGATCTATCCTGGTGGAGTGAAGCATACCCTCCCGGCCTTGAATTAATAGATGTAGAGTGGAGGGCATACATTAAAGAAAAAACCCAAAGATACCTTTCCTTGATGAAATCTCCTTTCCTACTTGAGAGGGTAGATTTAGACATTTAATTGTTTAAGAAAACCAATCATTTCATCGAATCTTTAGCCGAAACATCAAGAAGCATCCAACAAAGGATAATGCATGGAAGATAAAGACGCAGGCATTTCCGCGTCGCCCGAGAGCACCGAACCCCCCTCGGAATCCTCTTTAGAGCGATTAAGGAAAAGGAACGATCGTAACGAACGTGAAATTCGCCGTTTAAGGAAAAGCGCCTCTTTTCAAATCGGCTTACAATTTACGAATGCAGTGAGGCAGCCGTGGCGCCTACTTCTCCTTCCATTCACATTACCATTTAACGTAATTCGGTTGGGATTGGAACGTATTGGTCGAAAACCAAACCAAGCATCCATTGGAATAAATTTAGTCAATGAACCTGATAGGAAGGATTGCATTGTTTTATTTCCGACAAACGGTGTGGGTTTTGGTCATTTCACACGCATGTATGCAGTTGCACGAGCGATGCGAAAAGCAGACCCCTCATTAGAGATAGTATTCTTCACCCCTATGCCTACCCTGCACATCTTATACAGCGATCAATTTCCTACTTATCATCTCGCGGGGCGGTACAAACACGCCGATATGAGCGCATCTCAGTGGAACGGTTTGGTTGAAGACATGCTTCATCTTGTTTTTGAAAACCATCGCCCGAAATGGTTCATGTTTGATGGAGCATTTCCGTACCGAGGCATGCTTAATGCGATTTCATCTCAACCTCATATGGAGAAATGGTGGATGCGGCGAAGGACGATGAAAAAGAATAAAGGAATTCCAATAGACAGTACTTCTTTCTTCGATGGCATAATTGTTCCGAATGAAGGTTCTGAGGTTCATAATGATGAAGAGGTTCACGTTGTCTCCCCCATCTTGGCTATTGAGCCAGAAGATGCTTGGGAACGTAGTTTTGCCCGTTCACGCCTCTCTGTATCTGAGGATGCAAAGGTGGTATATGTTCAACTTGGTGCGGGGAGAATCAATGCCATTGAGAATGTCCTTGAACAAGTTCTTGAGGCCCTATACAATCATCCAGAAGTCACTATTGTTCTTGGCGAATCCATGCTTGGGGAGAGGCTACCATTCACTCATGAACGATTACGGGTTATTCGAGATTACCCTAACGCATTGTATGCTCATGCGTTTGATGCATCTATTCAGGCTGGAGGATACAATTCTTATCAAGAAATGCGTATATTTGGCATCCCAACACTTTTCATCCCAAATACCGAAACGGGCATGGACGATCAAGTCTCTCGATGTCGGGAATCGGAAAAAGAAGGTTGGGGAATTGTTTGTGATTCACCTTCCATAGCAGAACTGAACCAGCATATCACGAGATTACTAACCTTAAAACCAAATATTATAGGAAGATTCAACAATGGTGCAGATGAGGTAACTCAACTTTTGTTTGAAGCAGACAAAAAAGGCTGTGAGTGAGATGGATGCATGGAAATTAGGTCAAGTCGCGTCAAAGTGGATAGAGGACAATTTACCATCTTCTTCACGAATTTTAGAGTTGGGGTCTGGCTCCGGGACGAATGAGCGAGCCAAAAAATACGATATCACAGCGATTGAGCATGATGAAGATTTCTTACCTTTGGATTACCGATGTATTCATGCTAATATCAAGGCGAATGAAACCTCTTCAAAATATGATGAAGCGGGCTGGTATGATCCACAGAAAATCATCAGCCTCAATCAAGAAAAATTTGATTTGATTATTATAGATGGCCCCCCTGGGGCAATCGGCAGGAGAGGAATTTTGCATTTCCCCTGGATTTTTCAACTTGCCGATATCATCCTCGTAGATGATACGCACCGGGAATCTGAACGTCACCTTGCCGAGAAAATAATTCATTTGATTGAGGTTCCAACAGTGACTGAACTTATAGAAAGAGGCGATTTTGGACTCAGAAAGTGCACAATTATTCAGCGGATTTGATAATATGTCAAGGACAAACGATTATGCAAATGAGATTTTCAACTTAGATGAGAATGCGTATTGGGCCGAAGGTCTAGTATCTCTAGTTGCGAATTGGTATTCTTTACGCGGCACGAGGGATCCCAAATTAGCAGTTGCAATTGCTCGGATTTTAATTTATAATGGATACCCAAAATGGGCAAAGAACTGGCTTTTTGAAAGGTCTCTTTACCTTCCCAGGAATGGAGAAATTCTCAGATGGCTTGTTGAGGCTACTGCTGAGTTAAGAGACCATACTGAGATCTTAAGATTCGGAGAAATACATGAAGAAACACAAAAAATTAGCGTGACTCCAAATGTTCATCTGATGAATTCATTGCTAAGTTTAGGACTAGATAGACGCTTTGAAGAAGTTTATGACCGCCAAAAAGGAGAAAAAATGTCTACGAAAGGACACCGTCTTTTCACACAATATCTCTTTTACTCATTGAATGATTTTCCTAGATACATTTCCTTTTTAGAGTCTCGTTCGGAAGAATTAGAAAGATGGACGGATTTTAATGCCCATCTTGCTTTGAGCTATCATCATACAAATGAAACTGAGAAAGGCATGAAATCTATTGAACGTCCGCTGTATTTAGGGGAAGCTAATGCTTCTTTTACTGCATATGAAATGAACAGAGAAAGTAATCCACTCGAGGCATTGCGCCTTATTAACCGCTCATTAAAAAAGTTAGGTTACGCTCCACTTCACACTTCATGGATGAATTCAGGTTTTGATTTAGAACAACTTTCATGCGGTAACAATCTTCCTAAATCAAATGATTCTAGGTTAGTGAGCGTGATTATGACTGTTCATAAAATGAACCCGATGTTTGCTACTGCGATCTCGTCCATTTTGAATCAATCACATTCCAATCTTGAGCTATTGGTGTGTGATGACTTTTCATCTAAAGAGGATTATGAAGAGTATGAATTATTACTCGAGCACGATAAGCGTGCAAGAATAATCCGCATGGATTCTAACCGCGGCACATACGTGGCTAGGAATCATGCCTTGAAACAAGTTAAAGGAGATTTTGTTCTCTTTATGGATTCAGATGACTGGACACATCCTCAGAGAATCGAAAAGGCATTACAACGGCTGGATGAAAACCCTAAAGCAGTTGTTGCAGTTGATTCATACGTAAGAATGCATAAGTCAGGGAAATTGGCTATGGTGGGATCCTATTTTGTTAGAAAGTGCATGCTGGGGTTATGGAGGACAGAAGTGGTGAGAGATCAACTAGGTGGATTTGATTCTGTTCGAATATCTGCGGATTCAGAATTGCTAGAAAGGGCCCAAATATGTCACGGTAGAGAGGGAGTTAACCATGTAAAAGCACCTGTTTATGTCGCTTATTATCATGAAAAATCATTGACAGGAGGAGGTGAGTTTGGTTTTGGTTGGCGAGGTATTGTTGGAAACCGTTCAAAGTATGCAGGTGCTTTCCGGACCTGGCATAAGAGAATGGGATCAAAATTAATTAATTTTAATATGAGGGAATGCCTCACTAAAAGGCAACCTTTTCATTTACCTCAAGGGTTCTTTCGAGATGGTGTTGGAAAACTAGCGTTGCCCATGATTCCAAAGCAGCTAGAGCACATAAGGTCTGATTGTTCAGTCAATGCATTATCAACTTTTTTTGATGTCCCTGAACTAAAACCAGAAGTGGAAACACCTCACGTAAATGTCTGCTTGGCAACATATCCAGCTAGATTCAATACCATTGGGAGAACTGTACGGACTCTTCTTAATCAATCTCGAAAACCCGACCAAATTCACATCTGGGTAAATGAGAGTCATGATCCACCACCACTGCCTGATGACGAATCAATTGTATTACATATGGCTCCAAATGAAAATTTAACAGATAAGGGGAAATTTGCGGCGGCTCAACTTGCCCCAGAAGGAATTGTAATATTAGCAGATGATGACCTAAAGTATCCACATGATTATGTGGAAACGATGGTTAACGAAGTAAATCGATTTAATGGTGAGGTTTGCGTTGGGCTTCACGGCGTGGTGTTTCCAGTCGGTGAGGATATTCAAACAATAGACGATTATTTCTCTAGACGAAGAGTTCATTTGTATTCCAGAGGACTTTCTGTTCACCTGCCCTGCCATGTTATGGGCACTGGAACCATGGCTTTCGATTCACGTAAGATTAATTTCAATCATGAGACTTGGGACCATAATAAAATGGTTGACCTCCACGTGGGAGTAGACTGCCAAAAGATGAGGGTTCCAATTGTAACCATCCCTAGAAGAAATCAGTGGCTTCGTTCATTTGAAGTTGAAGAGAGCGACGTATCTATTTGGCAGACTGTGAAATCTGACACGGCTCTACAAAAGCAAATGGTAGAGGTACTTATGAGAGTGGCGGATTGGAGTTTTCATCTACAAAATGGGGTAGAAGTCAGTGCTTCAGACCTGCTGGAAAACCTAGAGATATCTCCAATGCAAACATCTACATCTATAAAAATTCAAAACCAATCCAGTTCTGATGAATATATTGTAAATCGGCGCTGGAAGCAAAATGGCAGAATTCTTTCATTTAATGCAAAGCGCAGAAATATATTCTTTGAGATGCCTGTGGGTTGGAAAATAGAACATACACATCCCGACCTCTTTCGCCTTGTGCACTATTTGTTAATGTCGCCTTGGGAAAAGATGATTTTGCAGGGGTGGGCTCCTACTCGGAAAAAGGGCTGGCGGTCAGCTTTATCCTATTCTGCGGGATTAGATTCCCATGCGTGTTTGGAATTGATGCCTAAAAACACAGTTGTAATGTACCATGAACGTAGTGGTTTTCCCTCACAATTAGATCATACAAATGCTGGTATGATGCTTGAATCATTGAATACTTATGGACATCCGGTTGTGTCAATCAAAAGCAATCACGAGTTGATTCGTACAGATTATGAAAAGAATCCAGGTTTTTCGACAGATTTTGCAGTAGGGTCCATGGCTATTCTTCTTGCTGACTTCTATGGGCTGAGTGGAATTGCATTTGGAATGCCATTGGAAAACTCATATTTGTTCCATGGTCATCTGGGACGGGATTTTGAAAAGAGTTGGTACTGGAAGCACCACAAATCTGTTTTTGCTAAGGCAGGACTTGACCTGATTTTACCAACTGCTGGTATTTCGGAATTAATTAACTTAAAGATCTGCTTAGAGTCAAAAAACGGTCATTTTGCAGAATCATGCCTACGGTCAAAAGTTCCCGGAAAGGTTTGTGGTCTTTGTTGGAAGTGCTTTAGGAAAAATACACTAAAAGGAGAAAAGGTTACAATTTCTCCGGAAGTAAATCAATTTCTTCAGAAACAACCACTGAAACAAGCCGCTTCAACGATATGGGCTTTGCAAAAAATGATACCAGATCATCCGCATATTCTCAAGAGTTATCCACACCTTGGAGAGGTGATTGACTTGGAGGTGGACTGGCTTAATCGATATCATCCAAGCGCCAGTCATTATTTACCAAAATATCTCCGACCCCAATATCTCAAAAAATTGAACTTGATTGCAACACCGATGACTAGCGAAGAGACAGAACATCTTCACTCTCTTGTAATTTATTCCCCAAAAGAAGAATAGATTTCAATCCATGCTTCTTCTCTAACAAAAGAGGTGTTTGGGCCAGGATATACATTGTTTGCTACAGATTCTAGCAATGGCTTCAACTGGTGGTCAAAGATAGTCAGATCATCTGTGAATAACTGAAATTGATTACTTGGGTTGGAAATTTCATCTATCATTTCCTCTTCATTTTCATAAATTCTCGTGATGACAACACCGTTTGTAAGCAATGTGTGATTATCAATCCCTTCACTTTGGTGTAGAATGTTTAATCGTGATGATTCTCTTGTACCATGTTCTAGATTGAACATTTGCATATATTTCTTGATGGACTTAAGCGCCTCACCAGTAATCAATCTGGACACAAATACATGATTTCGGTTCCAAGGCAGATGTTGTGTATTATCTTCGGGCCAATCTAAAACCTTTCCAAAACGTTCAGCCCGTTGTTTTATTGCTTCTTCTTTTGCGTGAAGTGGAATCCAAGCAGTGTTTGACTTCGGTTCCAGTTTTCTAAGAATTGATGTAATTCCAGCGTAAGGATACTGTCCAATGAACACTAGTTTTTCAGGTTTAGCCGAGACTATTATCGCTTCCAAAACATATTCAAGATCAGCATTCCACGCTTGGTTACTTTTGTTTGTGGAGGTAATGGGTGAAAAATGATGTGTCCCTCCTTCACTTAATTCATCACTAATAAGAAACACAATGGAGTTTGATACTGACGAGAAAAACGGATTCAGCATATTTCTTTCTTTTGGAGTGAACCGGTGATAATCAATGATAAACAAGCATTCTTTTTCCGATTCTGAAACAGTCTTCTTTTTCTTAATTTTACGATGTCTCTTTAGAATTGAAATCGGTAAAAGCGGTATTTTCCAAGGCTTATAGATCGCTTCTCGTATGGCATCCCCGATTTGAAAAGAATAAGAGTTCTCAACAGTGTATTTCATTCGAAGGTGCATCATTAGCCCTCCATTGAATAATACGATTTAATTGCCTCTTCTGGATCTCCGATGAATTTGACTTCTCCATTATGGATGTGAAGTATGCGGGAGCAAATAGATTTCATCAAGGCGAATGAATGACTAACTAAAACAACGGTTCCTGCGCCATTGACCATCTCAAGTATTCGTTTTTTTGATTTTTCTCTAAACTTAGGGTCGCCAACTCCAAGAACCTCGTCAATGAGCAATAATTCTGGTTCGATTGCGCTTGCAACAGCCAGCCCAAGTCGTGCCTTCATCCCCGCTGAATAGGTTCGTATTGGTTGATCGAAAAATTCGCCTAGTTCACTAAACGATATGATTTCGTCCATTTTTGAGAGAATTTTATTTCTTGAATAACCCAATATACTCCCGAAAATCAATGCGTTCTCTCGTCCGGTTTGGTGGGAAGAGAATCCTGTTCCAAGGCCGGCGAGAAGTGTTTGCTCTCCCCTACTTAGTACGCTCCCGGAATCTGCAGGTAAAATACCAGTGATGATTCGTAATATGGTTGATTTACCTGAACCATTTTCCCCAATTATTCCCAAAACTTCACCTCTGTATACTTCAAAATTTATGTTCTTCAAGGCGCAATAAGCATCAACACGATTTCGACCAAAAATAGACTTTAATCCGTCAAGAAGTGAGCCTTTTCTAGGGAAATGCAATGAGACATTTTGAACAGAAATTACAATTTCATTCATAGAAACTTCACCGCCTCTCGTTCGTATTTTGTAAAGATCATACTACCTATTATCATGCTTGCTAAGAGAAAAATTATACTTGAAAATACGGCATATTGAGGGAGACTAAGTGCTTGCCCATCAATAGCATGCCGAACCATCGTTATCGGGGTCGTCATAGGATTGTAAAGTGCAGCTTCCCCCATTGTTCCTCGTTCTAAAGCCATCTCTGCAGTCCACATCACCGGAGAGAAGAAAAAGCCTGCTCGAACGATGAACCTGAATAAATGTTCAATATCGCGCTGTTTGCAATTGATAGAGGCGAAAATTAACCCAAAACTACCCCCCATTATGCCCGCCATGATGACTCCAATTGGCACATAGATTAGATTGAGGGTGACTGGAGTTCCAAAATAGATGATAATCGGTAGAACCACCAACGAGCTTCCTAATGAGGTGATAATATGCCCTCCAGTAATTGACACAGGGAAAATAATTCTCGGAAAATATGCCATATTGATTGTTTGAGCGTTGCTCGAAATTGATGAAACAGTTCCAGAGAGGGACTTTCCAAACGTACTCCACACGATTACTCCAACCAAGACCCATACAGGGTACAATTCATCGGGATTACCCGCAAGCATGATGAACAAGAAATAGTAAGTTATCGCGAGGAGTGACGGTTCCAAAACTAACCAAAGATATCCGAGGCTTGCGGTTCTGTAGCGAGTTCTCATGTTTCGTTTTACCATAGCCCACACGAGTTCCCTGTTCAAGTAAATAGAATGAATTACATTGATGGGACCTTTTAGAGGCGGTACTATTGGGGCTACAGGATTTAGAATTGAGTCACCTCTATCTTCGCCCATGAACCCTGAAATGCGAGGTTGTTATCAAACTCTTCATTGATATTGCTCATCACCATGTATCTTCTGCGATACAAACCTTTAGCCAAGATGTAATTCAGTTGGAAAAAGTAATCATCAAACTTAAATCAACGATTTACAAAGCCGATTAAAATCTCCGGTAAGTCATAATGATGACCGATTATCTCTTTGGAGGCTTGATATACCAACGAGTTGATGAACTCATGTCAATTCCCCGAAGTATGAGCCCCCAATCGCCTCATCCGAAATCATTTCCTCAATGTATAGGCATCATTGGCCTCGGATATGTTGGTCTTCCAACAGCAATTGGATTTCATGATGCGGGCTTTGAGGTCTGGGGGGTAGATGTTTCTCAGCGTACCGTTGACATGGTGCTCAACGGGGAAAACCCAACTGGAGACCCTGATGTGGACGATATCGTCCCTGCGCCAGGAACTGAGCGATGGAACATTACCACCTCGACTCCAGAAGCCGTGCCTCACTGTGATGTTGTATTGGTGACGGTCCCCACTCCTATCACTCATGACCTCAAACCTGATTTGTCATATGTTGAAGCAGCAGGGCGCGCTGTGTTCGAGTCCATCAAAAAGGGCTCAAACACCATTGTTGTTCTTGAGTCAACGGTATACCCCGGGGTGACTGCTCAAACTTGGTTGCCTATCGTTAAAGAATTAGGTTTGATTATTGGTGAGGATGTTGAAATTGCTTATTGTCCAGAACGGTTCAACCCTGGCGATGCAGCACATGGTGTTCGTCAGGTGGCTAGAGTCATTGGTTGTGAAAATCCAGTGATTGGCAACCAACTGGTACAGTTGTATTCCAAGTTAACCTCAGAAGATGTTCGCTATGTCGGTAAACTCGAAGTCGCCGAGGCTGCTAAGGTTATTGAAAATGTTCAGCGCGATATTAACATTGCATTGGTCAACGAATTGGCTCGGATTTTCCCTGCCTTAGGGGTAGATGTAGAAGATGTGCTCTCAGCAGCAGCCACTAAATGGAATTTTCACCGTTACACACCGGGTGTTGGAGTTGGGGGTCATTGCATTCCCGTTGACCCATACTACATGATTCAACGAGCGGCTGATGTTGGCGTTCCAGCGGGCCTGATTACCGCTGCACGTGCCGTTAACCGTTCTATGCCTAGCCATGTAGCCGGTGTTCTTAGCCAAATCTTATGGAATTCTAAGGTTCCTGCAGATGATGCCCGAGTATTATTACTCGGCTGGTCTTACAAAGCTGAAGTAGGTGATCCAAGAGAAACTCCAGCGGAACCTTTAGCCGAGACTTTGATGTCAAAAGGCGTAACTGTTGGTGCATGGGACCCTCATCTTGACAACAGCAGTTTCCCAGAGGGTGTCATCTCAGTATCTGCCCTAAGTCAAGCACATGACTACGATATGGTGGTGCTTGTCACGGCTCACAAAGCATGCTTAGAACTTGACTGGGAAGGGCTACTCGGCCAAATGCGAACTCCGTTACTATACGATGGGCGCCGGGCGCTTGATCTTGAAAATCTCAATCGTCTTGGCTGGAATACATTTGCAGTTGGAATGCCCTGAGGTGATTTGTTGTCAGAAAATGGCAGGTGGTACCTTTCTGCATTAATTTCGCTTTTTTTGACGTTGTTGATGGTCAATTCCTCGTTATCTGGGGTCGTGGACCGTAAACTAATCGATGGAAGCGTAATGGAGTTAGGCAGATATCATTTCACGTTTGAAGCTTATGAATACATTTCGGAGGATGAAGCCCCGTCAGTTATTGCCTGGGGCTCTTCAAAAATGAGAGAATCCTTTGACGGTTACGAAATGGAGAAGATTTCCGGCCACAAAGATGCTAACTTCTATAACCTTGGATATGCAAGTGAACTTCCATATTTACGTCTTCCCGAAGTATCAACTATGATTTCTTCCAACCCGGATGTGCTAGTCTTAGAATTAGGGCCGAACACTTTTTCTTATCTTTCAACTCCTTTAGATAGCTCTAGTTTGGAAAAAATGAATTCGCTGATTTATCATAGCCCCTTGCTGAACGATGGGGATTACATGACAGTTATGGAACACGAAGATATTGATCTTCTAGATGCTAGTTTTGGAAAAAGATTGAAAGGGCATTCAAGGTATTCCTTTCCCGCAATTGAAAACTACCTTATTGATGAAATAACTGATGAAGAGACTGGTTGGGGCTGTGATCAGAAGCTGAATAATGTTCGTTGTGCCCCCCACTCCACTTCAGATCTTTTCGAGGATTATTTGCGGATGCCACCCCAATTCTCTAACTATTTGGAACGAATTAAACCTCTTGATGACGGGACACTTGAGGAGTTTTATGGCGAAAGGCTTGACAATTATTTAAAAAGTCGTTACCATAACTCAGAAGGCTCCTTCAATAAAAACCACGAGGCTTTTAATTACATCATAAATGAAGCAATTAGTAATGATATCGAAGTTGTTTTGCTAGCCTTGCCTTACAACCCAGTACTTATGCAAAGATTGACCCCTGATCAGTGGGGTTATCTAGAACAAGCAATAGTTAATTATTCACAACGAGATGATTTAACGACTGTGAACCTATTACATGATTCTCGATTCGCCAATGACTCTCTATTCAACGACTTTAGCCACATGTCTGAGCTGGGAGAAAAACAACTTTCACGGGTGTTAATACCTTATCTTGATGAGGCGCTAAGTGATAAATTAGGCGTTCAACTTGAAGATACACAATATCCGGAGGAATTCCTTGTTATTCCAGCAAAGGTTTCTTCTCAATTTGTTCAATCAATAGATTTATTCACGCCCCATTTGAACGAAAGTGGAGCGAATTCATTGGCTCAACACACCTGGGAATTTTGGGAACAAAATGCACAGAACGGCATGTCAGTTCAGCCCGATACAGGGGCAAGTACCAAGAATACCGCTGAAGCCCCCCACTTGCAATATTGTCTCGAAATACCTACTACTGATTCTTACTATGTTTGGATTCACAGCCAGTCCCCAAATTCTACCTCGGACTCAATATGGTTGGGAATGGATGGAGTTATTGCGGATTTTGGGAAGAGAGGGGTCGGACTCTATGACACCAATGGTTCTAGACAATGGTTCAGTGTCGGGGACAATGGTGAAAAGCTTGTTTTCCTGTTGGAAAAAGGTCAGCATTGTTTAGATATTTGGATGAGAGAAGACGGGGTCGTTCTTAATGAAGTAATATTGACGGCTAACCCTAATTGGATAGCTGGTGGTTAATTTGGATTTTACAACACCAGGATATTACATTTGGTTCCTTCCGTGTGTGATTCTTAGCATACTGGCGCTGTCAAGAGGCAGAAAAAGAATACAAATCGGGCTAATCTTATTGTTTAGTTACCTTTTCTTCCTGCTCGCCTCAGGGTGGCATGTTGTTCTTTTAGCCATCAGTACGCTGATGGACTGGACTATAGCAAAACGTATTTTTTCGAGTGAAAACCAGAGAACAAAACGTCTATTGCTCACATTTACACTAACTACGAATCTAATTCTATTAGCGGTTTTCAAATATCTTGACATGATAATTCGTTCATACGGTTTATTTTCATTGAAATTCTGGTGGATGCCCGATATTGATCCTTATGGCCTTCTTCTTCCAGTTGGAATTTCCTTTTACACTTTTCAAACCATGTCCTATTCGATTGATGTTTATAGGTCAAAATATGAACCATACAAAGATTTTATCGATTTTGCAGCTTACGCATCTTTCTTCCCTCAACTCGTTGCTGGACCAATTGTACGAGCAGACGATTTTCTTGAACAAATCCAATCCCCTCTTACTTTTCAAGAGCGAAACTTCAGGCTTGCAATTACATTCATTATTTACGGTCTAGTCAAAAAACTTGTCTTCGCGAATAATATGGCTGCGCATGTTGATAGTATTTTCATTGATGGAGTAGACTTACACAACACAGCGCTTGTGTGGTGGGGCACCCTATGTTTTGGCATACAAATTTATTGTGATTTTTCAGCATACACAGACATAGCAATTGGATCCGCAATTTTCTTAGGAATTCAGCTCCCAGAAAATTTCAAAACTCCTTATGCTGCTAGGTCACCCCAAGATTTTTGGAGGAGATGGCACATATCCCTGTCTACATGGTTGCGAGATTATCTCTACATTTCTCTTGGGGGTTCTAGATATGGCGTTAAAAGACTGTACCTAGCCTTGATTGTCACTATGGTTCTTGGAGGCCTTTGGCACGGAGCTTCTTGGAATTTTGTTCTTTGGGGATTTATTCATGGAATTGCTTTGATAATACATCGTTTGGCTCACAAACGAAATTTCGTAGTGTTTGTATTCTCGAATAGATTTACAAAATTCCCTGCGGTATTTTCCGGGTGGCTAATTACCCAAGTGTTTGTATTTTTCACATGGCTCATATTCCGGGTAGAGGATCAAGGAATGTTAATTTCTGCATTGCAGGGGTTCGTTGGATATGACTCGTTCTTTGATATTGAAAAGGCGCGTGAAGTACTTCCCGATGTACAATATATCACTTTTATTCTGGTTATATTGTTTGTACTCATTCATGGATTAAGTGGCAGGTTCGGTGGATTTAGAAAACGAATTGCAGACTCTCCGGGATGGGTTTGGGGAGTAGTAATGGGGATGTCGATGATTATGATGCTTTACTTACGCCCCGACCATCCAACCGACTTTATTTATTTTAGATTTTAAGAAAGGCAAAAGTGATGTCGTGGCGAGACTCAACGAAAGATATGAACATTGAACAAGTTTATGCTCCACATCGTAAATTAAATTTAAAAAATCATTTCCGTTCTTGTAACTGCCCACAAAGTACGTGTTGAACTTGATTGGGGAGATTTGACCTTGAATATGAACACCGCGACCTTGTACGATGGAAGACGCGTGTTTGAGTTTGAGACAGGAACCTCATAACAGAGGCAACTTACGGGTTGAAACAGAAGAACTCGCATGCGCAGATTCAAAGAAGAGGCGACGCCACGGGGGGTTGAGGCGTGGACATGGTCGGGACGGAATGGATTGAAGCAGAAGTGCTCAAAGCAGTTCCAGACGCCGTTGTTGAAGTCATTGACC
>Ga0115571_1001939_pt1 | contig 14022 bp, 20 predicted proteins | sample COGITO_mtgs_1205_FD_87293 | JGI IMG/M metagenome (GOLD analysis project Ga0115571, IMG submission 87293) | Pelagic marine microbial communities from North Sea - COGITO_mtgs_120531 | ecosystem: Environmental > Aquatic > Marine > Epipelagic | place: Germany:Helgoland, sampling site Kabeltonne...
CATGTCTAGAGTGATGCGGACGGTGGTGAACTCTCTCTGTTCGGAGGGTTACGACGTGACTTGGTTGTGTTTGAAGGCGTCTCACGTGGGTTCTCCCATGGGTCGTCGTCGCTGGTTTTGTCTCTGTCGGCGCGTGCGTGATCCGTCTCCGGTGTGCGTGGACCTTCCGGAGAAGATTTCTCGCAGTGCGAGTGTGATTGGCAACGTGTATTCGGAGGTAGCTCTTCCGAAGATGGAGGAGGCGAGTGTTTCTATTGTTCTGAAGAAGCTTCCGGGCGACCACGACTGCCGCGGTACCGTGGTGACCAAGCCCATTCGCCGCCGGCGCTGGGCGACGCCTCGTACCAGAATTTCGTACGCTTGCCGCAATCTGACGAAGCGCGGTTCGAACGACTTGGCTAGTCAGCTTCGCTTTGCGACGTGCACGCCTTCTGACCAGCGGCATCTGAAGACGCCGTGCATAGAGTGGATTGAGTGGTTGATGGGTCTTCCCATCGGGTACACGGACTTGGCGTGTGAGAAGCCGCTGGAGCACAACGGTTGGGTGAGGGAGCCGGTGGGTCGTCTCGGCTACCGTAGTCCGGAGGCGATTAAGCGCCACTTCCGTCTCGGCAACATGTGCGTGCCTCACATGGCGAAGAAAGCGTTTGAAATTCTTACGAGTAGGTATAAACTGTAGCACGTTAGTGGTAAATGTATTTCTTTGTACTTCTGATAGCTGCCGTATCCGCCGCCTGCGACTGCCTGGACCGCGATCAGTTGGGTAGATCGACGTGGTTCCTCCTGCACGAGTTGGTGCGTTCCGAGCCTCGACCGGAGTTTGTTCAGTTCATGTGGTCGTTGAGTGAGTTGTATCCCTGTGAGATTTGTCGTTCGCACATCTCTGAGTATCTGGTGGAGCATCCTCCGGAGATGTCAGAGTACTGGATGTGTGATTTCCACAACGCGGTGAACCTTCGTCTTGGCAAGCCCGTTTTTAATTGCGGTATAAAAGACTCCTCCTTTCCTTTTAATGGCTGACAGCGTTGGCGATTGTTACGTTTGTCTCGAAGAGTGTGATCACAAGTCTCCTTGCGACTGTGGTCACCCTGTCCACGAGAAGTGTCTGAAAGATGCTAGGAAGTACAAGAACATGTGTACGATTTGTCACGATAATTTCTCGGACACTAGTTCGGAGGATTCTGAGGAGTCCGAGCCGGCGTGCACGCCTTGTACGCCCTGCGTGTGGTGTTGTTTGAGTCCTTTGATCTACTTTCTGTCTGGCGTTCTTGGTCAGATGTTCATCGGTTTAGTTGGTCTTCCGTTTGGCTACCGTCCGGTATTGTTCGGGGTGGTGACGTTTAGCGACGTGCTTTACGTGTTGGCGTCGTTTAATTTTTTCTTTTCGGCGGTGCTCGTGCATCTTCCGTTCATGTTATATAGTACGTTTAAAAGTCGGACTATAACCACGGTGTCTGGTTAAAAAATAATGAGTGGTCAGAAGCGAAAGAGGAAGGTGAACGAAGTGTTGAGGCACGTGAAGCGCTTCAAGTCGCGTTTCAACGACCTGTACGAGAAGTTGGAGGCTCTGCGCGGGCTGATAGGCATGTCGGAGGTCAAGGAGTGTGTGATTGACCAGCTGAAGTTTTTGCTGTGCAACGATGGTAGGACGGACGGTCATTTCCTGCACACCGTCATTTCTGGACCGTCTGGTTGTGGTAAGACGACGTTGGCGAAGGTGATGCACGAGCTTTGGTCTCAGCTCAACGTGTTCGACAACAACGAGTTCACGGTCCTGCACCGCAGTGACTTGGTCGCCTCCTACATGGGTCAGACGGCGGCGAAGACGAAGAAGGTCTTGTCGAAGCTGGTCGGCGGGTGTATCTTTATCGACGAGTTTTACTCTCTTGTGTATGGCGACGATTCTTACGGCAGGGAGTGTGTCGATGTCCTGAACACGTTCATGTCCGAGCACGAGAACACGGTGGTGATCGTTGCCGGGTACGAGGACGAGATGAAGAGGGTGTTCGACGCTCAGCCGGGTCTGAAGAGGCGTTTCGCCTGGTCGTTCAACATTAAGAGGTACACTGCGATGGAGCTGATGGAGATTTTCCAGAAGCAGTTGGCGGCGCACGGTTGGTCTTTGGCGACGCCTCGGTCCGTGCAGGAGTTGTTTACTCAACACTACGAGAAGTTTGAGTTTCAGGGTGGAGATACGTTCAACCTGTGTCTGAAGAGTAAGATCGAGTACTCGAAGCGTCACTGGAAGAACGGAGGGTCGAAGAAGATTACGACCGACGACGTGGAGCGTGCGATGAGGGTTCATTTCACGAAGGAGTCTACTTATAATAACATGTATATATAGAGGGAGTGTGAGTACTAAATGTTCAACTGCTTGCCTTGGTTCTCTCGTCTGATGAATAGGTATCGCTACGACGGCATCGACCCGTCGGTGTGCGTGGCTGAGGTCGACGACGACTTGGTGGTGGACTAGGTCGGAAATTCCCAGTCTGGGTCGCTGCGCTCACTGTACGCGATGGCAAGGTAGGTCGCCGCAGCCGCTAGTATGACAAACATGACAAACAGTGTCATTGATGTATGGCGACACACCTTATATATACTCAGAAGCATCAAAAAAAAACTCCAGACATGGTCTTTGTCCCCAAAGTTTCCAAAGCTGAGCTTGAATCCTACCAAGTGTGGGAAACGTCGCAAGGTGTTGTCAGATTACCTGAGTGGTACTTGAGAAGCAACGAGAAGCGCCTCAACATCGCGAGACACTACAATAAGATAGTGGCGTACTACTCCGAGCCTTCCTACATTACTAAAATCAAAGAAGTCGAGCTCAATATTACCGAGGTTGATATAAAAGGATCGTTAGAAGCGGAGAGAGACCGCATACTTCTTAATCCGCACGCTGCCGACGCGGAGTCCCTGTGTGAGAAGTGGCTTGTCGACGCTGCCTTTGTCAACGACTGCCTGGATGAGAAGTGTACCCCTGTACCGCTCGGGCTGCGTCCTGAAGAGGTCGTTGGTCCAGTTCGTAAGCGTCGTAGGGTGGTGCGCTACGTTCCGATAGAGACCCTTCCTTGTGAGAGCGAGGAGTCTGAGAGTGAGATTGAGAGCGAGTGCTCGTCGGACTCTGACTCCGACTATGTTCCGGAGTATGACGACACTAGTGACCAGTAGAGTGTGTGAGAATGTACTGTAGTATCAAGGAGTTTCTAAATTGGTTTACTTCTGTTGTTTATTTTTTGTACGCGTACTTTGTGATCAATACTTTGGTTGATGTTCCGGTTTTCAGTACCAGTCTCTTGAACGGAACGTGCGTGTTGACCCAGGATGTCATTCCTGGCTCGTTCGCGCTGTTTTTGACGTACATGGTCTCTTTTCTCTTTCAGTTCACTGCCGGTTGTTTTGGAAATGTCGGTTCGACCAAGTGGATCGACTATGGCTTCACGATTGCTATTATGATGTCTCTTCTGAACCCGGACTGGAACATGCACCTGCCGATCTACGTACTGACTCTGACCCTGATGATCTTGTGTTTTATTTCGGAGACGCTGTTCCGCGGTGACCCGGTGCTTGGCTGGTGTGTCCATATGAACGGGTGGGTCGTCGCGAGCGCGGTCGCTCGTCTTTCCGAGCCTTGGATTGTCGTGTTTCCCTTGATACAGTTTCTATGTTTTTGGTACCAGTATCCTCTGTACAAGGTCATTAGGGGTGTCGGAAAGAGGCGTGCAGAAAATTTCGGCGTCGAAGTGTTGTATTTGGTCGTTAGTTTTGCGTTTAAGAGTGTTGTAGGCTATTTACTTTTTACGAAGAGTTATGGCGACTATAAGTTCTGAGTAGATTTATAAAAATAAATGTCAGTAGATTCTTTTGTACACGCTGGCAATACATTTTCAAACGATGCCTTTTCTCGAATTAATCGCGTCTGCGTCCATACTGGCGTTGAAAACTTCAAGCATTTCTGTTTTTCTTTGTCGTACGAGCACCTGTTTCAGTCTCCCATGAAGTTTAAAAATTTCCGAGGCACCTCGAAGGCGAGTGCGATGAGGAATTGTTTCACCTTCTTCTTGGACTTTTGTTACGGCATCGGCGCGGCGAAGTCGAAGGACGGCGGCATGGCGTTCGACAACATCGTCTGTATACTGGAGGCTTGCAAGCACGAGGCGAAGGATCGCTACGTCGGTACTAGGGTGCACGTGTTCACTACGCGCTGTCCCTCGGACATGAACAAGCTGCAAAGTTTCTTGGAGTACAACGATGAGGTTTTCCGCAAGGGCAAGTTTGGTGAGTTCGAGAGGCACCGCGTCGTGAACAACGCCTACGCCTACGCCAGCAGAGTGTGCAACGTGTACGCGGACAGCAACGACGGCATTGCCAACGTCGACAGCATGTTCATCAACTCGGAGACGCACACGCTGTCGCCTTCTCGCGTGTTCAGTCTGGACACGATGAGTATCAGGAACGCCATGTACAACGATCCTGAGGATTACCGCAGTAACGGAGACATCGTGTTTCCGGACGAGGACAACATTATTCGCATTTCTCCGGATATGCTGAAGCCGGAGATCCTGATGGACAGGTACTTGGTGGACTACCTGCTGTACCGCGTGAATCCACCGGAGGCGCACCTCACCCACGTTCACAACCAGCACTACCGGTTGGCGCTGATGACGCACTCCTTGCGCGTGGACCCGCCCAACCTGAGTCTGGTCGACAATAAGTGTAACATCGAGGTGACCGACATGGACGAGTTCGTGAATACTCTGATGAAGAACTTCCGAGTGCTCAACATCGACGACAACGACGACGTGGAGAGCTCCTTTGGTTTTTTTACGTACCACAGTTTGATTTCGAAGACCGACAACGTGAACAGCACGACGTACATGTCGATGGAGGCTGTTGGTGACAAGGTGCTGTACCACCCGATGCTGCACTTCCAGAGTGATTTGAGTGACATTGATCTGATTAAAATCAGGGGCGATTTGTTGAAGGGCGACATGGATGAGTCGAAGCGCAAGCAGTTCATGCTGAACGAGTTCCGGCAGCGCTGCTGGGGCGACACGGACGCCAACATTTCCAAGCCTCTGCAGAGCGTGCAGCGGTGGTACAACAACGACTACAACGACGAGGTCTTTGGGTGGGAGCTCCACTACAACGACTTGTCCGTGTTCGCCAATCGCGCGATCCGAATCATGAAGGTGTACGACAAGCTGTTTTGCATATCTTCCGCCCACCACGCGATGTTTTTGATTAACCACGCCAAGTACGATTCTTGGAGGCACGACATGGATCTTCATTTTAACGTGTGCATCACTGGCGACGGCGCGACTTCCAAAAGTTTCCTGTTCGACACGATGGTCGAGACGTCCATTCCGGGCACCTGTCCGGAGTTCACGTACGAGACGGCGAAGAGCAACGCTCACGACGACAACAACAACCACCTGCGCAACGTGTTCCAGGAGGCGCCGCAGGGAATGTTTTCTTCGAACAAGCACACGGATCCTCAGCAGGAGGCTGCCTTCAAGGAGCGGCTCACGTCTCAGCGAACGAGCCATCGCCGCCTGCACATCGACGAGACGACCGGCGTTCGTACGCAGGTGTCCTCGGTCTCTCAGGCGATCGGGTCGTACTTCGGTGCCTCGAACGATCCGAAGTCTGGCAGTACTCCGGCGATGATCACTCGCTTCCACTGGTTGGAGTCTGAGAAGGTCTACCGCGAGGGCAGGAACATCCACGACTGTCAGCGCGCCTGCGACAGCATGGGAAAGGTCGCGCACATGGCAAGAGCCCAGTCGGTCGTCTACCACAAGCTGGAGGACACCATCGTCGCCCTGACGTTTCAGTTCATTCGCATTAACCTGCTGGAGCGCCCGGAGCTGGGGGTTGCGGACATCGTGGTCGACAACTTCACCATGCTGCTGAAGAAGTACGGAATCAGGTACGAGGGTCGAACGATCGAGCGTACAAAGAAGCTGTGCACGATAATGACGATCATTAACGCGAAGGAGTTGTTGTTCCACACTCCCGGCGGCAAGTACTACAAGAAGCCGTTCCGTTTGGAGCAGCTGATGGACATGCAGCCTCTCATGGTCTGTACGGAGGAGATCGCCATCTTCTGCATCGGACTCATGTTCAACAGCATCGAGGGTGAGAACCACAAGAAGGTGCTCAAAGCTATCTGGAAGCTGCACCAGCGTTCGAAGGAGTACCGCGGTGCCGACAGCCAGACCATGGAGATCGACCACAGCTACATTGCCGTGGAGGGGATCAAGCGTTTGAAGCAGCAGATTCACGGCACCATTCACGAGTCGGAGGGTAAGATCGGTGAGTCCGCGATTGAGTCGGTGCTCGAGGAGCTTCGCAAGGATCAGATCATGTGTTCGGTGTACGAGATGAAGGCTGGCATCTTTAACGACGGAAATCCTGAGCCGAACAACGAGCGCAAGTTTCGATGCGAGCGTCTCATCTCGGGACCGGGCAAGACGTACCTGCACATGGAAAATTTCAGAGTGTTCCGAGAGGGTACCTCGTCGGATTTGTTCAAGGAGTGTCTCAAGGAGCTTCAGCACATGCACACTCCTCGTCACCAGATTTTGCTGGGGAGGCGCATTCGAAACGACAAGGGAGCGGTGCAGCACCCGCACCTGTTCGACACGATCATGCTGCATCCCAAGAGTCAGTCTCTCATGGTTTCGGGCGGAACCGTGTACGACGACGACGATTGCGATATTATTGACGTGGACAACGTGGTGAATATGGAGGACGAGCTGCTGAGCGTCGATCTGGATACGTACGGAAGAACGCAGCGCTCGATCAAGTTGGGGTACGACATTGAGGAGATCTTCGTTCCGAACGGTCCCGGTAACCGCAAGTACCCTGGTAACAATTTAAAGACGCTGTTTAAGAAGAGAAAGAGAGTGGTACAATACAATGCGTAGAAATTACAAACACGAATATTATATATATATAAAGTTTTTATGATAATGTTAGTCTGGTTTATTATTTTTTCGTCGTGTCTGTATCTTGCGTACGACCACTTTCCTCTGGATCCTCCTCGCCGACGTCTGTACGTGATCAAGAACCTGTACAAGGCGGCGGGGCTAGCGTTCCTGTGCGTCGTAACGATGCCCACGGTGATCGTCCCCGCCGCGTACGGCGTCTGGAAGACGAATCTGATTCACGTCGTCGCGGCGGCGTACGTCAGTCACGACTTTGTGGGGCTGCTGCGGGTCCCTCTGCCGATGAACACCAAACTACATCACATTTCCTCGGTCATCTTGATGCTGATCACGTTTACCTTGGACTTCTCCAAGTCGTCTCTCGGTCAGGCAATTTTTGTGTACACGGTCTGCAGTGCGATGTCTTTCGTGGTCAACCTTTATCTGGCACTGCGTTTGTGGGCACCGTTTCCCCGCCTGCGGCTTCTGGCGTTCTGGGTGTACCTTCTCTGCTGCACCGCCAACTGGACGTGGCACTGGACGTCCTACAGGTTCGAGTGGGACCTTCTGCACGGCGTCTACGTGTTGGCGTTGACGTTCATCGTGTACGACGACGTGTACTTGCTGAGGTGGTTATGGCGTGATTGAAGGAGATTTGTCGCAGTAGGCAACGATATTAACTCCCTCCAATTTTTGTATCAGTTTCACTTTACCGTCTTTAGGATCGTTGTACGGTACGAACTCGTACACTTTAATACGTTTTGCCCACCGAACCATGTCTTCCGAGGTCTTAAAATGTTTATACTCGCCCTTGTATTCTACAACAATGCCTCCTATTGACGCTGCTATTTCAAGAAATCTCTTCATATTTGAACTGTTCATCTTTGCACGTGGACTCTTTCAAAAATATCGCCATATATATACACGTATATACTCTTGACCACCGCACATAAATGAGCACCCCTGTGTTTGACATCGCCAAAGCTTCTAAATCCGTCGCCGTTGAGGAGCCCGAGCCCAATGAGCCCAAGGACAAGGAGCCCAAGGAGGAGTGGGAGAGAATACTTGACGCCTACTGTTTTTTGTTGGATCTAGGTGTAAAGAAGTAGTATATATGACGTGCTATACACGAAAGTCTGGGAGTGTGTACAATGAACCCCGAACAAGAATGCAAACTCAAGTGTGAAAAACTACGAAGGGCGTTTGCACCTTTACACATTCTTAGTATTTACAGACGGAGGTACGACTTATGCGTTTCATCCTGCGTGGGGACTTGATACTGGTATTTTCCTCCGGTATATATATCGATAAAATATATATAGAAATGCAAATATTCATAAAGACTCTGACTGGAAAAACAATCACACTCGACGCTGAACCGTCGGATATTATAGAAAATATCAAAGCAAAGATTCAAGACAAGGAGGGGATACCACCGGATCAGCAGAGGCTAATTTTTGCCGGGAAGCAGCTGGAAGATGGGCGTACACTGTCCGATTACAATATTCAAAAGGAGGCTACATTACACTTAGTGTTAAGGCTGTAGATATCTGTACATCTCTCTAAATACTTATTTCTAATATTTTTGATCCGTGCAACGTATGTGAAATCACCGCGATCTAAGCTCTTGAAAGTTGGTGCGCGTGTATTTTTTTTTATGGTAACAAACATGGGGTTCACTGTCATCTTGATCATTTTTCCACCCTCTCCTCTTTGCGCGAATGGCGCCATACGTCGCGCAACAAGGGGTTGCGGTGCAGCGCTATCCACTTAGTATTTGTTCGTTTCTTGGGAAGGAACACAAGCGTCCTGCACGTCGGACAGGTCGGTACGTTGTGCTTGCACCGCTGTCCCCACTTCCTGAGACAAGACTCGTGCGCCCACTTGGTGCACCGTTTGCAGCAGACGTCGGCATCGTTTTCGTAGCACACCGTGCACTCTGGAGTTTCGTACAGTGGGTTGACGCACCACATTTTTTTGTTTGGAATCCTACTTGTGCGCAGGTGACGTCATACCACACCAGAATTATGTATGGCGACATCCTAAGGTTGTAGATGTGTACAAAAAAAATGGAGCACATGAAGGAAGTATTTGATCAGTTTGACAGGAACAAGAACGGTACCATTGAAAAGAAGGAGTTTTATAATTTTGCGCTTGCTTTGAACGAGCCGATGACACCAGCAGAGATGCAGGATTTTTTAGATGTCTTTGATACAGACAACTCAACTACCATTTCGTGGGACGAGTTTACTGTCTACTTAAACAGTTTAGAGAACTTAAAATGATAAGGGCTAAGTCCTACCACTGTATGGAGTACAGGTCACCGTTCAAGGTGCGTGGTGTCGAGTACGATTCGGCGTGGCAGTGGGTCGCGTGCGACAAAGCTATTTCAGTCTCGGACGTGAGTGGGTACACGCTGCTCCTGAAGTTGAAGCCTTCCGAGTGTCGAACGCTCGTCAATCACATCTACGCACCGGAGTGGGATCTGTTCACTGCTCTGAAGGAGGTGGCGAGGCACCGTCGCCTGTACGTGAAGAGCGCGGTGTACATGGTTGAGGATCGTGAAGTGGGTGCGGGCGTGACTCCGGAGCAGTTGGAGCACGGTCTTCATCCGACTGGGTTAAATTTGTGGGGTAGAGCTTTAAGTACTTTGCAAGTAGCAGAGCTTCCACCAGACCCGCAACAGCCGACGACACTGCCAAAATCCACTCGTCTCTCTGAACCCCGTAAACGCACCACATGACGCATCCGACTAACCGTATGCACATCGTGAACGGGTGCAGGTCGTCCACGGCGTCGTACTTGAAGGTTTTCCACAGCTGCGGGACGGATGCGGTCGTTGAACATGTCGCCCCGAGTACGCCTACCCATAACATTTACGCGTGTCTCCCTGATCTTATGTAGTATATAAATACATCTGTAGTTAAAATAATGATCATTTTGCTCTTGTTATTTTCTAGTGCGTACGCGCACATGCCTACGTTTGGCGACTGTCATATTGAAGACACTGTCACAAAGTCCTGGGGTGCGTACGCTGACGTGAAGGACGCGTATTCCTGTACGATGAACGTCCCTGCCGGCGAGAACATTAGTTTCTCGGTGAACGTCCCCGCGCACGTTACTGAGTACGATTTGCGAGTTACTTTGTTTGGTCACGGGGCGGCGAACATCGAGTGCGATCCTGATTTCGGTGGCTGGGGCGAGAAGCCTGCCTGGCGCAAGTTGGACGCCGGGTTGGATTCGACGAAGAACATCCCAGTGCAGAACAAGACGTCCATGGTCTTCGAACCGTTCGGCGTGAGTGGATACCGCGCGGTGGCTGCGTGTCAGGGCAGGGCTGTCGTCGGCGACGATCTGTTCAACTTGACGGTGTACAACTTGAGATCCGAGTCGGTTCCTATCAGCATTGGCGTGGGCATGGCGGAGTCCTTCTCTTTTACGGACCTCCTGCTGATGTCCTTCTCTATCGCTCGCGTGTGGTCCTGGGCTGGATCGCATTTTTTCGTGCTGGTCGCGCTGGTGGCGGTGCTGCTGTACATCATCGTAGCGTCTCAGCTGGGGAAGCGCCGCATGGCGTCACACCTGCTATCGGTATCTCTGATCGTGAACTCCGTAGTGTTTGCCAGCCAGCTGCTCTACCTGTCGTTCATCGGTGTTCCCGTAAACATGTCTTGGTTGTTTCCTCTGAGCGTGCACGTCGCGCTGCCCTTGGTTGTGAACATCGTGATTTTGAACGTGGAGGGCTGCTTCAAGGTCCGCGGCTGCGTGGAGATCATGTGGTACGTCATGCTGGTGTACACTTACGGTCTGCTTTGGCAGGGGTACTGCGTGCCTCTCGTCGTCACTCTCGTGGTACTGGCACCTAGTGTATGGCGAGTCATCACTTGCAAGTCGTTTCAAAGATGAAAATCATGAAATCTAATTTGCAAAATTTACAAGAAGAATTTGTTGAAATCCCCAGACGCACTACTCAGACGGAGAGTCCGGTCCCTGAGTTACTGGTCTCTACGGATTCTCACACGGACAACGGTGTGAACTACGTCATGCTGACGCTGACCCACACCGGATCTCGTAACCGTCAGCACATGGGCATTGCTCTCGACTTTTCGAATTCAATGTCCCAGCTTATTAACGTCAAGAGTAAGAAAACGCTATTGATAGAGGCTACGCAGACGGCGCTGACTCAGATGAACGACGACGACTGCGTTACTGTCGTTGTCTATGGCTCCCACGCGGAGTGCGTTCACGAGAAGGTCCGCGTCGGACATCCTGAAACCATTCCGAGCATTGTTAGGAAGCTGAGGGCGCACGAGTACATGGGCATGACCAACCCCGCCTCCGCTCTTCACCTGTTGAAGGAGTGCGATCAGACGTTGTTTTTAAGCGACGGACAGTTTAACGAGGGACCGACTAGTCCTGATATTTTGCACGGCATTGTGAAGCACTCCTTGTTGTGCGGCAGCATCTTTCCAGGCACCGACATGAGCGAGCTGGCAAAGATGAGCGAGGGTACGTACTTTAATTTGAACTGCGAGAGTTACGAGGAGATGCAGAGCCTGCTAGCCTCTTCACTGTCCGCGCCTCCGATTGTAATGTCCAACGTGGTTCTTACGAGCGATACGACGCACAAACTTCCTAGTATTCGAGCGGGCTGCAGTATTCGGTACGTTTTCAAGGCGTTTGGAGATAGTATTACAGTAGAGTACATGGACGAGGAGGCTCGTATAAAAAAGATAGAATCTAAGTTGGAGATTACGGGTGCTAAGAGCGGCACGGTCGAGCGTGTCCTGGCGCTGCAGTCGGCGGCTGAGCTCGCGGAGGAAGCGTTTCGCACGAACAACAAGAAACTCCGTTTACTTTCCGCGAACATGTTCAAGAATGCCGGAATATCCATTACGTCCGAAGACGACATGCGAAGAGTGAGTTCTTCGCAGCTTCAGCAGTTCAGTGTTGACCCCAACGACATGCACACCCCAGAAACATGCAGAGAAGCGTCTTACAACGCTAAAAATCAAGCGGACGATATGTCCTTCATGGACTGGGAATAACCACCGCGTGTTGTATGTTCGGATTATTTTTTATACTCACGTGTATCAGTATGATAAACAAAAGGATGTTCAAGACTCCCAGGAGTACAATGTCGTCGTGTATTTTTTGGTACTGATTAAACGTGCCGTTTAGGATAATGTTGTGCTGTCTCGTTATTTCTTCGTACATCTGCTCCATCTTTCTTCAGAGGGTGCGGTGTTTATACCCTTTGTCTTAAAAAATTAACTTTATATTATATTGTTTTACTAGTCGTTTAACTACGTCCTTTCCGTGATTGAACATTTTTTGAAGCTGGTGCACGTCTTTTGAAAGAAAGCTGGAGTAGAATCCTCTCTCCGGTGCAAAGATCCTTACTTTTATGCCACCGTGTTCGAATTTTCGGACTCTTCGTATGTCTACGTTGAAGTATCGATTTAGTTCTTCGACGTCGCTGACCAGATTGTTCCACAGGAGGTTGATCATGGTGTCGGACATGACGTTCAGGAGTTTGAAGCGCGATTTGGAGAACTCCGTCTTTTTAAATTCTTGGTACGACGTGATTGGGTAGCAGATCATGATGTCCAAGTTTCCTTGATTTTCTTCGCACCACTGGATGATTGCCGGAGTGGGCACGACGTGCTTGACGCCTCCGTCCACGTAGAAGTCTCCAGAGATCTCTCTGGGTGGAAAAATTCCGGGCACGCTCGCGGACGCGCAGATGGGGTCCAGCATGTCCTTGACGCCCGAGATCGTTTCGTACCTGCCCTTCGTCTCGTTGTACACGCCGATGTGCAGCGTCCTTCCGGAGCTCTGCATCCTGTCGTAGTCCAGCCTGCTCGCGACGAGTGGCGTCAAGGTGTCCTTGTACATGGAGTCGTGAAAAAGAAAGGAGTGTATGTAGTTAATGAACGATCCGAACGGGCTCCACTCCTCCGCAATGTCTTTCTTACACATGGTGATGTAGAGACTGTTGATCATCCTGATGTATTCGCTGTTGTTTCTGGTCTGCGCCACACCCGCGCAGATGAGGGCGCCGCTGGAGTTCCCAGCCAGGTCCTTCCATTCACACGTGGGATCTTCGACGAACAGCTGGTGCATCATTCCAAATACATAGGCGCAGTGGTTGCCTCCACACGAGATGGCGAGCATTTAGATAAAATACAGTGTGATATATATATGACTACATCTTAGTTAGCCGTAATAAAAAATTAAATTTATGAGGTTCGATCGTTAGGACTCCCTCGTATCTCCCGCAGCTGCACTCGTACAGGACGTCTCCCAGATCGGACCACTCTCTACCCTTCTCACTCAAGTTTAAAGCTATTTCTAGTCGGTGTGCCCCCTCTTTGTCAACGCTAAAAGAATCTCCTAGAGAGTTGTAGATGGTTAGCATTTTATAAAAAGGAGATCAAGTTTATAATGCCGATGCACATTCCACAAAAGAACGCGGAAGCTACGATTGTAAGTACTTTGAGAGCGGTTGTCGAGCGCGAAATGGACATAATCATGAGAAGTACTACTGATCCGACGGATGTAACGTTCAGCAGTGCGAGCTTGATATGTTGGGTTTCGGTCCGTGTCATGATGAGCGCAAGGGTGCAGAGCGTTGCTAGGCATACGACACAGACCCAGTACACTTTGTTGACGAAGTTGTACGTCTCTAGCATGGCGTTCTGCGCGAGTATTTTTTTGGTGTCTTCCATCTTTTCCCGTGTGAACGGTGATTTATAGTTCTCTGAGCTTTTAGGCTTTAGACGTTAAACGCTTGTTCTTCACTGTCAACTTGTACTGAGCACTGGATTTCGAGCTGTCCTCCAAGTCAAAGAACGGGATTATGATGTACTTGTATACCTTTGAGTACGTGCTGTTAATTTCGTTCATGTTCTTGGCGCCGGTGATGACGATCTTGCCGCTCCTGAACATGAGAAAGACGATTTTGGGCTTGGTGATGCGCAGGACAAGACCGGGGAACAGCTCCGGTTCGTAGGACACGTGCGCCCCGTGCTCCTTGGACATTTCGTACAGCATCAGCGGGTGTTCGACCTCTACCGACGCAACGATGTTC
>Ga0115571_1001965_pt1 | contig 13933 bp, 4 predicted proteins | sample COGITO_mtgs_1205_FD_87293 | JGI IMG/M metagenome (GOLD analysis project Ga0115571, IMG submission 87293) | Pelagic marine microbial communities from North Sea - COGITO_mtgs_120531 | ecosystem: Environmental > Aquatic > Marine > Epipelagic | place: Germany:Helgoland, sampling site Kabeltonne...
GAACAAAATAAAATGTATTTTCCTTTCCTTCCTCATGATTTTAATGGCTTCTTCACCTTTGTTCCTAACGAATGAACCTGGGAACTTGTTAGATAATGCCAGCAAATTCAATTCTGATGAAACCAACTCGGATTTAGATGGAGATGGATTTACTAACGCGGTGGAAGAAGACTGTGGCTCTGACCCATCAGATTCAACTTCAATTCCTGAGGATTCGGATTCAGATGGAACCTGCGATATTCTTGATGATGATATCGATGGAGATTCATGGAGCAATGACGATGAGTTAACTTGTGGTTCTGATCCTACAAAGGCAAGTTCAATCCCCGAGGATGGTGACGGAGACGGTTTTTGTGATGTAATGGATGCCTTTCCAGATGATGAACTAGAATGGGTTGATTCAGATAATGACGGTACTGGCGATAATCGCGATACTGATGATGACAATGATGGTGTAGACGATGATTTGGATGTGTTCCCTGATTATCCCTGTGCTGCAATTGATACCGACAATGATGGTTTCCCAGATTCGCTCATTAGTTGGAACTGTAAAACGATTCTACAAGCAGACTGGGATGACGATAACGATGGAGTATTTGACAGCATAGATGCGTTTCCCTTAGATGCATGTTTTGCATTTGACACCGACGATGATGGTCTACCTGATGATGTACTTCCAGGTGGGGAATGTGACCCTTCAATCGGAACAGATCTGGATGATGATAACGATGGTTGGGCGGATATAGCAGATGCTTTCCCATTGAATCCTCGAGAATGGGCAGATCAAGATTTTGATGGTATCGGCAACAATGAAGATATCAATGATGATGGTGATGGATGGAGCGATTTGTTTGAGGATTTGTGTGAGACCGACCCACTTTCTCCAGCATCGTACCCGCTTGATACTGATGGCGATGGCTTGTGTGATTTACTCGACCCTGATGATGACAATGATGGGGTTCCTGATGATCAAGACACTGAACCCCTCAATGCTGCAGGTTCTTGGGAATGGGCAACTGGAACAGGAGACATGATCGAGATTAATGACATGGTGATGGATTCTAATGGCGATATTCTCGTCACTGGAAGCTATCGTGGACAAACGTCTCTTGGGACATTTACCCTCGAACAACATAACAAGGAAGATGCTTTTGTAGCGAAAATGGATAACCAAGGCAACTGGTTATGGGTAGAAACTACTGCCAGTCAACCTAAGATGTGTGCGAATTCTAAAGGACCAGAATATACGACGAATTCAGCTCAAATCACAGTTACAGAGTTTGTTTATACAGGACTTATCGGGTTTACAAATCATCCTCCAGCATTTCCAAATTGGGATCCCCTCGACGAGGCTAGCCTTTACACAGAATCGATTGATAGCAGTATGAATGGAGATGCAACACAACATTTCTCAGCAGGTGACTATGTGTATGATAATGGGACTTCTCCACCAACATTTATTGGAATTGTTGACACTGTGACTGCGAATGAAATAGACTTCACCGATTATATTTCCCACTATGCCACTTCAAACGTCATTTCTCCCTCAGGACAACTCGGCATGGAACTCGTAAAATTCAACTTGGGAAGTTTTCAATACAATGGTTCACTATCGATTTCATTGAACAATGGTGATATGGCTAAGAAAATTTGGGAAGACAGTTTTGCCATTTCCAATGCGATTGATTTAGACGAAGATGGAAACGCATACATTACCGGAAATTTTGACGGTTTTGTCAAGTTTGAGAAATCAGGTTTTGATGACGTCATTGAATCTTATAATGTCCGTAATGAAGGAAATTGGATGAGGAAATCTTTCATTCAATCACATGTCGATGCTGATGGCGAGCAAATAATCAAACCAAATTTGAACAGTTACCCTTGTGGGGCTCCGAGCGATCATTTGGCAAGTGGATTTGATATGTTTGTGGCAAAAATCAGTAGTGATGGCGATTGGGAGTGGGCTGTAGGTGCTGGTAGCAGTCATTCCGATACGGGAGATTCTATTTCACTATCTGTTGATGGGAAACACGCCTGGGTTTCAGGAAATTTGCAACAAGATTGGGCTAGTGTTCCTTATCCTATTCAAAATGGAATCAATCAACGAAATGAAGGTTGTGCTCCTAGTAATCATGTCAAGAAAAATTATACTCTCTTTCTTGAATATCTAGACATCAGCGCGTCTGCAGAATCACATGCGGGCATGTTCAATTCTATCACTGGAGTACAAGAATTATCGGGATGTGGAGCCTACATTGCCAAAATAAAATTGAGTAATGGTAAATGGAAGGATGCGTTAGAAATTTCTCCTCCCAGTCCTGAATTAGCCGAAACTGGAGCACATACGACCCTGACCTGGGCACCATACTCGGAATATAACCCACACATGACCTGCCATAGTTCTCTTAACAACAACCCCAATGGCTTGAGTACTTGCAGTGACAAATATCTCACTATCCGTGGTATTTTCGAGGCAGGTAGTCCGGAGAGGCTGTATGTTGTGGGTGAATATGCAGGTATGCTTGAGATTGGTGGTTTTTCAATATCAACCAACAACCCAGAAGATGTTCGTGGTTTTATGGCCAAATATGAACCCTCAACCGGAAATTGGGTGTGGCTAAAAAATGGCTGTGGTGCAGCCTATACCAAATGCTATCAAATTCACGATGTTGTGAATAATGGAATTTGGCATTATTTTACATCTGGCTGTTATCATAATCAAAAATTCGTTGCCAAGTATGATTTTGATGGGAATGAAATTTGGATGGAGAAGTTCGGAGCAAAATGTGATTATACCGAACTTGCAATTGATGACAATGGTGATGTATATGTCGCGGGAGCTTATACTGAGCAAAAACATGTGATTAATATTGGTTCAACACAACTTCGTACTGATTATTCATTAGGCCACTATGTGGCACATATTGATACAAATGGAAATTGGATTTGGGCAGAGGACAGTGAACATGTTCATGGCTGGTCAGGTCACGGATCTTACGATCGACCCTATACTCCCAGCAGCAACAACTGCCCTAACGATCCATGCCGAACGGATCTAACATATACGCCGCATGGGAAATGGGGAAGGGATTTCAATTCATGGTCAGGTGCAAGTAAACCGACTGGAATTGTTGTAGATTCTAATTCTGTAGTTTATGTCGGCGGTTGGATTAACGGTGTAAGTTATTTCAAAAATGAGCAATTGGTTGGTATATCATCATACGTTGCGGCAATTAGTGAACCATTGCAAGCTCCCGATGACCCCGTCATTCTAGTCAATCCTGAGGACAACAGCATCCCCAGTATTTCGATGCTCAGTTCGATTTTAGTTGCTGTTGGAGCAGCGACGATTTGGAAACCGAAGAAAAGAGATGATGAGAATCAAGTTACTGATCAATGATTCTAGACCATCCCTAAGGGTATGCCCTATTGCCCATCGAGACACGGAGTGAATATCGAAGGGCTTGCTATGGGCCGTGTTCGTCCCTACCGTTTGCAATCCATCAATGATCCACGGGATGCTCGTTGTGTGATGGACGAGCAAATCAGTTAATCCTTCTTCAACGATTTTCCAACAAAAATTATTCCAATGAATGATAGAATAATGAATGCAGGAATTTTGTATTCGTCAACAAGTGACGCCATTGTGATTGATGGACCTGGTGGCTCATCTATTACTCCATCACAATCATCATCTACATTGTTTCCTTGTAATTCACTCATACCAGGGTTTACTGTTGGATCCCAATCATTACAATCGGCATCATCAGGAGTAAGTATAGGTACATAGTTTGGTAAAGAGCAAACCCCGTTAATACATGTTGCTAGTGATTCTTTGGGCCCATCTAGCAACCCGTCCGCTATGCCTCCCCATGCGCCCCAACAATCCACCTCATCATTATTATCAATGCTACAGACATTGAGGCGCCCCACGCTAACGCTTTTACCAATTGGTGCCATAGGTGTAGGGAACATGCTTGCACCTAATTCGGAGGCTTTACCCCAACACTCTACTGCACCCCAGGTAGTGATACCACAGATTGTGTTTCGCCCTGCTACAATTGACTGGAATTGATATGGAGGAGTGGTTAGGACATTGTGATCGTTGTTTCCCCAACATTGAACCAATAAGGATGTTATTTCAATTCCACAAGCGAATTGAAAACCAACCGCGATGCTTGAGAATTGAACCCCTGCAGGAGGATTTGTAGAGGCACCATTCCAGATATAGCTACCACTTATACAATCAACATTTCCGCTGTCGTATAAAATACATTTATGTCCATTTGCTGGTAAGAAAGTATTCATATTCATCAATACCTCTATGTCTACTTGCACAACGTTAGTCTGCGGATGAAGTAGTGGTGCTGTACTAGAAGCCATATTTTTACAATACATTTCCCCGTTGGTAGAAACTGCGCATACATTCTCTTTACCTAGTGCTAAACTCGCAAAGGGCGCATTTACTGCCAGAATTTGGACAAAGGTGGATCCAATCGGATTTCCATAAAGGTTCCAACACATAATGAAGGTCGTACTGATTTCCATTCCACATATTGCATTATCTCCTGCTTCGATATCTGAAAATTTATTTCCTGGTAGTGGCCAGTTTTCCGTTCCATCAACGCCCCAACACATAGCATCTCCATCCGTAGTTAAAGCGCAGGAAAAGAAACTTGCTGAAGCTACTTTTGTGAACTTAATATCACAAACTAATGAACTTGTGCAAGGTGTTCCAAAAAGAGGGTGACTTGGGTTTGTACAAGTTGAATGTCCGAAGGTCGTAACACATAGGTCATTCCCGTTACAATCGACATCTGTTGCACAGTTAGAGACCAATGGATAGTTAGCATCGCCATAGCCGTCATTATCCCAATCGAGGAAGAGTTGAGCTTGCTGTCCATCACAATTATCATCTATTCCATTGAATGGATCTTCAGAAGCAGACGGATTTATGGCAGAATCCTGGTCATTACAATCCAAATTGTTATCAGCATAATCAATTCCTAAATCACAAACAAAATTAATACAAACTCCGCTGTAATATGCTGGAGAGGAAGGGGGGGCGTTTGCCAAGGTACCTCCTGCGGGGCAATCGGTATCTAAGTTGCAATAATCAACATAGATTGGCGGAGCATTCATGTCACCGTAACCATCATGATCCATATCGTAATATTTAGTGCCCATTACTGTCACGGCATTTGATTGAGTTACGCTTGATGCGCCATAGATATCGGTGATGGTAATGAAACATTCAATGACATCTCCAGGCGAGGCTAGGTAACCAAAGACTGACGAGTAAGCAGTGGCTGGCAAGTCGAGCGGATTGCTTGTGGAAGGAGAAGTTGCACTGTATGTGTAAACATCCCCCTGTGGTGTAGTCAAGACCCATTCGTATGTATACGGCAATAACGGGTCAGCATCGGGGTCTATCGGCCCGGTAATGGAACAAACTAAAACATCAGTATTGCTTACGCTTGATCCGGGAGTAATCACGACAGAGGAAAGAGAAGGTGCTGAGTTCTGTGTACCCGAAAGTTCGACTCTTAATTCTGTGGTACATCCTGGGATAATGAATTCCACAGCTGTTTGCTCATCTGAATGACATCCTTGCCCACCATCGTAATGCCCCCAACAACCGAGATTGCCGTTGGCCAAAGCACATCCTCCATACAGAGACAATTGCAGTTTGTCGATTTCACCAATACCCTGCAATAGGTATGCTGGCGTAGGCGTTGCGATGATATCTCGAGAACTTGGATAACAAGGGATCCAAGGAGTTGTTGTTGTCGAGACTGTACCACACCCTTCACCTAATGGCAATTCTGAAAAAGCGCTTCCCCAGCAATACACATTTTCACTTGTAGGATTATAGCTATCCCAAGCACAAATGCTACGTACTGACGAAGTGATTCGATTGAAAAATTTCGTCGAGGGGAGATTTACTTGTGTCCAGTCATGGCCTAATGAATCTTCAGAGATGGTATTATCGCCAATTTGACCCCATTTGTTTTCTCCTGCACAATAGACTTCACCGTTGTTTAATGTTGCACAAATGGAATGAATGGTTTTGCTGATTGCAGTGATTGGATGCCCAAATAAAGCAACTCCGTCAACGGTTGCGGGATCATCTGTTTCCATCCAAGTGTTGACTTTATTTGCATCATAGGGGGTATTCAATACACCTCCTTGTGAACCGTAACAAATGTAATCTCCAGAATCGACGCTTATGCACATGTTTTGGCCCAAGAAATCCAAAGTTGAACCTCCGCGGTTATCCGAGAAAATATTCTCATAACCACCCCCCGGTCCACTTTGTGAACTAAAAGAGTAAACTTTGTTTGATGGCGATTGTCCATCAAGTAAAATCCATGTGTTGCTGGCGAAATTCGAATTACCCCCTAGTCCACTGGTTGGTGCTGTTGAAGGATATCCGCCCATCCAGTCGCCTGAAGACACCCATGCTGCTTGTTTTTGCCCCCATAAAATGGCGCTTCCCCAACAGACCACTTTGCCAGTGACGGTTGAGGCACAACCTGTCGTCAAGCCAAGGGCGAGGGAGGTTGCCTCTTCCCCAAGTGGAATCTGATGCAGGTCGGAACCACCACCATCCCCTGCGTAGAATGTTCCTTCACATAATCCGTAGCCCGGCAGTCCAGAATAATCGGCAAGAGAATGAGTTGCACAGGTTTCACGACCGGTTAAGTCTGCTGTCAGATCTGGGATAATCAATTCCTCCCCCCAACACCAAACGGATTCATCGTCCATGATCGCACATGCCCAGTTGGAACTAACTTTGACTTTTGTTGGTGAAAGGCCGGTTGGCATGATCACCTCTTGAGCTAAACGTTCAGAATCAATCGTATTCGCATTATACTGATTCTCAAGTCCAACTGGGTTCGTTTGGCTATCAAATGGAGTATGAATAAGTACGCCCCAACAATACATTTTATTCGGTAATTGATTCCCTTGGTCCGTGATGTAACAACCACTCTGTCTAGATGTATCAAAGTCGATGACTGTGTTTTGATTATTCCGAATACTGATGCCCTTTGAGGTCCCTGCCTGGGAACGTGCGCTTCGAGAATCGGCGGAAGGATCACTCCCGTCGTAGTATGAATCTGGCCAGACACGATCATGCCCGTATGTCCCGGCATCATTGCTTCCGAAACAACGTATTGATGGATCGGTGATTGAACGCACTGTGCAAGTAGTGTCCCCTCCTGCGATCACCAAAGTAGAAGATTGCATTGGATATTGTATCTGGAGCCTTGAGTTTGTATGAATTGCGCGGTATTCAGAAGAATCTGTGAAGTCTTGACCCTGCCCGAGTTGTCCCTCGACCCCACTTCCCCAGCAAAGTCCAACCGGCCGAATGAGCGGAGGGGGTGCCTGTGTCACAAACTGATTAAGAGCGATATTTTGTGCAGTAATGCATGTGTGTGATGAACCTGCACTTATGGTGAAGGGAACCAATGCGTGTGTCGCAGAATAGACTTCGTCCCAGGCCCCAGTGGGTGTCCAATTTGGATCCGTAGTTAGAACTCTTGTCATGAGTTGAGGGTCAATTCCAGGCGATGTGCCCGCCCAAGTTCCCCAACATGCTACTGAGTTATCCGAGAGGATCGCACAGGTGTGAGTACCACCTGATGCGACACGTAAAGGCTTAGGAGTCTGCCCATTACTGAGGAGCGGGCTGAAGTCCATTAATTGTGGTAGATTTACAGAACTATGTCCGTTTTGACTGGATTGATGGTATGTATTGTCGCCCCAGCAGTACATCTCTTGTGCATCAGTAATCGCACATGCGTGGTCTTCGCCAACACTCACTTGTAGAGGTTGGTTTGGCAAAGTAATCTGTTGTAGAATTTCATCGATGTCCCCGTCGCAATCATTGTCTAGGCCATCGCCTAATATTTCGTTTTGTCCAGGATTGGTATTTTGGTCATAATCGTTACAATCGCCTTGCCCATAGGTTTGCAAGTATCCATAGGTGCCAGAATGTTCTGCCCAACCGTCTCCATCCGCATCCCATGGAGTGGGCTCAGCAGAACATACGCCTGGGCTCGATGAAATGTCTAGGATTTGCTGATAGAGACAAGTACCTTGGTAGTCAGGTGGCTGAATTGGGACTCCTGACGACAATATTGGCCCCCAACACCAAAGCGTTTTGGTGAGTTGGTTGTCTGTTAATATAGCACAGGAGGAGGACCCCCCTGAAGAAATGGCAAGGGGGGAATAATCATTCCAGTCGATGTCTACAATTGCATAATTTAGAGAGGGTTGTGTCCCCCCATAGGTGCTTCCTGATGAAGCGCCTAGTTGTCCGACATCGTTTGCACCCCAGCAATGAATCTCATTTGATAGGCTGATTGCACAAGCATGTGATCCTCCAGCATCAATACTTGTGGCTCTGATTGGCGCTTGGGAAATTGGCTGCATGGATACAGTACTCGGTCTTGATCGATCTACAGTGTCACCTAATGCCAATTGACCTTGGTCATTTTTTCCCCAACAATACACATTGAATGTCACCTCTTCGATGATGCAAACAAATTCTTCGTTTGTGGCTGCTCCATCCCCTCCGCCTACAGTGGCTGTTGAGTTGGATAGGATTGACCCCTCTTGCGAGCCATGATTCCAGCCATCAAAAACAATCGATTTGGAATCTGCCACCTCTGTTGGCAACTGTTCATTACTTGGTATCGACGTGAAGACGCTGGAACACAAGATGAAGCACATTAGCAGCGACATTGCATGACGCATATTACCCACTCTTGTCAGTTCTTCTTGCTCAAGAATCCGAAATAGGATTGCCGTTGCAGTCTTCACCACTCGGCTTCAAAAAGCACATTCTAAAGTCATACCATTGACCTGTGCTTGAATCATAAAAACGGACTATTGATTCACAAACATCATTGCCAAATTCTTCTTTACAAGTCATGGCACGATGAATGACCGCTGTGGTCTCTTCTTCACCGTGAATTGCAACTGTGACTCCATTGGTATGATCAACGAATTGAATAAATTCACCGTTCGGGAAGGTGACTGATATCAGATCCCCAGGACTGATTTTTCCATCGCCATCCACATCGGTGTAAACGACTTCTCTTTCAGAACTGTTGTCGCCCTCGTCACCTGAATCGGCTGCACGTGTAGATTCTTCTCCGCCTTCTTTCATGTTCGGTAATGTGAAATTCATTACTTCGATCACACTCGAACCATTCTCGGTTATTGTCATGAATTGAACACCCATAGAAGTGATTAGCGGGTTTCTAATTTGCTTCTCTGAGACCACAAAGGTGACTCCGTTTTCTGAGTCGAAATCCTCGTCTGCACTTGTTGAACAATCGTCAACTCCATCTTGAATCGATTCAAGAGAAACGGTTGCGCTCTTATCGTCTCCGTGGTAGCATTCGAATTCTAACGCAAGTGATGGTGGTGCCCTTTCCTTGGACCCGATAAATTCAGTCGCATCCGATGTGAGGCTTCCAGATTTAACGCCGTCGCCTCGGACGAGATCGACATCAATGTAGGGGAAATCAGGACCTCCGGAAACACCGCATGCAGCAGCGCACGCGTTGTTGCAAATAATCGGGATGTTGTTTGCTGCTGTCATGTAATACATGTACACATAAAGTCCTCCACTCGGAACGCAACTGCAACCACAGAAGTGGTAATATCCCCACTCATCTCGAATGTCATCGTCTAGCCAGGGGTGCGAGTGTGTCCCTGAAGGGGCAGCTCTTGTCATGACTTCTTCTGTGATCCCATCTTCCGATTCTGATTCAGTCTCCAAAATGTAATTCAAAGTGAATCTCTCGGTCGTTTTGCTCTCGTTGTCTGCTTCAGTGACTGAAACCGATTCAAAGGCAATCAATTCATGATCATCGGCATCGACTGTGATTTTGAATCCAATCTTACTGTTTTCAAAATTATACGTGAACGTGATTCCATCGTCATTGGAATCATAATCAATTTCAGCCTCTGATAATTTGGCATCTAAGAAATCAAATCCATCCGCAACAGGGTTTGTTCCAAACACCACATCGAGTGGAGCGACTGACCATTCACAATAGCCGACATTTGGGTTGTTTGTTGGATCAACGTGTGTGTTCACCCAATTTCCTCCATCTCGTTCACAAGCTTGGTATTCATACAAACCGACAGCCCATCCCGAGCCTCCTCCGCGAGGAGTAACTGAATTTCCGTCACAATCTGTTCCGGGAACTGGTTCGTAGCACATAGGCCACTCCCCACAATTTCCAGGCCCGTAATATTCATCACAAGTAGGTGTTCGAAGTGGTTTTGATTCTTCGATTACAAATTCCATTAATGACCTGCTGTCACTTGTTTTTGTATTCATTCCATCTCGGACATAGGTTCCATCGTCGAGAACTGAATTTCCGAGCCCATTGGTTCGGATTACTATCTCGCCATCTAAATTTATGATTTCCTTTGAAACTGTATTGACTTGCAAACCGCTCGGCATCACAGTCCACTCACAATAGCCGACATTTGGATTGTTTGTTGGATCAACGTGTGTGTTCACCCAATTTCCTCCATCTCGTTCACAGGCTTGGTATTCATACAAACCGACAGCCCATCCCGATCCTCCGCCTCTGGCAGATGCTTCAGCGGAGATGGCGTCATCATATCCGCTTCGGACAGGGGATGTGCCTGTAGAATCATATGAAGTAAGCAGGAGGGCTCCAGAACCATCCTTTATGACGGTTAAATGAGTCGTTGTGAAATCGCCTGCTACGAGTGCGGAGATAAGCCCATATTCAATTCCGTCATCTCTTGCAAGTGATTCATCGTTTTCAGTGTCGACCGAGTTTACAAGATCGACAGTCATTGACTTCGTGCTAAATTCGACCCCTGTCCGTGGATCGTCTGAGTCCATGATAGGGGTGAACATATGTGCGCCCCACGATTCATAAAGTGCGATCAATGCATCTTTGGGAAGGAGGTCCATGCAAGATCCGTCATCTTCTGTTGCATTTGGATTATAGTTGGCTGAAGTATTAGTCATACATCCTTCAATCACAGAAACTTCGTTCTGATCTTGTTGCTCCACAACATCTTCGTTTCCTTCAGGAGTTTCGGAATCTACAGTATCTTCAAGGCACCCGGCCAATGGCATCATCATCAAAATAAAACAAATCATCATCACTTGCAGTGGTTTGGTCATACCCGTACTAGCGTATGGTAGTAAATAGAAATTCCCACTACGTCAAATTCACTTTGATTGACTCAGAATGAAGTTATATTGGCCTAGGTTGTCAATCATATTAAATCAAAATGCCACTTACATAGAGTATGGCTGAATGGGGACTTAAAGTAAGAGTCTGGTGGGGTTTGTACCAGTATTCTCCGCAAGAAAGTCTTTGTGAGATAGTTGTTCATTCATACTCTTCGACCGCATACAGGGGAGCGTTCATGACATGCTGATGAATGCTCACTACGATGATACAATCTTGGTCGTTGGAAGGCTACTAGCTATCGCGACACTTCTCGTCGCCCCATGGGGCATCGTTCGAACCACATCCACATTGGTTCGGCGATCCCTCTGGGCAGTGTGGTCTCTAGCCATTGTGTTTCTTGCAGCTCTGTATCTAGGGTTCTTAACGTATCATTACATCGGACCACAACTCGGTTTTTCTATTGATGGAAATTCAATGAATGTGTGGATGATTGCCTTAGGTCTGTTTAGCATCATTCCATTCATATTGGCCGCAAGAAAAGGTCGTGTCGAGAAACCATTCGATTTTGCAGTCATCGTGGCTTTTGGTGTTCTTCTTCTTGTTGGGCCCCCCATCTTGAATTCAGTTGCATTGAACATCTACACACAAGGTGGAGGGGAATTTGATTCTGGACAAGGTGACTCCTCTGGTGAAGTTTCAAACCCAATTGATCAGGAATCATGGAGTTTTGCAAATGGCGTTGGGTTGTTGGTTTGTAATTTAATTCCACTCCTGATTTTCATCACCATATGGCTTTCAAGCAAGCGTTCAACCTCAAATTCAGTTACAATTAATGGCGAACATTCCGATGAGAACTCGTGACAAATCCCTCAAATGCAACTTTAGAACAGAATGAGCATTGATGTTAATTGGAATTCCCAAGGGTTTCTCCATAATCACCATGTGAACAGATTTAGTGTTTGCAAGGGTTCGCAGTGGGCCGTGTTCGTCCCTAGCGTTGTGAAGGGCCCACGCAGAGCCCTTATGGCTAAAATTAATACTTAGATGGGCGTATTAGCCTGACCCATGTTATCGCCGAAACAACTTATTCTAAGCATAGACGCAACCTTACTTCCTGTTCTTTCCCTTAATCGCACCATATTGAATTGCAATCATAAAGTGCAAAGACATTATACTGAAAACTCACTCTCCCACACTTCAACAATTGACTCAAGATACATTTCGGTATATCCATCGAATTTTAATTTAGGAATGAATCTATGTTCGTTTTGCTCCATGAACCACCTTTCTTTATCTTGTGCATCACTACCAAGCTTAAATTGCTCAAAATAAATTATTCTTATTTCCATATCAGGATATGAAAATTTAACATCTCTATGTAAATGATATTTCCTAACTTCCACTTCTTGGTTTGTAATTCCAATTTTATATCTTGTAAACTTAGAACATTCGTAAGCTAACAAATATAGAAATGCGGGTAATTTTGGGTCGAAACCAGTCTCAGCGCAATCCGGACATCCAGTATTTCCTTTGATACGATTCAGTGGTTTTGCCACCCATTCGTTTCCACAACCGATGTTACTGCACAACCATGTGAGATTTTTTCCTACACATGGTAAAATATTGTATGGAGTAATCTGCTCCCCATGGTATGAAGTCAGAATTCCTATATTTTTTGTTTCATGAAATTCCTTAGCTATATCAGGAAATAAATCACCTAAAGAACCAACTCCATCAACTCGAGGTGCCTTGCCAGCGCAAACTCTGCAACCGTGTCCCCCCCACATCCTAGAATTTCCTGTAGCCTTCCATCTTTCACCACACTTACTGCATTTCCAGTGAAGTTTATGGGCAACACCAGCAACAATTTGGGAGGGTGAATCTATGTCATTTAGTTCGGTATCATAATCTGCTGCTAATTCTGGATGAGTATTACTCATGGAATTTCTCTGATCAAAATTATTTATCTCCCTATTTGCGCAAGCCGGACAATTTTGCCCCCTAGACCTTCCTTTGCCCGATCTTTTCCAAGAATGCGAGCAGACCCAGCACTTCCACCAAATTTCATGGTGTGTTCCTGCCAATAATGTTCGAGGGTTTGCCGGTTTACCAAAATGGGTTAAATCGAGATTTTTCGTGTTATCGAATTCTTCTGCTAATCTAGGATGAGTTTCTGCCATACAATTATGGCCATCACGATGCGGTACTTTTCGGGCACAAGCATTGCACCTCGCTTTCCTTTTGCCATTCCGCATATTCGGTGAGGCCCAGTAGTAATGATCACAAACTGGACATATCCAATGTACATTTGTGTCTGATTTCCAACTCAATGTTCTTGGGTCCCTCAAACAATTACTCTTTGTTCTTACAAGCCCACCCTCATGCTGTTCTGGATGCAATTCGACAGCTATAGGTGTCTCTCCAAGAGTCTTTGTTATTCTCGGAATTGCAATCCCTCCGTGCACTTACCAGCGCCACCGTTCATGGAATTCCGTTCTCTCCGTGTTATTTGACTATTGGCTGCCGTTCTTAGCAGCGTTCGACAGGGTAAGCATCAAGCCGTCTGCACACGAGGGGCCGGTTGTATTCGTATACGGCCACGTGGGTAGCCTATGAAAGGACGGACTGCAATCCCATTAATTCAGTAAATGCTAACTCATCGGTCTAAGCAGAAACCCATTGATGTATCTGTTAATCGATTGCATGATGCTCTGATTATACTCGTA
>Ga0115571_1001966_pt1 | contig 13919 bp, 13 predicted proteins | sample COGITO_mtgs_1205_FD_87293 | JGI IMG/M metagenome (GOLD analysis project Ga0115571, IMG submission 87293) | Pelagic marine microbial communities from North Sea - COGITO_mtgs_120531 | ecosystem: Environmental > Aquatic > Marine > Epipelagic | place: Germany:Helgoland, sampling site Kabeltonne...
GCGAGGCCGGCGCGCACACGTGGGATCCAGACGCGCTCGAGGCTGAACTCGCCGCGCTCGCCATCGAGCGAAGCGCCTACGACCCATCCGACGACACAGCTGTGAACGCGGACAACACGAACGGCGCTTGGACCGAGGAGTCGCTCGAGCGGTCCATCGTCACAGGCGTTCCGTTCACCGAGAAGAAGAGCACGTTCCAGGGCTACCTCCTCTCGAACGTACGATCCGTGGCGCAGGTGGAAGCGATGCTCCGAGCGTTGCGTAGAAATACGAGGATCGCGAAATGTTCGCATCTCATGGCGGCGTGGCGCATCCGCGTCTCGGGTACGCCGGGCGACGCGGACGACGCGTGCACGTGGGCGCAGGACCACGACGAGGACGGCGAGGCGGGCGCCGGGAAAGGCATGTCGCACTTACTGCGTGTGACCAAGGCGGCGGACGTGTGCGTGGTGGTGGCGCGATGGTTCGGCGGGATCCACCTCGGGCCCGCGCGTTTCTCGATCATCAACAACTGCGCGAGGGACATGCTTGACGCGGGGGGGCACATCGAGCACCAAGGCAAGGGCAAAGGCAGGTGATAGCGCGAGTAGCAGCGCGAGTAGCAGCGCGAGTAGCTAGCGTGACACGAAGGTTGTAGTAACTATAGATTGTAGTATTGAATGGAAAGATCTAGAAGACAAGTGGTGCGATGACGCGTATCGACAGTTGACGTCTTAGTTGTCGACGTGTTTGAATCGGCAGTTGGCGCCGCGGGAGCACCTCCCCTTGGAATAGTCGCGGCAGACCTCGTTGCTCCTGTCCCTGTCGCCGCCCCTGTCGCCACCGTTCCTGCCACCGCCGCGGTCGCCGCCGCGGTCCCTGTCGCGGGACCTGTCGCGGTCGCGCCGCCCGCCGCCGTTTCTGTCGCCGCCGCGTGAATCCCTGTCGCGGGAATTCATCCTGCGACGCGGACCGCCGCGGTCGTCGTCCCGCCCGCCCCGGTTCCTATCGCGCGAGTCGTCCCGCCCGCGCTTCCTGCCGCCGCCGCCGCCGCGATCGCGTGACCCGTCGCGGTCCCGTCTCGGAGGTCCGCCGCCGCGGGTGTGATCGCGGACTCGTTCCGTGATCATCCGCTTCGCCTTCTCGCGATCGTCGGCGCGGTCGCCAAAGATGAGCACGGTCTCGAACTCAGTCTCGGGCTTCTTCTTGCGTTCTTTGGGCTCCGGGGAGCGCTCGCGCTTGCGTCCGCCTTCGGCGCCGGGGCGGGTGTCCTCCTCCTCCATAGCGTCGTCGTTCTCGTTCTTGGCATCCGGATCTTTCTTGGTATCTTCTGCCTCCTCCATGGCGTCGTCGTCGGCGTTCGCGGCGGGCGGGGGTGACCCGTTGGTGAAACAGAACGTCTTGGTGGACGCCTCGATGCTTCTCAGCCCTTCGCCCTTGTGCCCGGTGACGAACCCGACGGACTTGGACGGCACCCGCACCGTGGTCGCGTCGTCGCGACCCGCCACGTCCACGTAGAGGTCACCCTCGCGCTGCTTGAGGAGCCAGTCGAGGTAGTCGCGGCACTGCCGGCGCTCGCGCTCGTTCCCGGCGAGAAACGCCACTTGGGCGACGTATTCCAAGATGCAATTGCTCGCCGCGGCGATCTTCTTGCGAGTCGAGCCCCGACCGCCCAGCGCGTACGAAAATTCATCGCCGCGAAAGGGAAAAACGTCGTAGTCGAAATCGTCGTTTTCGCCGTCGCCCGGTTGATCGAGTGGCACGCGGAGAGCCTCGCCGTCGAGGAAGTGCCCGGGCTTCTTGTGCTCCACGGCGGACATCACCTTGAGCTCGGCGCCGCGGCGGCTGCGCCTGGTGCCGAAGATGGCGAGGATCTCTTGCACCTTCCCGTCCTTTGCGTCGGCGTCGGCCTTGCCCTCGTCCTCCTTCTTCTTGGCGAAGAACATGAGGGTTCCCCACTCGTTCTCCATGTCGCGAAGCACCTGCCCGCCTCTGCCCATGACGTACCCGACGCAATCCATCGGCACCATGAGGATGGAGAGGTCGTCCCGGCGCATGGTGTGGTCGATGTACACGGGGCCGGTGCGCTGGGCGAGGACGTAGCCGATGTAGTCCTTGGCGCGTGCACGCGCGGCGTCCGTGCCGGTGATCTCGATCTCCGCGCCGTCCATCCCCGGGTCGCTCTTCATGTCGATGATCTCGAGTTTGGCGCCGGCGACTCGGGCGATTTTGCGTTTGGTGTTTCCACCCTTGCCGAGGACGAACGCGGCGTCCTCGTCGGAGATTTTGAGGATGTCTGCGTCGGGATCGCGTTCGCGTTCGTTGTTCCGTGCGTTGTTCGCGGGTGGATCCTGCGGGAGTTGGTGGTGGGGGATTGATTTGGTGCGAATGTTAGTTTGAGTTTTGGCGGCTTCGGCACATTCTGTGTTGACAGGCTGAATTGGGCTTAATCCGAGGAATTGTGCCCTAAAACCTGCGCGCGGATTGGGACGCGATCGTCGCCGGCGCGGCTCTATTTGCCCATAGGAGCGCGGCGCCGTGAAGGTCGTGGATGGACTGGCGCGGTCCACGCGGATGCCGCGCGGGTGTTTTCAACGGAGGCGCACCTTTCGTGCCGGGGACCGTGAGCGTTGACGGGGCGAGCGCTCGGGTCGTCCGTCCGAGTCGTTGTCCTGATCCATAGCGTCCCTCGGGGGGGAGCCGTCAGCGTCCGACATGGCGACGCGTGTGGTGGTGGTGAGTTGAGCGAAGAACGACGCGGGGAACGGCGCTTCGGTGTGGGTGTTGGCGACGGTGCTGGAGAGCGCTCGTCGGTGTGACGCCGATCCACTGCAGTGGGCGCCAATTATGCTTTGCTGTGACCAAACGCACTGATTTCTTTGGCTCTCGAGTGTTGCGCGTGCAGACTCCAATAGCGCTATACACTTAGACCAATGAGAGGCTCACCGGCGCCGCACACACCGGCGCAAGCTTGTGGCCGACGTCCGATCGACATGCCCGTCGACGGCGCCGGATCGACGCGATGCGCTCGATGCGCGAGGCTCGGGAAGGGAAAGGGAAAGTCCGGCTGCGCCGCGTGCGAGCGACTCGGATGTCCACGCGAAACGTCGTCCTCCAGCTCCATCGCAGCCACACCGACGTCGCCTTACACGCACCTCGTGGCCGGATCCATCGCCGGAGGTCTGAGCCGCACCGTCGCCGCGCCTCTCGAGACCGTCAGGGTCCGCCTCATGACCGGCGCGGCGACCGGCACGGGCTCCATGGCCTCGCCGTCCATCCTCGGCATGCTGCGGGACATCGCCAAGCACGAGGGCGTGCGGGCGCTGTGGAAAGGCAACGCCGCGGTCGTCGCGCGGTTCGCGCCCACCAAAGGACTGGACTTCTTCACGTTCAACCTCTACAAGGGCGCGCTCGCGACGATGGGTATCGGGCCGGGAGGGGCGGGCGACGGGGACGGGCATCGGGACGAAAAGGAACGACGGGCGTCTTCGTTGATGGCGCAGAGGGCGCTAGCCGGCGGACTCGCCGGCGCCACGTCCACCGCTCTGCTCTTCCCGCTGGATAACATCGCCACGCGCCTCGCCACGAGCGCGGCGTCGGGCGCGGCGATGGTCAACGGCGTCCGGGTCGTCGGCGCGCTCGGCCTCCTCCACGCGGCGAGACGCGTAGCCGACACCGAGGGAGTCGCCGGCTTATACCGCGGATTCCGACCCGCCGTGCTGGGCATAATACCCGAAGCTGCGATCACGTACGGGAGCTACGACGCGCTGAAGGAGTGGTGCGGGCGGGGCGCAGAGCCCGGGGTGGTGCAGGCGACGTTGTGCGGGATGGTCGCGGCGCTCGCGGGTACCGCGGCGACGTTCCCGGCGGCGGTGGTATCGAGAAGAATGATCATCGGATCCGTGCCGGGGTACGACGTCGCTGTCGGGAGGATGGGTTTGATCGCGGCGATGCGGTCCGTGGCGGGTGCTGAGGGCGTGGGCAGCTTGTACCGCGGGCTCGGGACGGCGTCGGTGCGCCTTGTTCCGTTGTCGATCGTGTCGTTCGCGTCGTACGAATGGACCCGGCGGGTGCTGGACGCTAAAGTCCGGGAGATGAATCGGGTCGACGAGAGTTAGGTTAGCGCGCGTGTTGTCGTTGGACCGATTGGCTTTTCATTTGATCGCCTATTCATCAATTGAGATCCTCGTGGCTACGTCTTGACGGGCGCGGGGCATCCCACCGCGGTGTTGTACAGGAGGTACAGGTGCATCAGACCGAGGTAGACGACCACGACTGTCCGCGTCACTCGACTGCGCATCACCGCCCTCGCGCCCCGCAGCGCCACCCTGTCGTGTAACCGTAGCCTCTGCTCGCTCATCTGCGCCTCGCGTTCCTGGAACCGCGCGTACGGGTCGTGGTTGGCGCGGTGGTGCTCGTCGTATCGACCGACCGCGCCGTCCGCGTCGCCCCCCGGAAGCATCTCCGAATCGACTCCGGACGCGTTGCTTCGACCTCCTCTCACGTCGAAGCCGCACCCGTACCTCGCCGCCCTTCGCCACCGCTCGCTCCTGCTGACGTCCACGCCGCCGGCGAGGTGACTCCCGCCGAGTTCCAGGCTGGGCGCCGGGGTCTTCGGCGCGCGCTCGGCGTAGTACGCCTGGAGGTATCGAACTTTTTCAAAGAGTGAAACGTTGTCGGCGTCGACGCGTTTGGCCCGGACCTTTTCGCCGTCCAAATCCACTTCCAGCGCCCCGACGCGGTGCTCCAGCTCGCCAACCTTGCGTTTGTACCTGTCCCGCTGACCGATGACCACCGGGAGGAGGTCCGCGTTCAGTCCAGCCGCGCCCGGGGTCGAAGTTTGTGTGCCGGGGGATGTAGCCGACGATACTTCGGTGGAAGCCGTCGCGGCTATGAGGTGCTGCTCCATCTGCTTGATCGTCGCGTCCCTCTCCTCCACCGCCTTTTGCGCCTCGGTCGCCTCGTTCGTGGACGCGTCGAGCTTCGCGTACGCGTTCTCCGCGTCGCGTTTGGCAGCCGCGAGTTCATCCGCGAGCCTTCTGTTCCGTCGAAGCGCCGCGTTGAGCGGATCCGCGTCCGACGAAGTGGTGGGCACCCCTCCCCCCAAGTGGGCACCACTTCCCTCCACGTCAGCATCCATGTCAGCACCACCGGGCACCCCTTCCTCCTCCCCGAGGTCCCTCGAGTCCACCAGCGCCTGCAACGTGCGCACCCGGGCTTCCAGTGAAGCCACGGTTTGGTCGGTGGGCCGCGTCTCCAGTTCGCGGGCCAGCGCCGCGATTCTCGCCTCGCCGTCGGCGATGGAACGCCTCAAACCTTCGCCGATGTCCTCGAGCCTCGCCAGCTCGCCCTCGTTAGCCTCGTCACGCGTCGCGAGGTCTCGCTTTAGGAGCTCCACCACCTGGTCCCGGAGCCGTAGGCGTTCGCGAAGGGCGGCGACGTCCATGTCCATCTCCGCCGCGGTCAGGCTTGAACTGGTGCTCGCGACGTCGGTTGCCAAACCCAAACCTGAACCGCCGTTCGCGGCGCCGTCCCTGAGCCGCTCGCGTAGCCTCGCCACCTCGTGCGTCAGCCTCTGCGCCTCCGAACGCGCCTCGGCCTCCCTGACGCGCGCGGTCTCAGCCTCGGCGGCGAGTGATTCGCGTTCCCCCGTGTCCCGCACCGTCGTTTCCACGAATTTACCCTCGCGGAGTTCGAAGAGCTCGCTCTGCGTCGCGTCGTGTCGTGACCTGAGCTCCGACAGCGTGCGTTCCAGGCCGTCGCGTTGCGCGCGCATGGTCTCGTGCGCGATTTCCATCTCGGCCGTTTTCTTGTCCACGTCCGCGGTGCGCTCCTTCACCGCCGCGTCCACTTTGGCGCTGATGGATTCCTTCAATTCTCGAAGCTCCCGCGCGGCTTCGGAGTTGGCGCCGCTCAACGCCGCATCCTTGACCGCCGCGAGCTCTGCTTTGGTGGCGTCGAGGTCGTTGCGCAAAGCGCCGGCGCCCGTGACGTACTCGGCCGCCTTGGTGGTTCGCGCGAGTGGCTCGGACGGGTCGGGGGCTTCGTCCAGATCGTTGAGCATGGAGAAGAACGCCGTCTCGGCGAGGTTCACGCGCTCCGTCAGGCGCTTGATCTCCGACCCCATCGCTTTGAGCAGGGCTTTGTTCTCCGCGTCGCCGGCGCCCTCACGCTTGCTCGCCCGCGCGGCTTCCGCGAGATCCCGGCCCGCGGACTTGGCATCCTTCTGCTTCTGCGAGATCTCCGTCGCGGCGTCGCGCCATTCGTCCCTCAGCGCCGCGAACCCGAGCGATGACCACGCCGTGGACGCAGCCTTCGCGGTCTCCATCGCCTCGGCGGTGAGTGAGTACTCCTTGAGTTCCTCGCCAACCTTCTCCGACATCCCGCCCATCGCGCTCTCCAGCTGGTCATCGAGCTGATCGAGGGCGCTGTCGATGAAGTTCCCGGCGGTGCTGACGAAGGCGTTCACCTTGCTGAGGTGGTCCGACGCGGCTAGGGCGGACGACGACATGCTTGAAGTTTAAAGCGGGTTCGAGGCGGAGGTTTGAAGGGTGCGCGTCGTGTTCCCGCTGAGATGTGTGCGCCGGCGGTGAAAGGCGCGCGACGACGTTCAGGGAGGCACCCACCCGCGGCGCGAGGGGCTCTGATCGAGGTTCTAGGGATGGCAGCGGGGGCTGGCTCCAATGTCTGTGAGCGCATCGCATTTCCGGCCGAGGGCCAATTTCTCGGATTCCCGCCCGAATTCGTAACGTCTTTTGGTTACCCACCTCCAAAAAGTCGGGTCACACTAACCATGCGCCCGGTCTGCGTCACGACCCCGCTCACCCCACACCGCGATCTCGACCGCGGATCCCTCGCATCGCTCAGCGCGTACATTCAGGCGGGCGCGCGGCGCGAGGATACGATCGAAGGCGCCGCCATCGTGTGCGACGTGACCGTGGCGAGCGCGTCCAAGGAAAATGGCTGCTGCGTCCCCAAGCCTCCCCTTCAAATTGCTGCCGTTTCGGCCCAGGCGCCGCGCGGGCTCATCGCGCCGCCGCCGCCGCCCGCCCCGTGCCCCTTAATCCGCGCCAGAACCGAGGCCAAGGCGAGGACGGAGGCGCGGCGGATGGAGCGAACGACGCGGAGGGACGCCCGGGAAGTGCGCATCACTCAGCTGACCGAATCTGAGCGCAAGACGAAGCGGGCGCTGCTCGCCGCGCGAGATCGCTTCCGCGTCGCTGAACTCGCCGCCGAAGACGCGCGCCTCAAGGCGCGCGACGTGAACGACGGCAAAGACGCCGCGCTGGCTCGATCATCGCGCGCACTCGCGGTGGGCGTCGGGGACATCGCGTGCCTCACGGCGTCGCTCAACGAGGCGGAGGCGAGGTGCGTCGCGCTCGAGGCTGAAAACGTCGACGCCGCATTGCGGGTCGAAGAGGCAAACGCCGCGCGTGAAGCCGCGACGCGACGCGAGGCCGAGTCGCGCGATACGCTGGGACATGAGCTCGAGACGTCGCGCGCTGAGACCAAGGCGGCGATCGAGCGAGGCGAGCGAGCGGCGCTCACGGCGCGATCGGACGCCGAGACCAAAGCGGAAAACATACGACTCGAGCTCGAACGCGCTTCAAACGAGGAACTCACTCGCATGTCCGACAGGCTGGAAACGACAAAGGCGACGCTCGAACGCGAGCTACGCGCCAACGAGGACTTCGTCGAGGTCGTCAAGCGGCACGAGTCACGCGCGCTGGACCTCACGCGGCGGCTAAACGAGGCGAAGAGGGAGTGCGACGAACACGCGTCGCTCGCGGAATCTTTTGAGGGCAAGGCGGTGGACCGCGACGAAGTACGGAGCCGATGCGAGCAACTTCAACGTCAGCTCGTGGACTCGAAGCGCGCCAACGAACGGCTTTGTGAAGATGCCGAACGGTTCCGTGCGGCATCGGCGATGGAACGCGCCGAGTGGACGCGACGCGAGGCTGCGCTTGATGACCGGGTTAAAGAGTTTGAGGCCTCGCTCGCCGCGTCGAGGCGCGACGCGGCGGCTGCTTCATCCGACGCGAAGGCTTCCAGACGTGACGAACTTCGCTCGCAGGAGCGCGCGAAGGCTCTGGAGATCGATCTAGAAGCTTGCGAGAAATCGAAAGCGGACCACGAGACGCGTCGCAACGCCGCGGTCGCCGCGGAGTGCTCCGCGTTGTCGAGGCTCGACGACTCGGCGCGTCAACGGGCGGACGCGGACGCGGCGCGCGACTCCGCCGCGAAACGGCTGGTAACGGTCGAACGGAAGCTCGCCGACACGACACGGCGGCTGAAGGCGCGCGACGACGTCGTGGAGTCGCTCGAGCGATCACTTCTGGCATCGCGCACACGCTCCGAGGCCAAGGACACCGCCGTCGCTCGAAGTGAAACGGATGCAGAAACGGCCAAACGCTCCGAGGCGGCCGGTCAACGAGCGCTCGCCTCGGAGCGAGAAGCCTCCGCGGCGCTTCGCCACGCGCGGGATACCCTCGCCGCTCGACACGACGACACGCTCGTGGACCTGGAGCGAGCGCGTGCACAGCTGTGCGGCTCGGAGCGGGCGAGGGGTGAGGCTGAGTCAGCGCTCCGACAGAGCGCCGAGAGAATTGTAAAACTCGACGGTGAAATCGTCGGGCTCGCCGGCGAACGCGATTCGTTGACTGAAAACCTGGCGAAGGAAACCACGAAGCACGCGGAGGCACTCGCGTCCCTCGAGACGTCCCACGAGGAGCTCGCGCGGGTCATCGCTGAAACGAAGCGGTCCAACGAGGAGCTGACGCGCGTCCAAGGCTGCCTCGAGGATGTTAAAATTAAAGAGACGAAACTCGCGCGCGAATTGGACGCCAAGGTGGCGAACGAGCGCCGGTTGGACGAACGATGCGAGTGCCTCGCGGCGCTCGCGAACGACCTCGGGAACGAGTGCGCGCGGCTCACCGAACACGGCGAGGGGCTCACGAAGGAAACGAGCGCGCTTCGTGCCGAGCTCCTCGACGCGGACGACGCGATGAAAACGGAGGCGGGGCGTGGGAAACTTCGGGAGAGATTCGCGGAGGACTTACGGCGAAAGTTGACCGCATCGGAGGCCACGGTGGAGACGTTGCGCGCGAGCATGTGTGCCGCACGGTTCGTGCCCGTCGAGCAGGGCGTCACTCATTAGGGTTTAGGGTTAGGTGACGTACGCGGCGTCGGGTGTAAATGCCAAACTTGTAAAAAGTTAAATCACGTATGGTCCCAAGGGGGCGGAGCCGAGAATACCGAGTCCCCCCACCGTAACGTCTCCGCGTGCAGCGCGACGGGCCAGTCCGGCACCGTCCCTTCCTCTATCCGCCTCCACGCCTCCTCCGCCGATCGCGCATCGTCGCGATCGTGCAGGTAGCGAGACATAGGTCGGTACAGTGAGTCTCCGAGCAGGGGAGCTCCCATCGCCGCGAGCTGAGCCCTGACCTGATGCGTCCGACCAGTCACCAGCTCCACCCTCACCACCCACACCAAGTCGTCTGTCTCGCGTTGTCCCGGAAAGGGTTTCCTCGCGCGTCTCAGCTCGGCTTCGAACAGTTGGCGCCACGTGTCAACCTGCGATTGGGACGCGCGCTGACACGCCAACACCCGAAGCTCGCACCGTTTCCACCTCCGAACAGACCCGCCCTTCAATTCGTCGCACCCGTCCCCACTCCGCAACAACCTCGCGCGCGACCGTCTCAGCGTGTGTCCGTGGAACGCGCCAGGTCCGAACGGCCCGGGGTACATCCAGTGCGTCAGCGAACCCAGCGGCACGGACGTATCCGACGACACAAGCGCGACATACCCCTTGACAATTTCCTGATACGAGTAAAAACACGATGTCACTCGAATTGCCCATACGTAAATAAAAGTAAGAAAATCACCTTTGACCCAGGTTTCTTAGCCACCGATTCGTTAAACTCCCTCACCGCGCTCTCCGTCTTTCCGAGCACCAGCACCCCGGACGTGGAGCTATCCAGCCTGTGCGTCACCTTGAGCGCCGCGGCGGGTAACCCCAGGCCACGTTCCGCGCACCCGCCGCAGTGTTCCACGGCGTTGGACTCGTGCGCCATCGACGGCAGCCTATGCGGCTTATCGACGACTGTCATAAACAAAACACGACGTCAGTCAGTCCAATTGCCCATATGGAAATAAAAATAAACTCACCTAACAACGAGTCGGATTCGTGAACCACGCGCCGCCGCCACGTGTCAGAGCCGAGCCAGCACGCGTCGCGGTACCTTCGCGGATGTTTGTGCACGCGTATGACCTCGCCTGCGTGTGTGTGTGTGTGTGTGTGTGTGTTTTGTGGTGAGTACTCGTATGGGATGTCAGTCAGCCGTCGTCGCCGAAGATGTATAATCTTCGAGTGGGCACTCTCGTGAGGGAGTAAACGTGGCGACGCACGCGTATGGAGTTTGGTACTGTTGAGGAGAGTGATGCGCACCTTTCGCTATGTGTTTCCTGTCCCCGACGCGTCTCCATCGGCTCGGCTTACCTTCCCCTTCCCCTTCCGGCCAGTACTTGACGTACACTGCGCCTATGTCCAGCAGCTCTGTAGCCATGACGAGTGACACGTGCGCGACATCGGCGACGGCGCTCGTGGCGTCCGTGTCGCGCGTCATGGGTTCACTCACGGTCCAGTGCATGGCCGCGCCGCCCGGTGAAGGGGTCGCCGTGGAACTGTCGCGCGCGTCCTCCATGGCGTCCAGGAGCGGCCACGGGGACGCCGGCGAAGACGACGACGACGACGCGCGACCGCCGACGAAACCCCGACGAGGCATGATGGGGCGTCGAGCGTGGGGGCGACGAGGCGATGCGCAGCGCGAGGACGCGCATCCCCCTCTCGGGATGCGGGCGATGCATGACGGGCTCCTCGCGAGCACCCGTGCTCCCGCGAGAGCGACCCGCGACATCGCCGCCCACTCCTCCGCGCGGTCCGATGTGCGCTCGCTCTGCCAAATTGCCAAACTCTGGGCGCGCTGGGTGCCGTGCCGTTGAGAACTCGGGATAACTTCGTCGGTCAAGCTCAAAACCATCGACGCCACCATGCATCCCGGAGCCGGCGAGAACCTTCGCCGGGCGCGGGGTGCCCCCGTCCGGGGCCGCGGTCACATGGGCGGAGCCGGCAAGTACATCGAGATGGACCGCCTGGACAAGGTGGTCAACATGGAGGAGGGCAGCCGGTCGGTGCACAAGGGACGCGCCGAGATGCTCGGAGGTGCCCTGGACACCGCGCAGGCGGACAAGGCACACGCGCGCCTGAAGCGCATGGCCGCGTTCGAATCGCACGATTACGACCCGGCGGACAACGACTTGGAGGAGGACGCGCGGCGCGCGCGCAAACACGCGGACTACAAAGCCGAGGAGCAGTGGAAGTGGGCCATGAGCGTCCTCATCGGCGTCGTCATGGGCTTCCTCGCCTTCACCGTCGACGGCCTGATCAAGAAGTTCAACGGGTGGAAGTACGCGGCGACGACGAACGCCATCTCCCCGGGCGGGAGCGGGTTCGGCGCGTGGATCGTCTTCGTCATCATCTCGTGCCTCCTAGCGGCCGTCGCGGGCGGCCTGGTGTCCTACGTCGAGCCCCTCGCCGCCGGATCCGGCATACCCGAGATGAAGACGTACCTCAACGGAGTGCACCTGAGGGGTCTGCTCCGGTTCAAGACCTTGGCCGCGAAACTCGGGGGCATCGCGTTCACCATCGGCTCCGGTCTCATCGCGGGCAAGGAAGGACCGTTCGTGCACGGCGGCGGACTCGTGGGCGGCGGCCTGAGCGCGTTCGGCAGCCATTCACTCGGGTTTCGCACCAAGAAGCCGTCGCACTTCCGCAACGACGCGGATAAGAGGTGCGTTTTTTTTATTTCCGTGTACGTGCAATCAGACTGATGTCGTGCGTCTATTTACTATTAACAGGGATTTCGTCGCCATCGGAACCGCCGTGGGCGTCGCGGTGGCGTTCGGCGCGCCCATCGGCGGCATGCTGTTCACCGTCGAAGAGGGCGCGAGCTTCCACACCACCGGCATGCTCTGGCGTGGTTTCCTCGCCACGTGCTCCGGTGTGCTCACCACGCACTGGCTCCATCAGCTCGATTTCGACGCCTTGGATTTCGCGGGTGCCAAGTTTGGCGTGCACCGGGACTTTGGACTGTTCACCGACGACGAGGCCAACTACAGCCGCGTGTTCTGGTGGTACTTCTGGGAGGTGCCCATCTTCGCCGCCATCGGATGCATTGGCGGGTTGTTGGGCGCGTTGTTCGTCAACGTCAACGTTCGAATAACGATGTGGCGACAGCGGTGAGTCTATTTTATAGTTCTCGTACGTATGGGCGATTAGACTGACGGGTAAGTGTTTTGTTGTCAACAGGTTCATCCCGGTGAGCGACAAGTACAGGCGACACGCGGAGGTGCTGTTCGTGTGCTTCGTCACCGCCACGATCGTGTTCATCATGATGGCGGGGTCACCGTGCCAGCCCATACCCGCCGCGTACGCTCAATCGCCCGCCAGTGTGGACGGCGACGGCAACGGGGTCAGCGACGAGGTACGTTTCTTTGTATTTACGCATGGGCAATTAGAATGACGGCGTGTTCTATTTACCGTTTACAGCTCCCCGGCGGCGTCGCTGCATTTGAATACGGCGTCGAGACCCGGCGGCAGATCCGCGACCAGTACTTCCGCGGTTTGTTCTGCGACGAGGGCGAGTATTCCAGCTACGGCCAGCTGTTCTTCGCCCCCCTCGCGGATTCCCTCAAGCTGCTCATACACCTCGGCGAAGTGTACGAGCAGAACGGGTCCGACGAGACGCGGCAGCACTTGTTCACGATGGACGCGGTAAGTTTGTATTCCAATTTCTAGATGGGCGATTAGGCTGACGTCGTGTTTTGTTCACAGCTCATCACGTACTTTCTCTTCATGTACGCGCTGATGACGTGGACGTACGGCATAGGCGCGCCCACCGGGCTGTTCGTGCCGTCGCTCGCGGTGGGCGCCGCGGGTGGGCAGATCGTCGGCCGGGTGGTCCGCGCCATGGTCATGAGCACTGGTTCAGACATCGTCGTCGACTTGCACGCCTACGCGGTGATGGTGAGTTTATTTTTGGCAATCTTTTGGCAATTTTTGGCAATGGTCTGTTGGGCGATTAGATTGACGGCGTGTTTTGTTGACAGGGCGCGGCGTCTATGCTGGGTGGCACGACGCGCATGACCATTAGCATCACCGTGCTCGTGATGGAGACGACGGGCTCGATGCAGCTCATCATCCCACTGATGATCACGATATTCTTCGCCAAGAACATCGGGGACAGGTACTCGATGGGCATCTACGACACCCACATTAAGATTCGCGGGGCTCCGTTTTTGAACGAGCCCGAATACGCCGGCGTCGCGGCGGACAAGCTGAAGGTGGCTGAGGTCATGGCGGACTCGCTCGTTACACTGAAGCCGGTGATGCGTGTCCGTGATCTCGTGAACGCGTTGACGAGTACGTCGCACGGGGCATTTCCTGTGACTGTCACGGACGTCGGCGACGGGCACGAGTCCGGTCAGCCCATCGAGCTTCACGGGTCCATCACAAGGAACTTACTGCTCAAGATGTTGACGCACAGGGTCGCGATGTTCGACCCGGAGGAACCGAGGGAGGTGAGTGTTCGCAGTGTCCAGCTCCCTCCTTTCCATACTCAAATACCCAATCACTAACTCTAACCCCAATTACCACCAGGTCATCTACGAGAACGCGGAGGATCGCGACGCTCTGCTCGAAAAGCTGAAACAGATTCCGTTCAAGTCCCCCGGTGTGGATCAGATCGCTTCGACGCTGACGACGCGTGAGATGGAGTTATCCATCGACCTCACCAACTTCATGCAGCGACACCCGTTCATCGTGCACGCGGACGCCAGGCTGTCGCGCGCGTACCGGCTGTTCCGAACAATGGGCCTGCGAC
>Ga0115571_1001972_pt1 | contig 13895 bp, 17 predicted proteins | sample COGITO_mtgs_1205_FD_87293 | JGI IMG/M metagenome (GOLD analysis project Ga0115571, IMG submission 87293) | Pelagic marine microbial communities from North Sea - COGITO_mtgs_120531 | ecosystem: Environmental > Aquatic > Marine > Epipelagic | place: Germany:Helgoland, sampling site Kabeltonne...
ATGTTTTAATACCCAACTATTTCGTATCTAAGACACGCGAAGGACGGAAAATGGTTTAACGTTAAACCTTCTGCTCAACTTGCACCAAAAGCCTCCACGGGACCCCTGATGTTGACTTGGGTAATCTCAGTGCTAACCGTTTGATAACACAGCACAATTCCCCGCCCCAAAACATTTAACATAATATACTTTATGGGTTCAAACCCCACTAACCCATTGAAAACATACAACAAATAGATTTAACATAATATCGCTTATGCGCCCTTGCAAAATCTCCCGCAATCCCCACCCATAAACCTCTGGATCAACTTCACCAGCTAACCCATTGAAAACACACTATAGTATAAAAGTCAATGTATTCAACAACTTACAAGTAGATGTAGAACCACCAGCTAACCCATTGAAAACACACTATAATAAAAAACTCAACAAATACAATGACTTGTACACTATAGTAGAACCATACTATAACCCATTGTACACTATAGAGAAATCACACTATAGTATAAAAGTCAATCTTCCCAATGGGTTATACACTATAGCCAAGGTTGAACTCTACAGTGTAACCAGTTGTGAACATTAGAGAATGTTTAAACTGTTGAACCTGCCACTTCATACGGTGGCTAACGACACGTCATACGGCCTCAAACGACAGGTCATACGGGGCCGTATGACGGGGTCACCTCCACCATTCAAGAATATTCTAGTAGGATTTCAAAGGTTTATACAGTTTTTTTAAACCATTGACTGAGGTCACGAGAGGCATAGTTTGAATACTTTTCCTATTATCCAACCCATACCCCAAGAGTTTCACTATAGTGCTTGACCATATTCATATCCTGTGTTACTATAGTGTTAGAACCGTTGCACTCTAGTAGATCCAGGGTTAACAATCTCTTTTGATTGTTGCCCTACCGTATCAATGCAGTTGTGCAGCATTCAACAACGGGGCCTTTCACTATTGGGGTCACAGGATAAGTCAACAGCGGGGCCTATAGTATGTGCTATAGTGTATAGCGTATGTGTATAGTTCTATAGTGTGTATGTTTCTACTATAGTGTAAGATATGTTCTTTAGTATAGTGTATGTTTCTATAGTAGTGTGTAGTGGTGTCATTTGTTGGTTAGTGTGGGTGTTGTTTGTTGGTTATAGGTATGTGTATAAGTCAACAACGGGGCCTTTGTGTTTTAAAGTATTATATATAGTGTATGTATCTATATTGTATAAGTGATGGTGAGTTGTGTAAGTTTGGTTATAGTAGAGATCCTCATCGTAGATTAAAGAGTTTACAAACTGGCAGTAGTAGGGCATTATCATTAGTTCATATGAGTTTGTGTGAAGAAGATTGTGTTGTGTTGTTGGAGCGTACATTTCACAAGGAGTATGCTAACAAACGTGTACGTGGGGAATGGTTTCGTTGTAGTGCCAGTGAGGGTGTGCATATGTTAACATGGTTTGAGATACACTATATAAACTAGGGTTATATTTTATGTTTGAGTGCAAGTGACCACATGCGTGTTATCCCAACATGTATATGTTGTCATAGATAAACCCAGGGCACGAACTCGGCGCTGCGTGTGTTTCTTCGACTGTCTAGATCTTGTAGATATTTTTGAAGCTGTGCATTACCTTGTGCATTGTATGTGTAATTGTCGCACATGTTTTTTACTTGTTTGAGTTTTGTAGTACGTTGTACCTGTTGTATCACTGACGGCTTTAAACTGTTTATGTGTAATATGTCAGGATAGTTCAGTTGGTTGAGTATGAAACGATCTTCAGGAAAGGTTTCTACTAGAGTGTCCACAACCGGTAAGTTCATTGCTTGTACAGTTACACTAAACAACATTTGATTGTTGTTGATGCGTTTGAACTGGTTGTAGTTGTCTAAAAATGTCGCCCAATCTGTGGGGAATCGTATGATGTGATTGACTTCCTCAGTTGCATCCACGCTCATACAAAAATGCACCTTTGCAAATCGTTGTAGTAATAGAAACGTGGCGTTGTTTAGACTCACACCGTTGGTTTGTATTTCTATCTGTGTGTTAGCACAGTTCCAAGGGTATTTGCTCAACTCTGTCAAAAAATTCAGTACTTGTTTGCTGTAAACCGGTTCGCCTCCTGCCAAGTAAATCCTACGTGCAGTGTTGCGGGTGTGCTTTAATATATAATCCCAGTTGGGTGGGCGTCTTGGGATTGTAGTGTCTTTGAAGTACTCCTGGTATATATCCAAGTCTTCATGCCACTTGCTGCTTTGATAAGGATTGCACATTGCACATTTGAGATTGCAAACGTGATCAGTTCTAATGTCCCAATCAACTATTCCAACATCACCCTTGAACACAGGATCGCTGATGCTGTCTTCACGCTTGTCCACACAAGCACTGCACACATCAGGTGTAGCACCACTGGAGAACGTGTCTCGTATTTGTTGTAGTGCTGGATGATCATATATTTCTTCTATGCTGTCTGCGGTGCCCACTGAGTTACTGGCTCTACAACAAGGTTTTACATTGAACCTGCCGTTGTCATTGTCAACGTATATGCTACTCCAAGGGTATTTACATGTCATGTGATTTATCCCAGCGGACGCTCATTTGTAGCTGGGGGTTGTACCTCAGGTTCTACTACTGTAGTTTTCTTTATTATAGTATCGCGTTGTGTTAGGTCAGGACCGCCAGCGTCTTTGATCAGTTGCAGCAAGCTAGGGTCTATGGTGAGTCCATTGATTTCGCTGGTGTACACTATTTCAGTTAGAGCAGCCAGCATCAGTGGAGCAAGATGCACCATATCAATAGTTTTTCTATATTGTGCAGGAGTGTAGTCTTTTGTGGGTAGATCAAACTGTACAATAGGGTTACCGTGATAGTCTACTATTTGATCTCGTCGTAGAGGTGTACCTTCTGATATGATCTTCCATATCCAAGGAGCTGTTGCAGCTGATTGTCCATTTAGGAATATATTGTCTTCTCCGCGCATGGTAATATTTATACGCTAAATATTTGACTATGTACAAAGGAGAACATCATGAGCTTGAGAACATTAACAGTGGATTTAGAACTAGGACAGCGTATACTAGTGGGCAAGAGTAGAAAGCCTGCCACCATAACCAAAATAGAGTATCATGAAAAGAGTGGAGAGATCACCATCAACACCACTGAAGGTCCTCGCAATGCACTAACGTTTGCCTTAGCCACTGAATGAGTGCTTGGTTTCGTACAAGTGCAGGCATATTGGCTTGTCCTCCCAAGGGTGGCTTTACATCATTGGATTTTTGTATGCCTCGAGTGGGTGCCAGTCGCAACGAAGGTGTTGTTGCAAGTGCCAACACGCAAGTAACATTGGTGGTACGTGATCCATGGCAGCGTTGGTTGAGTGGAGTGTATCGTTTCAAATGGAGCAATGAGTTTGGCCCCGCAGTAAAACATGTGGTAGGAGATCAGCGTGTGTCGGAGTTCCAAAGTCGACCATTGGATGCAAGTTACTTTGAAGACTTTTTCCATCAAGTAACTGTACCATTGGAGACTTATGGTATGGACATCACAGATTGGCATGACACTGATCAGCATTATACCAGTGCAGCTCGTTACTTGCAGGATTGTGGCTTTGGCAACCCAGACCATGTGATAGCATTGGAAGATTGTGAAAGTTATCTGCGTGAGTTCGGCATAGATTATAAAATTGAAAACGTTGCACGTGACTACGGTGGTGTTAGCAAAGCGGGCTATGCACAGCTTGCAAAAGACACACAGTTTCTAGTGCGCAGACTTTGGAAGCAAGACTATAGATGGAGGTTGCGAGCAACAGCACAAGAATAAGTTGTTTGCTTTAAATCTTATATAAATACATTATGTTATTAAGAGAGTTGTATACCCTACCCGACATTGATGTTGATGAAGTGTTTAGAGGCGCAAAGCCCAGCACTTGTAAGAAGAGCGGCAACATTGGTGCAAGTGCAGAAGCCAGTTGTAGAAGTCAAGGGTTACGCAGACGTGATACCAAAGTCAAGCATAAGATAACCAAAAAAGGCAAGCGTCAAAAGATCAGCGGCAAAAAAGTCAAAGGCAAAGCACATGGTGGCCCATTGCCTGATTGGAGCAAGCGCAGTGCCAAAGGTTCACAGAGAAAGTACAGTAGGAAAGCATAATGAGAATTACAGATATGATAAAGTTGCTGGAAGCAGATGAACCACAAGCAACTCATGTTGTAGGTGACAGTCACGCTGTAGCAATAGCCGGTCATATCAGCGGCAGTGTGGTTTTAGCTAAAAACGGCGCAGCAGTAAATGCTATTGCTTCTCAAGCACAAGGCGTTCCGGATGGCGTTCCAGTGATACTCACAGCAGGCAACAACAATGTGTCACGTCCACAAGGTGTGAGTGCGTCTGTTAAAAACATCATAGAAGGATTAACAGCAAGAGGATGTACAGTGGTTTATGTGGGATTTCCTCCTATCGATCTAAACAACAAAAACCCCAGTGTTACACCTAATACACCAGAAAACAACAACGGCAAGCAGGTTGTGTTGTTTGGTGCTAATAGAATACAAGAAATGACTCCACAAGAGTTTGCAGCATTTGAAGCAGAACAAGTTGCAGCAGGACCTAGAGCACAACAATATACCATACCTGAAAAACTGCCAATGAGCATATTCTATAGAAACGCAGGTTATACAGTAGAATACAACAACCTAATTCGAGACCTAATAGGCAATACATCACAGATAGATCGTGCCACCAGTATTGCATTCAGCATCAATGATGTTAATCCAAGAGATCCAATGGGTATTCATGCCACAGCCAATGCTTATGCTAGAGTAGCCAATGAAGCAGCCAGGGCATTAACACAAATTGACAGAACCACAGAAGATCCACAAGACGACCAGGTAATACCAGCAGCAGATCAACTCAGCCCAAAAGAGTTTGAAGCAATAGACCTCAATGGCGACGGTGAAGTTACTGTAGGTGAATACAATCAATATGCAGCAGATAATGACATTGACCTTGATGGATTTGATGTTCCACCTATGGCAGGCGGTAGTGGACTTGAAGGTATATTTGGTATCTTGCTGTCATACATTGAAAGATCCACTGGCAGAGAGATATCCATTGAAGAGCTAAAAAATACTATAAGTGCAGGCCAGTATCAAACACGAGACACAGGTTCTATTCCAAGCAATGCGCAACTGACAACCACAAGTGGCAATGCAGCAGAGAATGGATTAATATTAGCAGCACGTAGAAAATGGGCCAATGTTGCAGACAGAGAAGTTTGGATCTGTGCATTGATTGCACAGTGTAGAGTTGAAACAGGAAACTTTAGATTGAACACAGAAGTTTGGGGACCAACACCTACACAGTTAACATATGACATTGAAGGACCTCGTCCTAGCAAAGCCAGAGAGCTGGGCAACACAGCACCGGGTGATGGATTCAAGTACAGAGGTAGAGGATGGATACAACTAACCGGCAAAGCCAACTATCAAGCAGCCGCAAGCGCAGCAGGAGCAGACATTGTAAACAATCCTGACCTAGCAGCAACAGCAGCAGTTGCCAATAGAACAGCTATACATTACTTTGAAACAAGAGTAATGAATAGAACACAAGCCAACAATATTCAACGTATCAGTAGATTGGTCAACGGCGGAACAAATGGCATGGCACAACGTATTGCAGCATTTGAACAGTTGATGGATAATCTTACTGGGCAACAACCAATTACCGGAACAGCATTAGCCAGAGGAACTGACAGCGGCAGTCTTAGATATGAAAACCAAGGAAAGATACGTGGTGGCAAGTTGGATAGTAGGATGGAAGCTATGTTGCAAAAAGCAGCTGAAGAAGTTGGTGTTGTTGTACACATCACCAGCGGCGGACAAATGAGCATGGCAGAATACAATGCTGCACCTGGTAGAAAGACTAATGACGGGCGTAGGTCAGCTACATATTATCTAGATGGCGAAGCTGTGAGAAAAGGCAGTACTAGACACGACAGCGGACTAGCTGCTGACATAAAAATTTCCAGTGGCGGACAACACCAACCAATAGATAGTCGTATTATGAATTCATTTATCACAGCATTTTATAGGCAACCTGGTGCAGGCGGCGGCAGCGGCGACACGGATTATATGGGAGACTATACAATACATGTTGATATACATACCGACAGAACTCGCACTTGGAATGCAACACCAGGCTTTATAGCAGCTATGAATGCAGGACTAAGCGGACAAACAAGGACAGCATAAGGAACATCAAGTGGATCTCACAGCAAAATGTTTAGTAGCAAGACCAGAAATAACCGACCCGCTTTTTAAACAAAGTGTAATATTCATTTACGAACATACTAGTAGGGGCACCGCAGGTGTAATATTAAATAAGCCGTTGACAAATACCAACTCGCGTGAATTGTGTTTGCATAGGGGGTATGATGCTCCAGTACCACAAGAACCTATATACAGCGGAGGCCCTGTCAACACAAGAGGCATTGTTATGCTGCACACCGGAGATTGGAATGCTAGTAATACATTGTTGGTGAATGACACATTCAGTGTTACCAGTGATGATATGATGTTGTATAGATACACACAGGGCGACACTGCTAGATACTATAGATTCTATGCTGGAGTGAGTGTTTGGCATCCTCAACAAATAGTAATGGAACAAAAACGCAATCAGTGGTTGACTGTGGATTTAGATTGTGCTACAATATTTGAAACTGATGCAAGAAACCTTTGGGAAGTTGCAGTTGAACATAGTGCGCAAGCAACAATGGATAGATTTATATGATACGTTTGATACTAACTTTAATGCTTGCAGCAACTACTGTTTCTGCACAGGAATCTAAAAGATTTATTACAACTACACCGTGCGATCCGTTTGAAAAGATGTTTGAAACAGTTAAAAAGTACGACGAACAACTACTGTTTACTGGCAATGGCGTGCAGTTTAGCGCACAAGATGGTAAGCCATACGCAGGAAGATCATTCTTCTTTGTTAATCAAGATACAGGAACTTGGAGCCATGTAATAATATATGGTGACGGAATGGGTTGTATGGTAGCCAACGGCACAGGTTTTGAACCATACGTCGGCGCACAACCCAGTAAAGATGATTTATAAATGAGTGACACATTAGTTATTAACGCAGACGGCCAGCCTGTTAGCTTTCTCCCATTGAGTGTTGTACAATGGAAAGATGCTATCATGTACATGTATCACGACAAGTGTACAGTATTAGATTGGTATGACGATTGGATGGTTCACAGTACACATTGGGAAACTCGAGTGCCTGCGGTTATTATGTTAAAAGATTACATGCGACGACGGCGAGTGCCACGCTTTTCTAAATCAAACCTATTCCTTCGTGACATAAGCACATGTCAATATTGCAACACCCCTTTCCCAAAATCATCACTCACTGTAGATCATGTAAAACCCGTAAGCCTTGGCGGAAAGACTCGCTGGGATAACTGTGTAAGTGCGTGTGGTCCGTGCAATGGACATAAAGGTAATAAAACAAACATCAAACCAATACGCATGCCTTACGAGCCTACGTACTATCAACTAGTAGAATGTAGAAAACACTTGCCTATTGACATACGACATCCTAGTTGGGAACCGTGGCTAGAGACGTAGCATTACACGTTGTGCTACTATCTTATGACCTTGTTTATTCATATGCCAGACATCGTTTGGTAGATGATGTTGAAGTGTATCGGTGCAATCAATGATAGGATAGTCTGTTATATCTTTTAGTTCAGGGCTATAGTTTCCACCACGTAAAAAATACACATGTTTAAATCTAAGACTTTTTAAGTATCCTTGGAACATAAGGTGCTGTACTTGAAACTGCTCAAAATCAAACTCATCGCTGCTGAACTTCATAGTGATCTTACCTATTTTTTTCTCATCACCTACACCGTTTTTATCCAAACCCCATTTGTTCTTAACAATGTATCCATAGTCTCTGTAGGGTTCTGCTTGTGCATTTTGATCACCCGGCACTAAGCTAGGATGATCAGGTGTACGCTGAATAGGACTATACAGTTCTGTTCTATGTGGCTCGGTGTATTGTATTATTACAATGTCTCTGTTTGTAACATTGCCTGTGTGTATGTGCGTTGTTATTTTACGCCATATACGATAGTTACTGCCAGCAACAGCAGCTTCATCTATCAGTTGGGTTTTTAAACGTGCAGAAACTAATGCAGGCCACTTTTCCTCTTGTTCAACACCAAGGGCACTACTGAAGCTACACCCTCCTACTATTAGTTTTGGGTTAGTTCTAGTCATGATTTAATTTTCTTAGATTTCTATAAGTTTGCATTGCTGCCATCACATGCGACCTAGGACCTGGATGACCACAGGCTGCTCTGTCCTGTATTATCGAATGTGACATCAACGATTGCGGTTGCCATTTAAATGTAACCCAATTGGGCAAGTTTTGTTGGTATGTTTCATCCCTGTGTCTAAAATGAAGAATAGTTTTTACACCTTGTCTGATGACATGTTGATATGCATGATCGAGATGTACATAACTCTGATATTCCCACATACGTCTGCTGTTGGTTTCTGTTAACCATTTTTGAAATGCTCGAGAGCGTGATACTTGGCCTTCATGAGTCCACGGTCCAAAGTTATTCCAGACATTGTCATCGTTTTCAAGTACCATTTCTCTGTCTGGATATGTCGCAGCAAATATAACAAGATCTGTAGGCTCAAACTCAAAGTTTACAGTACGCCACCATATAAGTTTATTGCTGCCGCCGGGCTGTGCCATGTTAACACATTCAATCTTCATTTGATTTGCAAGCAGTTGAGGCCAAGCAAACTTACTAGGATTTGGCCCTGGCTTTAAAATGTCATTGTCTGCAACACAATCTTTTAATCCTTGTCCGTATGTGTTGCTACACCCAAATGTTACTAATCTTTTATACATTAAGATACGCATCTAAACGTTTTGCTATTTGTTTATGTGACTTTGGCCCCGGATGGCTTCTGTCTAATGCGTAATCCCATTTTTTTATCATACCAGAGATTTCAGGAGTTTCAAATTTAAATGTAGCCCAGTCGGGCAACTGATGTTGCCAAATTTGATGTTGATGTTTAAAAAAGAATATATTTTTAACACCCTGTTTGAATATATGCTGGTAAGCATAATCTAAATATACATAACTTTGATATTCCCAGTTTTTAGTACTATTAGAATGTACTACTAAATCTCGATATGATCGTGTACGTTTGTCTTTACTAGGCCATAGTCCTAACTGATAAGTTTCATGTAAGTCATCTATACTATCACTATTATTTAAAATACAATCTCTATCAGGAAATGTAGTATAGAATATAACAACATCAGTAGGTTTAAATTTAAAGTTTACAGCTCGCCACCACATAAGTTTATTGCTGCCACCAGGGCGAGACAAGTTAACACAATTCAATTGACGTCTTGTAGCAAGCAGTTGAGGCCAAGCAAACTTGCTAGGATTTGGCCCTGCATGGTTGGGTGCAACATGGCAATCAGCTAATCCATGTCCATACGTAAAGCTACATCCAAATGTTACTAATCTTTTATACATTTTATTAAAGCTCTAACACAATCATCTATCATAGCATCTGTATGAAGTGGTGTAGGAGCAAAACGTAAACGCTCCGCTCCTACTGCCACGGTTGGATAGTTGATGGCTTGTACATAGATGCCGTGTTCATCCATGAGCTCATCGCTTATTTTCTTACATAGTTTGGCGTCACGGACCATCACGGGAATGATATGAGTACAGGAATTATCAGCCACCTCAATACCAGCCTCTTGCAGTTTGCGTTTAAACTTAGCTGCAACGTCCTGATGCTGAATACGAAGGTCGTTGTGATCTTTTAAATATTTAATGCTGGCCAACGCACCTGCACAAATAACTGGGCTAATGCTTGTGGTAAAAATAAACCCACTAGCCACTGAGCGTATTGCGTCTATGACGTCCCCATCCGCTGCTATATAACCTCCAGTAACGCCGTAAGCCTTGCCGAGTGTTCCGTTTACTATGTCTACCCTATCCTGAATACCTAACTTCTCTAGATACCCTGCTCCTTGCTCTCCATACAAACCTACCGCATGGACTTCATCAATATAGGTAATAGCACCGTAACGCTCGGCAAGATCGCAAATCTTCTCTATTGGACTAACATCGCCATCCATACTATATACAGATTCGAATACAATGCAAGGGACTTGATTCTGTGCGGAAACCTGGTCCAGTAGAGATTCTAATTGCTCCATGTCATTGTGCTGCCATATTAGTTTGTCAGCACCACTGTGTCGGATACCTTGTATGAGGCTTGCGTGATTCTTTGAGTCACTCAAAAACACAATGTTGGGAATGATTTTGCTTAGGGAGATTAGAGTCCATTCATTTGCGACATAAGCACTAGAGTATAACAAAGCACGTTCTTTTTTGTGTAACTTTGCTAACTCTAATTCTAATGCAACGTGGTAATGACTTGTGCCGCCTATGTTACGAGTACCGCCACTGCCTGCTCCTGTTTGATCAAGTGCAGTATGCATTGCGTCTATTACCACTTTGTTTTGTCCCATTCCTAAATAATCGTTACTGCACCAGTTTACGATGTTCTTAATGTTGTATGGTCCGTACCATATTGCTTTAGGAAAATCACCACGTTCTCTAAGTATGTCATTGAACACACGGTAGTTGCCAGTGTCTTTTAGATTATCTATTATAGATTGAAATGGGGTTTTGTTTATCATTACATACTCGCTTTATGAGTATGTATTTAGTAGAGGACAACACTGCCCTCTACCATTTTTTATTTAAGCCAAGCTATACGTTTGCCTAGCTTTTTACGTTTTGCATGTTCTGCTTCGCTGCCTGGAAATCTCCAAGCCCATATAGCTACTAATACCATAAAGCCGCCGCTCCATAGTACAGCTTTAGGATTACCTGTGGTAAACCAAAGTACTGCCACACTTGAACTCATTGTTACGAGCATAAAGTATTTGAACTTGGTAGGGAAGATACGTTTGCTTGCCCATCCTTTAAGGAAAGGCCCAAACAGTTTGTGATTCATTATCCAGTTGTGCATACGATCGCTTGACTTTGCAAAGCAATACGCTGCTCCAACAGCAGGAGTACTCCAGGGTAGCCCCGGAAGATAGATACCGACAAACGCTACGCCTAGTAGTATACAGCCTAAGCTGAACCACAGTGCTTTTTTAATGTTCATTCTGTTTTTCTTTCTGTTTTGATTTTAGATACCTGACGTATTGATTCTTATCAATAAACACAAAGTATCCGTTGAATGAAGTTATATGGCATATACCCATAGCAGCAAGTTCATTTTGGCTGTCACTCCAATCTTTCCACATATTGTATAAAAACTTCTTCATACTTGTACTTATCCGATAAATAATATTAGGAGACCCAAATGCGAGCACAAGATATCATTAGAGCAGTACTTGATTTATTAGACAAGTCAGAAGAGCCCAGTGGAAGTGTTGAAGTAACAACTGATATGCCACCAGAAGAAGGCGAACCTATAGCAAGTAGATTCAAACAGATATTTGCAATGTTAAATAATCCAAGTGAAGGAGAATATTCAAACACTCCCAACGAAGTAGTTGCAGACATTGAAGCAGTAACAACAGATGCAGGCGGTGGAATAAACGCACCTAAACACCCACACGATATTAGAGTAGCACACGCAAGTATGTATCCTAATCAGCAGGAGCACTAACAATGGCAGCAAACGGCATATCAGGATTAAGTACTAAAGAAGCAAGACAAGATGCAAAACTTGCTCTAGCACAAGCCAAACGCAAAGGCAGAGTGATCACTGAAGGTAGTGGCACTTGGAGCGATGACGGCACTGACAACCCAAACGCTAATTGGTACAGACAAGCAAACACAGCAGATAAAACTCTACTTGCTAATCCATACGAAGGCGATGCTTACAACCCAGACGATGATGAAGCAACAGGCGCACTTGTTCCTGCTCGTCCTTGGTTAGGCGCATCGGTTGGTATTGCAGACAGCATACTCAATGATGCATTTGTGTATCTCGATGCTGGTTCGGCAGCAAGTTATTCAGGTACAGGAACAACTTGGAGTGACTTGAGTGGCAACAGTCTTGACGCTACATTGGTAGGTGCTCCTCCGTATGTTGCTAGTCCAGGATCGTTTACACTAGCAGGCGGAGACCACGCAACATTGCCCACAGGCTTTGCAAATGACTTTGCTAACGGCTTTGGTATGTTTGCTATATGGAACTTCGGTACAGGATCAAACTACGAACGCATTATTGATCTAGGACAAGGACAAGCAGACGACAATATTATTGTGGGACGCAAAGACACTAGCGATACATTCTTCTATCAACTTTACAATGGAGCCACAGGTGGAACATTTGTTCAAGTTGATAACGCTATTCAAAACTCACAGTTTGCAAGTTATGGTGTTGCCTTAAACGGAACAGATGGTAGATTGTATACAAATGGTACTCTCGCAGGCACACAAGCCAACTATGCAGAAGTACCTTCCAACGTAAGCAGAAACAGCAACTTCATAGGTAAATCAAACTGGCCGACGGATGGTGTTGCAACTGGTGCTATGGGTGTAGTATTGATATTTAGAAGAGCATTGACGGCAACTGAATTTGCCACACTACACAACGCATTTGCCGCACGTTATGGATTGGCACAGACAGACTAATGCCTAACCTAAATCCCAACAGCACCAACTACGTTCACACACACGAACCTAACACCAACGATTTAGTTCAAGCGATGGACTATGATCCTTATGGTCATCCAGTACTACGCATAGACGACACAACCAAACAACACACATCAAAGAACCGTGTTAAGGTTAGTGGGCACGACATCACAGACTTCTCAACTTATACATTCTCTAAGAATTTGTTAAACTGGGACGAGCAGATCATAGGCACAGGCAGTGTGGTTCACGTTCCGGAATACGGTATGGTCAAGTTCTCAGTAGGCTCTAACGCAGGCGACGAAGTCATACGTCAGACCAAACGTGTACAGAGATACATTCCGGGTAGAAGTGCTGAAGTGGCAATGACTGTTATCTTTGGCACACCAACAACTGGCATACGCAAACGTATCGGATTGTTTGACCACACAGACGGTGCATACTTTGAAGATGGCGGCGATGGCACATACTATGTTGCCACTCGTAGAAAAGATGGCGCAAGTTTTATTGACACACGAGTTGCACGTGAAGACTGGAACTACGACAAACTAGATGGCACAGGCCCTAGTGGCATTGTAGCAGACCCGACAGCACTACAACATATTGTTATAGAGTATGAGTGGTACGGTGCAGGACAAGTTGAATTTAAGTATGTTATTGGCAACAACTCATTCCCCATACATAGATTTGATCACGCCAACCGCCAAGCATATCCTTGGGCCAGTACTGCTTCACTGCCTGTTAGATGCGAACTTACTAACGTAGCAGGCACAGCCGGAACACATACATTCTATCATGGTTCGCACTCATTTGCCACAGAAGGCGCTACAGAACTACTGGGTAGACAAAACAATATCACTACTGCGATCACAGGCAAGACACTGGCAACTGCTAATACATTCTATCCTATGGTTGCTATTAGATTGAAAACTACAGCACTCAACAGCGTAGTATTACCTGATGCATACTCTGCGGCAACATTGGATAACTCCAGTGTGTTTGCTAGGGTGTTAGAAGGTGCAATAGTTACCGGCGGCACCTGGGTAAGTTACAATGACGATTCGCCCATTGAGTACAACATAACCGCAACTGGTTATACAGGAGGTATTTCTGTTGAAACAGTTTATGTAAGTGCAACTGGACAAGGCAACATCTTTAGATTTAATGAACGAGCAA
>Ga0115571_1001973_pt1 | contig 13890 bp, 13 predicted proteins | sample COGITO_mtgs_1205_FD_87293 | JGI IMG/M metagenome (GOLD analysis project Ga0115571, IMG submission 87293) | Pelagic marine microbial communities from North Sea - COGITO_mtgs_120531 | ecosystem: Environmental > Aquatic > Marine > Epipelagic | place: Germany:Helgoland, sampling site Kabeltonne...
CAAAGGTGCTCCACTGCACTTCATCCGTAAACAACCTGGCAATAAACGTAATGAACAGTACAATCCCAGTGACTACTATGATTTTAAAAAGATTTTTTCTGGACATCTACGGGGCGAAATATTATAATTGTTTTTGACAAGATCAATCAGAGGAGATTCTTTCAAATTGATATTCCCTTTCTACTCGAGCGATTCTGATTTTATATTTTTTATAAAATTCTTTTCTTCCTTTTTCTTTTGCCCATTGGTGGTCTGCGTTTTGTCGCCATGCTTGAATGGCGTCCAAATCTTTCCAGTAGCTGATGGATATTCCGTAATCGTTCCTTGCGCTGTCCTCTCCCAAAAAACCATCCAACTTCTCGGCCTCTTGCCTTAAAAAGTCATTGATTTTAAAATATTCGGGATCATCCCGTTTAAGAACAGAGGTAAAAATTACCGCATAATAGGGAGGGGTTGGAGTATTGGTCATCATATTTTTAATTTCAGTTTGGGGTAATGGATCAAAACAAGACCTACCTTACATTCAAAATACGAAAAACTATTGGTTCATCAAAAATTTATTAATCCGCTTTACCACTCCTGGTCCTTCATAAACAAAACCGGTGTAGAGTTGAACCAGTGAAGCCCCCGCTTTAATTTTTTCAAGGGCATCTTCTGGAGAATGAATACCCCCTACTCCAATGATAGGAAAGGCATTATTACTTTTTTTAGACAAAAAGCGAATGACATCAGTACTGCGATGGCTTAAATGTTTTCCACTTAATCCCCCTGTTTCACTTTTATTGGGAGATTGCAATCCTTCCCGACTCAGGGTAGTGTTGGTGGCAATCACCCCATCAGTGTTTGTCACCTGAACAATTTCGATAATATCAAGTAACTGCTCTTCGGTTAAGTCGGGAGCAATTTTGAGAAGTATGGGTTTGAGTTTTTCAGTCGCTTGATTGAGTTTTTGCAGTGTATTTAGCAAATCGGTAAGCGGCTTTTTTTCTTGTAGGGCTCTTAAGTTGGGGGTATTGGGGGAACTGACATTGACCACAAAGTAATCTACATAAGGATAGAGCGTTTTAAAGCACTGGATGTAATCTTCAACAGCCTTTTCGTTGGGGGTAATTTTGTTTTTTCCGATGTTCCCACCGATGATGATGTGTTTGTTTTTTTGGAGTCGTGGAATGGCTGCTGCTACCCCCTCATTATTGAACCCCATTCGGTTGATCAATCCCTCATCTTGTGGCAAACGAAATAAACGTTTTTTGGGATTGCCGTCTTGACCCTTGGGGGTAAGCGTTCCGATCTCGATAAAGCCAAAACCAAAGTTGGAGAGCTCTTGGTAGAGCTTGGCATCTTTATCAAAGCCTGCAGCCAAACCCACAGGGTTTTTAAAGCGAATGCCAAAAACTTCTCTTTCGAGCCGCGGATCATTGACTTGGTAGAGGCTGCGAATCAAAAAGGGTAGGCCAGGAATCTTGTGAATCCATCGGATCAAGCCAAAAACAAAATAATGTATCCACTCGGGATCGCCGAGAAAAAGAATAGGTTTGATCAGATAGCGGTACATGAATAAAAGATAAAAAAAATCCCGCCGCAGCGGGATGGTATTATTTATTGGTGGGGTTGAGTTTTTGACTCATTTCCAAGGACAAGGCGGAACGCTCTATTTTTAACTTTCCAGCCATGGTTTCAATGACACAGGTATTGTCTTTATCATTGAGTTCAACCACTTTGGCGTGAAGGCCACTTTTGGTAATCACCCTGTTGCCTTTGGACAAGTTCTTCATAAAATTCTTTTCCTTTTTTTGTCTTCGCTGTTGCGGTAGGATGATAAAGAAAAAGAATACCACCAGCATTAGAAGTAGAAAGGGCATTTGCCCAGAGAATCCCTCCATAAGTTTATTTAATTATTGATTGTTGTTTTGACGAGCTTTTGCGGCATCGTCTCTTTGTTTTTGTTTCACAGGATCGGCAGTTACCATGGCCTTGATTCTCAAAGTTTCACGTCCACTAGAAGTGTTGGCCGAAATGGTAACGGTTTTTTGCTGCATGTTGGGCTTATTGCTCGAGTCAAAACTTACCAAAATCTCTCCTGTAGCGCCAGGGGAAATTGGCGTATTTTTGGGGTAATTTGGTACCGTACAACCACAACTTCCTCTGGCATCAACAATTATCAGATCCGTTTGACCTGTATTGGTGAAGGTAAAAGTTGTTTGAACAGTTTCTCCTTCGTTGATGGTTCCAAAATCATGTACCGTTTTATCGAACGACATAGCTGCTGTTTCAGTAGTTGTCTTAGCAGCGTTTTCGGTGGCCTTTTCCTGATCAACTTTCTTTGAAGCACTTTCATTACAAGCAGTAGCACTCATAAGCAGAGCGCAAACAAAAATCCAAACTATTTTTTTCATTGTTTTATTTTAATTTAACTATTCAAATTTAGGAAAAAAACATTAAATCAGTCCTCTCCCACTTTTATTTAATCGACCCGATTCCTCAAAATCTCTTATCGTTTTATCCAAAATTCCATTGATGAAAATATTACTTTTTGGGGTTGAATAGTCTTTCGATATTTCGATGTACTCATTCATAGTAACTTTTGCAGGTATGGTTGGGAAAAATAGTAATTCTGCCATGGCCATCTTGATCATTATGGCATCTAGCACAGCAATCCTGTCACTGTCCCAGTTGGGCGTTCGCCCGACCATTTCGTCCTGCAAGGTTTCATTGTTAACCACTACCTTTTCCAACAGCTCTATGGCAAACTGAGGGTCTTCATCGGCAGCATTCATTTCTGGAAAATGAAGACTATTACTATCTTGGGGATCAATTTTATTAAGTACTTTTAAAAGAAAAGTATTGACCACAGGTAGGTCGTCAATCCAAGTCAATTCTTTGTCTTCAATATAATCATAAAAACCATCGGAAGGAGCGACAATCTCCTTAAAAAAATAAGAAAGGATGGCCCTATCATCTTCCAAGGTAGGGGATCCTTTTTTTGCATAAGCGTCAAATTTCTCACTCTCCATCAATATTTTAAAGTTGGTTTTGACATAATCAAAATCTAATTCCCAAAATTTAATTTTTCTTTTTTTGATATAGTTCGTCAATATGGGATGCTCTGCAATGCATTTTAAAATTTTATTCTGAACCAATTTTCCTGAGTTGGCAGGAGTGGCATCGGAACGTAATTCTTTTTGTAAGTCGGTTTGATCAATCGCGTGTTCATGTATGGACTTGAAAAAAGCCAAAAGTGTGAGGTATAGTGAAAAAGTGTTGAGATAGCTTTGTTTGAAAAACTTAACTTCTTCCGCTAAGTTGCCGTCCCGATTTTGTAGAAAGGAATACAACGATTGCATTACTTTTATCCGGAGATGTCTTCGGGTTAGCATTTGTAAAATGAATTTTGGCGCAAAAATAGGGCTTTAGTTTTAATTACAACCAACTTAAAAAGCTTTTTGAATTTGATAACAAAAGCATTTGATTAACTTTGAAGCTTGTCGGATTGATGACACTGAAAAGCATCCATGGGAGCATTACAACACCTCAACAAATACCTAATAAAATATAGATTTAAACTACTCTTGGGGATAGTAATTACCATCATCTCCAGGGTTTTTTCGCTATTTGCACCCCGACTTATTGGCAAATCTCTTACGGCTGTTGAAAAGTTCTTACAAGACAGTCAGGGGTCGATGGAATCCCTTAAGGTATTAATGCTAAACAATATTTTAATTATTATTGGAGCCACACTGCTCTCGGGTTTCTTAACTTTTCTCATGCGTCAAACCATCATTAATGTATCGAGATATATTGAATATGATCTGAAAAATGAAATTTTTGCTCACTACCAAAGACTTACCCAACGCTTTTACAAAAACAATCGAACTGGAGATCTGATGAGTAGAATTAGCGAAGATGTAAGTAAAGTCAGGATGTATGTCGGTCCTGCCATTATGTATAGTATCAACACCATTACCCTATTCATCTGCGTTATCACCATCATGTTCAGTATTGCTCCAAAACTATCGGTTTACACTCTGATTCCTCTTCCTCTTTTGTCTATTACGATTTACAAATTAAGTCGTGTCATCAATGCCCGAAGTTCAGTAGTTCAAGAAATGCTTTCCAAATTATCTTCCTTTACCCAAGAAACTTTTAGCGGTATTTCGGTCATCAAATCCTACGGTTTAGAACACAATACCCATAAGAATTTTGACAATTTGGCGTTAGAAGCAAGAGAAAAAAATATGAGTTTGGTCAAAGTACAGGCTTGGTTTTTCCCACTCATGATTCTTTTGATTGGACTGAGTAATCTGATTGTTATTTTTATAGGAGGAAAACAATACATGAATGGTGTCATCGAAATAGGGGTATTGGCAGAATTTATCATTTATATCAATATGTTAACATGGCCTGTGGCAGTGGTCGGTTGGGTTACTTCAGTAGTACAACAAGCCGAAGCCTCCCAAAAAAGAATCAATTCCTTTCTGAATGAAAGAGTCGAAATACAAGACGGAGCAGGAGTTGATCAAAACATAAAGGGAACCATTCGTTTCGAAAAGGTTACACTCGTCTATCCCGAAACCAAAATCAAAGCACTTAACAACATAAGTTTCAGTGTAGAGAGTGGACAAACACTTGGTATTATTGGAAAAGTTGGCACTGGAAAATCTTCTCTTCTCAACCTCATCAATCGCTTTTATGATCCTGATGGTGGAAAGATCACCTTGGACGGTCACGATATTAAAAACTTTAAACTTGAGAAACTAAGGAGTTTTATAGGTAACGTCCCTCAAAATGCTTTCTTATTTTCGGAAAGTATAGCGGATAATATTCGGTTTGGAAAAAAAGAGGTTACTGAGAAAGAAATTATAGAAGCCTCGAAAAATGCTGCCATTCACAAAAACATCATAAAATTCAAAGAGGGCTACAAAACCCTGTTAGGAGAAAGAGGACTTACCCTATCGGGCGGACAAATACAAAGGGTTTCCATTGCAAGAGCATTGATCAAAGACCCCAAAATATTACTTTTCGATGACTGCCTTTCGGCTGTAGATACTGACACTGAAGAAAAAATACTGAGAAACCTCAAGAGTTTTTGTCAAAACAAAACCACTATCATTGTAAGTCATCGCATCTCATCAGTAAAAGATGCTGATCATATTATTGTACTAGACAAGGGCAATATTATTGAAAATGGAAACCATCAAAAGCTGCTCAATCAAAAAGGATTTTACTTCGAGTTATTCAACAAACAACAAAACGAAAAGCAATATTAATTTGTTTTGTTTCATTTTTTTTATGAATTTTGAATAATAACAAAATTAATTTAAACAAAAGTTCAATGTACAATAACAATGACAGGGATCAGGAAGAAATATTTTCCAAGGTTCTAAGGGCAGGAAGAAGAACTTATTTTTTCGACGTTCGAGAGACAAAGGCCAGTGACTACTACTTGACCATTACAGAAAGTAAAAAGTTCACCAATGATGATGGAACGTTCCATTACAAAAAACACAAAATTTACCTCTACAAAGAAGATTTTAATGATTTCAGTTCCATTTTGGGAGAGATGGTCGATTTCATTGTAAAAGAGAGAGGTGAGGAGGTGATTAGCGAAAGACATCAAAAGAATTTCGATAAAGAAAAAAATATGGATTCTGCAGGAGTATCTGGTAATGGTTTTACCGATCTAAATTTTGAGGACATCTAGTTTTTTGATCTTTATTTTCAAACCCTGATTTTTTTTTCAGTTCAAATTTTATTTAGATTTGTGGCCATAAATACTAAAAATGGCTAGAACAAAATCCTATATGCTTCCGTTAAATACGAAAGCACCCACCTTTTCACTACCTAATCCTGTCGATGATACACTCGTGTCCATTGATAAAGTCAAAGGAGGTAAAGGAACAATGGTGATCTTTATGTGCAATCATTGCCCTTATGTACTCCATTTATTAGATAAAATAGTTGAGGTAACTAATGAAATAAAGACTTGGGGCATTAATACGGTTGCCATTTCGAGTAACGATATAGAAAATTATCCAGATGATCGCCCAGAGCTAATGAAAAGACTGGCTTCAGAAAACACATTTGGATTTCCCTATCTGTATGATGAAACTCAAGAAGTTGCATTGGCATACGAAGCGGCTTGCACTCCCGATTTTTATCTTTTTGATGCTAATTTAAAATTGGTTTACAGGGGGAAATTTGACGATTCCCGTCCCCAAAATGATATTCCTGTTACGGGTCATGATTTACTCCAAGCCTGCGAAAATTTAGTAAACAAAAAACCACAGAATACGGAACAAATGCCAAGTTTGGGTTGTGGTATCAAATGGAAATTGGGTAATGAACCCAAAGGATTTTCTAACTAAAGTCTACCAACTCTACTTCAAAAATTAAGATCGCATTGGGTGGAATAACACCTCCTGCGCCCCTTGATCCATAAGCTAGTTCACTGGGAATAATAAATTTTGCAGCCGCCCCCTTTTTAAGAAGCGCAATACCCTCATCCCATCCTGCTATTACCCTACCTTCACCAAGTGGAAAACTGATGGGTTCATTGCGTTGGTAGGAGGAATCAAATACAGTTCCGTCAAGCAACATTCCTCTGTAATGAACAGATACATTACTTCCTTTGGTGGGCTGATCACCAGTTCCCTCTCGAGTAATTTTATAGAAAAGACCCGAATCGGTTTTGTCCATATCTTTAACCTGGTCCTCCATTTCCTTTTCAGCAGCGTTTTGAGCTGCTTTTTCACGGGCTTCTTTATCATTTACAAAAATATCAAAAGCCGCTGAAGCATCCCATTTCTGGGCCTCGGCACCAATGCGTTCAATTGTGATGTTTTTAATAGCATCGTCTTGAGCGATGGCATCTACCACCTCTTGACCTTCTACCAAATGACCAAAAACAGTGTGCTTACCATCCAGCCAAGGTGTGGCTGCGTGGGTGATAAAAAATTGACTACCATTGGTTCCTGGACCAGCATTGGCCATGGATAATGTACCAGGACGATCGTGTTTTAACTCAGGATGAAATTCGTCGTCAAAATTATAACCTGGTCCTCCAACTCCCGTTCCCTGGGGGCAGCCACCTTGAATCATAAAATCTGCGATCACACGGTGAAATTTTAACCCATCATAATAAGGAGTTCCTTTTGGACTGATATTGTTTTCAATTGACCCCTCTGCCAAGCCTACAAAATTTCCGACGGTTCCCGGAGTTTTGTCAAAACTTAGTTGGACTTTGATATTTCCTTTATCTGTTGTAAAAATGGCAAAAATACCCTCTTGCATGTTGTGTGATTTAATTTTTGGCGAAGATAGCAATAGTTGGTAGAAATGTAATGTTTTGGACTAATTTCCAACCTCACTGATAAACTTCACGCGAAAAAGTCGCAATTCATCCTCTTCATAATCGCCATCAAACTCCTCAAAAGCTAAATTCAAATCATCAGATTCTGCCTCCATAAAATAATCAGTCAATTCTTCGATTTGATCCTCGTCAAAAAGATTATTAATCCAATAATCGATATCTAGTTTTGTTCCCGAAAAAATAATGGTTTCCATTTCGGAGATCAATTTAGACATATCCATTCCCTTGGCTGAGGCAATATCATCAAGAGATAATTTTCTATCGATACTTTGAATCAAAAAAAGTTTTAGAGCTGAGTTAGCGCCAGTACTTTTGATGATCAGGTCATCAGGTCGGGTAATTTCGTTTTCTTCAACATATTTTTTGATAAGTTCGATAAATTTAGATCCATATCTTTTTGCCTTGCCCTCTCCTACCCCATTAATCTGATTTAATTCTTGAAGACTAATCGGATATTTGAGTGCCATATCTTCTAATGAATATTCTTGAAAAACAGCAAAGGGAGGTACGTCCTCGTCTTGAGCGACTTTTTTTCTCAAAGAGCGCAACAAATCCATTAATTCTTTATCGGTATTTACCTGTGTTTTGTTGACGATCGAACTGGGTTCATTGGATTCATAATCATGATCTTCAGTCATCAAAAAAGAACTGGGTTCAATCAAAAACTCCTTGGCTTTTTCGGTGAGCTTGATAACACCATAGGTTTCTATTTCTTTGACAAAATACTCGTTTACCAGTGCCTGCCTGAGCAGTGCCATCCAAAATTTAGCATCTCGATCTTTTCCAACACCAAAAAAGGGTTTTTCATGGGTTTTATGAGAGAGGATCAACGCGTTTTTAGCACCAACAAGAGTTTTTACTATTTCTTTTGACTTGTATTTTTCCTTAGTATCCGTTACCGTTTGAATTAAAATTTGTAATTCCTTCCCCGCCTCACTTTTGGTTTTGGGATAACGCATATTATCGTCCATATCCGCTCCCTCTCCGTTTTCGGAATCGAATTGTTCGCCAAAATAATGAAGAATGAACTTTCTTCTGGAAATAGAGGTTTCAGCATAAGCTACCATTTCATTCAGCAGCGCAAATCCTACTTCTTGTTCCGCAACGGGTTTTCCCGACATGAATTTCTCTAATTTTTCAATGTCTTTATAGGCGTAGAAGGCCAAGCAATGTCCTTCTCCTCCATCTCTTCCAGCCCTGCCTGTTTCTTGATAGTAACTTTCTATACTTTTGGGAATATCGTGATGGATTACAAACCTGACATCAGGTTTGTCGATCCCCATACCAAAGGCAATGGTGGCAACAATAACATCACAATCTTCCTTGAGGAACATATCTTGGTTTCTTACTCGGGTTTTGGAGTCCAGACCAGCGTGATAGGGCAAGGCATTGACACCGTTTACTTGCAATACCTTCGCCAATTCCTCAACCCGCTTTCTGGAAAGACAATATATGATTCCCGATTTGCCAGAATTCCCTTTGACAAACTTGATGATATCGGTTTCCACCTGAATGGTTTTGTGTCTTATCTCATAATATAAATTAGGACGATTAAATGACGATTTATAGACTTTTGCGTCCACAATTTTCAGGTTCTTGAGTATGTCCTCTTGCACTTTAGGAGTGGCAGTAGCGGTCAAGGCTATAATTGGTATTTTCTGACCTATTTGATCTAAAATGGTTCTAAGATTTCGGTATTCGGGTCTGAAATCGTGTCCCCATTCAGAAATACAGTGGGCTTCATCTACTGCCAAAAAGGAGATTTTTATAGATCTGAAAAATTCAATGGTGTCTTTTTTGGCTAAAGATTCGGGAGCCACAAAAAGCAATTTGGTAACTCCATTGATCAAATCATTTTTGACCCGAATCGTTTCAGTTTTATTTTGTGAAGAATTCAAAACATGAGCAATTCCATCATCTGACGAAATACCTCGAATGGTATCTACCTGATTTTTCATAAGAGCAATTAGAGGAGAAACTACCAGTGCAGTTCCTTCACTCAACAGTGCGGGTAATTGGTAGCACATGGATTTGCCACCTCCTGTAGGCATGATCACAAAGGTATCATTTCCAGAAAGTAAGTTTTCAATAACCGGTTCTTGTAAACCTTTGAAAGTAGAAAAACCAAAGAATTGTTTGAGCGATTTTTTTAAATCTTTTTGTTTCTCCAATGGGTGGGCTTTAATTTCAAAAATTAGCTAAATTTGTAATTACAATATAAGTTATTTTAACAAATAAAAACCAATCGAAGAATTACAAATTGAGTGAAACCTCACGCATCTCTGTAAATGTTAGTAATAGCATAAGTCTGAAAGCTCTATCTTTAAAATTAACGCATGCGGAAAAAAGCAATCATTTACTGGTCACAGCAGAGGAAGTTTTAATAAGGGGATTGTTCATGTTTTAGATTTTACAAAAGAAAAATTGGATGGATAAATACCCTAATGAAATGTCATTTCTAGACCACCTAGAAGAGCTTCGCTGGCATCTAATCCGATCTTGTTTGGCTATTGTTGTTTTGGCATCTGTAGCATTTATCGCAAAAGATTTTATTTTTGACACGATTATTTTTGGCCCAAAAAAAATAGACTTTCCTACCTACAAATGGTTTTGCCATTTGTCAGAAACCTTTGGCCAAGGGGACAGTTTTTGTATTAGTGAGATGCCCTTCAGAATTCAAAGCAGGACAGTGGCAGGACAGTTTTCAGCTCACTTGTGGACGTCCATTTTAGCAGGTTTTATTGTTGCCTTTCCCTATGTAATTTTTGAATTTTGGAAATTTGTCAGTCCAGGACTTCATGAAAACGAACGCAAAAATGCTAGGGGATTTATTTTTATATCCTCTCTTTTGTTTTTTATAGGAGTAATTTTTGGATACTATGTAGTCACACCACTTTCCATCAATTTTCTAGGAAACTACACCGTGAGTGGTGAGGTCTTTAACGACTTTGACCTTAGCAGTTATATTGGCTTATTGAGAGCCTCCGTTTTGGCAAGCGGTCTCATCTTTGAACTGCCCATCATCATCTATTTTCTCACCAAAGTAGGGGTTGTTACCCCAAAGTTTTTGAGTAAAAATAGAAAATTTGCATTGGTAATTGTATTGAGTTTGTCAGCCATCATTACCCCTCCCGATATTGTAAGTCAAATCATTGTTAGTATTCCCCTACTCATCTTGTACGAAGTAAGTATATTTATTTCCAAATTCACCTATAGACGTCTGGAAAAAGAAATGCAGAAAACCTCAACTAACTCATGATATTAAGTGCGGAGAATATTGAAAAATCCTACAAAGGACGAAAAGTAGTAAAAGGCATTTCTATTGCCGTAGAGCAAGGAGAAATTGTTGGGTTATTAGGTCCAAATGGCGCTGGAAAAACCACATCTTTTTACATGATCGTAGGCTTGATAAAACCACAAGCTGGGAGAATACTTTTGGACAATACAGAAATTACTACCTATCCAATGTACAAAAGAGCACAGAATGGTATAGGTTACTTGGCTCAGGAAGCGTCTGTATTTAGAAAGCTGAGTGTTGAAGATAATATTCTAAGTGTTTTACAATTGAGTAAACTTTCCAAATCACAACAAAAAGAAAAGATGGAGGGTTTGTTGGAGGAATTTGGTTTAACTCATATTCGTAAAAGCCGTGGTGACCTCCTTTCGGGAGGTGAAAGAAGAAGGACGGAAATTGCCAGAGCCTTGGCTACCGATCCCAAGTTTGTCTTACTCGATGAACCCTTCGCGGGAGTTGACCCCGTTGCCGTGGAAGACATTCAAAAAATTGTTGCCCACCTCAAGAAAAAAAATATCGGCATTCTCATTACTGATCACAACGTACAAGAAACTCTTGCCATTACTGATAAAACCTATTTAATGTTTGAGGGGAGTATACTTAAAGCAGGAACCCCAGAAGAATTAGCCAAAGACGAGATGGTACGTAAAGTATATCTAGGTAAAAATTTTGAACTGCGTAAAAAAAAGGTGAAATTTTAATAAATTAAGAGAGAGATAAGCGCCATTATAACTCCTTACTTTATTGTATTTCCTTCCTTGTTATCAAAACTGGCCCTGCGATCTGAAAACAACCCCAGATTGGAGTTGTTGATTGTCTATATTGTTTTACTGGAATTATTTTAATTCATTTTTCTTTTTTAATAATTCCAATACTGTCAATCAAAAAAAAGAGGCTACATTAAAAATTTATTTTACCATTTCTGGTTGATGCTGTTTCTATTTCTATGGAAGGCTTTGTCAACACAATCGCTAAATTCCCATCTTAGCAAGACTGTTTTTGATTAAATTTAAGAATAAATAAACCAGTACTGCCAAACTGATTCCTCCCAAACCAAAAAAGAAAATAAAAGTAGGGGCTGCTAAAATCAAAATTATCCTTAGAACGATATCTACTGTTCCTGTTTTAAATGACTTAAAAGAAAATAAATCAAAATTAGTATTCATCAGTACAACGAAAATAAGGGTCAGTAAAATCAAACCTGGATTAGAGATAACAATGGGTTTTAAGAAGATAAAATCTGGTTGTTTTATCAGTAGCGGAAGCGCCCCGAAAAATAGAGCCATCGCAGGAGTTGGCAAACCTATAAAATGATTTTTTTTAGAACCATCAATATTGAATCGAGCCAAACGAAAAGCAGCCCCAACAGGAATTAAAAAACCGATAAATACCCATGGAATATACTCTACAACCGTATTAAGGGGCCAACCTATCGGGATTTCAAAAGGTCGGTTTCCAGCCATTACAAAAAGTTGAGCCAATATTATTCCTGGTACTACTCCACAAGTAACCATATCAGCCATAGAATCCAACTGGACTCCCAATTCACTTTCCACTCCCAAAATACGGGCGAAAAGGCCATCCCAAACATCAAAAAAAACACCTGTTAATAAGAAAACAAGAGCAGTCTCAAATTGAAATATATACGCGAAATATATAGAAAAGCAACCCGATAAAAGGTTTAACGAAGTGAAAAAATGCGGAACTGATTTTTTAATCATTAGTTTTGTAAACCAATTTATATATGAAATGTTTCGCAAATTAAGATTTGAACCAATAAGAAAAAAATAAGCAGACAATAATTACATGACTTTTTATAAAAACCCCTTAGTATTATCGATTTTATCAGGAGTTTTACTCACTTTGTCTTGGCCAGTGGATGGTTTGTCTTTACTTGTTTTCGGGGGATTAATTCCTTTATTTTTTGTCGAGCATCAAATAATCAACGACTCAAACAAACGCAAAAAACTCCGATTATTTTCCTTAAGCTATTTGAGTTTCCTCATTTGGAACATTGGTACCACTTGGTGGATTGTCAACTCTTCCGTATTTGGAATGATATTCGCCATCGTTTGTAACACCTTGTTCTATGCCTTAATGATAATGCTTTTTCATTGGTCTAAAAAAAGACTTCCCTTGCGAACTGCCTATATATTTTTGGTTACCCTTTGGATTTCCTTTGAAAAATTTCACTTGGAATGGGATTTCTCTTGGCCTTGGTTAAACTTAGGAAATGTATTTTCAGAAGACATTCAATGGATTCAGTGGTATGAGTATACAGGGTCTTTTGGTGGAAGTCTTTGGGTATTACTAATCAATATTGGTTTGTTTGAAGTACTTAAAAATCATAAAGCCAGCCTTAAAAACACGGTTTGGGTTAAAAAAATCAGTCCTTGGCTAATTGGGATTGCCTTACCCATAGTACTATCACTCATCATTTTCCAAAGAGAAAAAAAGGAGGTTCCCACAACAGAAGTCCTACTATTACAGCCCAACATTGACCCCTACAATGAAAAATACGAAAAAGAAAACGATTATTATTTTGACTTGATGACTCAAATGACGGGAAATCAAATAACAGAACAAACCCGCTACATATTTACTCCAGAAACCTATTTCGGTGCAGGATTCGGCGCTTCATTAAAGGAGTTTAACGATACTCCATTACATCACAAAATTGACGATTTCCTTGGACATCACCCAGAAATACAATTAATCACGGGAGTTCAATCCTATAATGTTTATAGGACTGACACCACTCCCACCCCCACCGCCAACTTCATCAGAGAAGGTGTTTGGGTAGACTTTTATAACTCTGCCCTCAAAATGGAATATCAACAAAAACCAGAGTTCTATCACAAGTCTAAATTGGTAGTAGGTGTCGAAAACATGCCCTATAAGGCATTTTTCAGACCTCTTTTGGGTGATTTTCTTTTGGACCTAGGAGGAACAGTATCTAGCAGAGCTACGCAAGACTATCGAAGTGTTTTTGAACACAGTAAAATTAAACTCAAAACTGGCCCTATCATTTGCTACGAATCCATTTATGGGGAATTTGTCACAGCCTATGTCAGAAAAGGAGCGCATTTCTTATCGATCATTACCAATGATGCTTGGTGGGGAAATACAGCTGGACATAAACAACTCCTCAGCTATGCGCGATTGCGTGCCATTGAAAACCGCAGAAGTATTGTTAGGAGTGCTAATACAGGAATCTCGGCCATCA
>Ga0115571_1001988_pt1 | contig 13826 bp, 9 predicted proteins | sample COGITO_mtgs_1205_FD_87293 | JGI IMG/M metagenome (GOLD analysis project Ga0115571, IMG submission 87293) | Pelagic marine microbial communities from North Sea - COGITO_mtgs_120531 | ecosystem: Environmental > Aquatic > Marine > Epipelagic | place: Germany:Helgoland, sampling site Kabeltonne...
GGTCCTTCTTCCTGTCGCGGCTCCTGCTCCTGCTCCGGTCCTTCTTCCTGTCGCGGCTCCTGCTCCTGCTCCTGCTCCTGCTCCGACTGCGATCGCGTCGCCGCTTCCTGTCCCTATCGCGATCCCGATCCTTATCGCGGTCTCGGTCTCGATCCCTATCGCGGTCCTTCTTCCTGTCCCTGTCTCTGTCTCTGTCTCTGTCTCTGTGCCTGTCTCGACTCCGGTCCCTCCCGTCCCGATCGCGCCCGTCGTCCCGGCTCCGGTCCCTCCGACCCCTCGACCCGTCCCGCCTACGATCGCGATCCTTATCCCTATCCCTATCCCGGTCGCGGTGATCCCTGCCGTGATCCCTGCCCGAGAACGGCGGCCGGGAGTCCCGGTGCCCGCGCCCGTCGGAGTGGCGGTTGGAGCGACCCCCGCCCCCGCCGCGTCCCCATCCGCCCATAGGCGCGCCGCGTTCGAACGTCCCGTCGGGTCTCGGCGCGCCGTGAGGTGCCGTGAGGTGCCCAGCCTGCGCGTACCCCGAGATCTTCTCCGACAGTTCATCCCGCAACTCCCGCAACAGCTTCCATCCCACGTACTGCTTACCGGTTTCGTGTTCGATCTTTCGCTCTTCGTTGTCCACGGATGACATGAGCACGCCGGAGACGGCGCACGCGAACATCTGCTTGACGTTGCCGAACCGCGTCTCCGCCTCGTCCCGTAGGACCTTGAGCCGATCGCTCTCCGCGAGCGCCTGTTGCGCGGCGTCGACCTCGCCGTCCTCGCCGAGTTTCTCCGCCTTGGCGGCGTACTCGGAGATTTGAGAATTGTACTTGTCGATTATTTGCTTCTGCTCTGGTTTGAGCTCGGCGGCGTTCGCGTTCATCTCCTCGCACCGCGCGTTCTGACGCGCGATGCGGCTGTCGCACTCGCGGATGAGCACGTCCAGTAGGCGTTTAGTCTGCATCTCGTACCCGGACTTGGCGCGCTCGGGCGAGGAGAGCGCGTTGAAGTCGGCGCGCAGATCGTCGCTCTGGATCTTCGCAAAGTCCTCCGGCGAGATGTGCCGCTGGAGGTCGTCGTTGCTCCGGGTGTTCTTGAACATGTTGACGTCCAGGCCGCAGAGGTAGTACTTGCACACGTCTGGGTCGTCGTACTGCGCCTTGCGGCCGGTCCTCTGCTCCGGGAGAAGGTCGCGCTCCGAGCCCTGCACATCATCGCGGGGAGAAAAGGGTCATCAGGGATTCATTCATTCGGCGGACTTCGATCGAAGCGTCGGCGAACGGGAGGGTCCGGATGGGCTCACCATGAGTTGATCGAGCATCTCAGCCATCGACGACATGGTCGCCGATCCGTCGAAGTGTCGCGAGCGGCCGCTGCCGTGCGTATCGCGTGTGACGAAGGATGGCTGTGTGGGCACGGCTTCAACTCAGGTTGGCGCCGGCAGCGCCTCAGGTTTTCTGCCAGAGGATCTCGGTGGACTATCCCGTGTTTGGTCAGAGCACCGTCCAGCTCCCGGCGCCCCACAGGGAGACCCGCGAGCCGGGTCTCGAGTCGTCGTCCGAGTGCAACGACACCTGCCGCGCGTGTCTCTCGGAATCCGCATCGCGACCCGCGCGGGGCACGCCACATCGCCTCGCGCCCCGCACGGCACCCGCGTCGAAAACCAAACGGGAGACGAGAGAGATTGTGACTCGGCATAAAATGGACGAGCTCAGGACGAGCTGGGGCGGGGTCTTCCCTCCCATGCACCGGGCGGTGATCGAGGACGGCGAGCACAAACGCAAGAGGGAGGATGAGCACGACCCGAGCATCCGCGAGGGTGCGGAGGGCGAGTACGGCTCCCCGCAGGACCGCGCGCTGGCCCAGCGAAGGCGACGATTCTCAAAGTCTCGCGCGAGGTGAGTCAGTCAGTCGCGTTTTTTCACCGACGCGTCACGTCACGGCCCGAACCCTCCGCCCACCGCCGAACACGTCGCTGATTCCGCCCACCCTCACCCGCAGGCACACTCCCGAGGTCAAGGTCAGAGGCATCCTCGAGTATCTGCGCGCGCGAGGCGCGTCCGTGGGCCGCCACACCCAGAGATACACCGCCGCGAGGTACATATCACACCCCGACATTTCCTCAAACACTGTGTCTTCTGCCCGGCAAAAAAGAAGCGCGCGAACACTGTTTAAACACTGCCGACTGACTCGCGACGACCCCGCCTTCCCCGCAGACAAAGCGCCGAGGCTCGCACCGCGCTGGTCACGCGCCAGCCTTACTGCCTCAAGGAACGCGCGGCTCCGCGGGCGCTCCTGTCCAGGTTCGATAAGTGCTTCGCCGCGGCGTGGCTCGACGCCGACAGATTCGCCGTCGGCACCAAGGACAACAGGCTCGTGGTCCTCGACGCCCGCCGGCCCGGAGCGCCGTGCGTCGAGGTCACGCTGCCGACCCGGCTTTTCGAACCCCCGAGGCCGGTCCGGGTGGCGGCGCGGCGCGTGTCGTCCACGCCGCCGCCCTTGTCGCCCGGCCTGAGGGGTGAACGGCGAATGGAGGATGCGACGGCGCGGGTCAGAGCCGCGGCGACACTAAACGCTCACAGCGCGCTCGCGGCGCCGCCGACGACGACGACGGCGGCTGGGCGACACGTTAGGTTCAGGGGCGACGTGGACATCGTCGAGGAGATCATGCGGATCCGCGGCGTCGGCCCGCGCCCGACCGCGAACGGCGGCGTTGGTTGGTGGCAACGCCCGGGCGGAGAGAGACACGCGGACAACTGCGGCATTCACGCGGTGGCGGTGAACCCGGGGAGGACGCGAGTGGCGACGGGCGCGGCGAACCCGTGTGACGCGGCTGTTTTTTCGTTACCGGACCTGTCACCGACCGCGCTTCTCACCGGGCACGGGGACTGGGTGTTCGGCCTGGACTGGGTGACCGATAACCTGCTCGCGTCCGGGCGCAGGGACGGGACGGTCAAGATGTGGACCGTGCCGGAGGAACCGAGCGGGTACAATCGATCGGGCGGGTACAATCGATCGGGTACTTCAGGTACGTACGCCCAGATGTCCGCGGATGCCGGGGACACGCTGGTGTTCCACCACGACAAGGTACGGGACCTGAAGTGGTGCGCCGGCAGCAGGCGGCTGGTGAGCGTCAGCACCGACGGGCGCGTGTGTTTCTCAGACGTGGAGCGCGTCGTCACAGTGTCGGAGAAACGAATCGTCGGAAAGCGCGAGCTGGTGTGTTTGGCCACCGACGGGTCCACCTGCGCGGCCGGTTCCCAGTCGCACATCACGCTCTTCGACCACAGGCAAGGCGGGGTCGTGCGGGACGAGCGGCTGGTGGATAACAGCAGCGACGGCGTGCGCTCTCTGTCCTTCGCGGGGGACGGGCGGCTGCTGACCTGCGGGGGCGGCGGCGGGAAGCTGACCTTCTTTGACACGCGAGCCGGCGCGTTCCTCCCGGCGGTGGCCCCCGACGACGTCAACGCCGGCGTGTGCTTCGGTTTGCCGTGGGGGCCCACGTCGCCGTCGGCGTCGCCGCCGAGGTATTCATCCGGATCGGACGCGGAGGCCGCGTCCGTCGGCTGCCGGTCTCGGCGGAACTGCCTGGTGCTGGACTCGGGGTCGGGTTGGCTGGACCGCGAGCACCACGTGTTCGTGGATCACTTCGCGCAGGCTGAGGTGTTGAACGCGTGTTACGCGCACGCGTGGGACGAGAGCGGGACGCGGCTGTTGGTGGCGGGCGGGCCGCTGGCGTACGGTCTTCGAGGGTGCTACGTGGGCGTGTGGTCCTGAGAATCTGTTGTAACTTTACCTTTGTACCTTCGTCAAAGTGCGCTGCGAATATTGGTCCGCGGTAGGTCGCCGATTAAGTCGAGCCACCGCGTCAGTCGCTCGTTGACCACGTCCGCGTGTGTCACCGGGAACCAGTGCCCGGCGTTCTCCACCCTGACCACGAGGCTCCCAACTCCGTTGGCCCGCACCCCCGCGAGCCAGCCGTCGCCGTGAAACCTGCTCGGCTTGTCGGCGCCGTACATGTACAGCACGGGGCAGTGCGGCACCCGCCTATTACCCTTTACCCCACGTATTACCCTATTACCGTTCCCATCGCCACCGTCACCTCGCGCACGTCGTCCGAGTCGCTCGCGCCAGAACGCCAGGTACGGCCAGTTCCGTCTATGCGGAACGATCCCGCCCCTGCCAAAGTCCAAGCCCCCGGGCTGTAGGCTCGGAGCGTTCGACATCCGCGCGAACGACGTGGTCATCCAGTCACCGACGTTACCACCGATCGCGAGCGCCGCGATGAGCCAGCCCTGGTACGCCGCGATGAACGCCGTCTCCTTCGCGGTCAAGCCGTCGACGTCGTTGCCCACGTCCATGGCGCACACGGCTCGGACGAGTCGAGGCCGCTTACCCTGCAGCCTGTACCCCACGATGCATCCCCAGTCGTGGCACACCAGCACGACCGGTTCGTCGTCTTCGTTCGTCAACGATTCGATCGTGACGATGACGTCGTCGACGGCGGTGTCGAACGTCGGGAGCGTGACCCCAGGGAGGTTCGCGGCTGCGTCGTCGGGATGGTAGCATGGGAGTGGAACCGCGATGCATCTGTGCCCGGCGTTGGTCAGCGCGGTGACCTGGGAGGACCACATGAGGGGCGAGTCCGGCCAGCCGTGGATGAGGACGCACGTGAGGCCCTTGGGTGAACGCGACGTCGGCTCGGTGACCACGGCGGGGAGCACTCGAGGGGGCGACAGGTCCTTCATCTTCTCGGCCGGGACGCCGTTGCTAACAACGCGGATTCGATGCACACGCGGGCGAGTCGACACGGACGCCGCGCGCTGCGCCCAGGGTATGCGCCGCGCGGGTGATTGGAATACGGGCGCGCCGCGGACACCAGCCGGCATCCAAGTCCCACCGGTTCGGCCCGGACGGTCGACCCACGCCCTCGTTGTGACGGGGCCCAGGTGAGATCTCTCGGATTCGTCTGTTTGACGGAGCTCTCGCAGTCTCGGGATTTTTTAGCGGAGGTGAGTTTCTGGCGGCGGCGGCTCTGCAACGCACAGCGACGTGAACCCCCACAGGCTCGCACGCTCCGCTAGTTCAATCCAGGAGGGCCGCGCGAGACATCTTCGAGACGTGCGCGATGGCGGGAGCGGGCGCGAAGGCCTCCAAGGATCCGCCCAAGCAGCGCAACGCGGAGGGCCCGCGATTCAGCGCCCTGACGCCGGCGCTCAGGCCAGAGTCGCTGGAGGTGCTCGCGTCGCAGGGATTCCAGCGCGCCACCCCGGTGCAGGCCGCGGCGATCGGCCTCCTCGCGGGTAACAAGGATGTCTCCGTCGAGGCGTGCACGGGCAGCGGCAAGACGCTCGCGTTCGTGCTGCCGTTGGTGGAGATCCTCGCGCGCGCGTCCAGGGAGCAGGCGTTCCGCAAGCATCACGTCGGCGCGGTCGTCGTCTCCCCCACGCGCGAGCTCGCGAAGCAGATCTTCGACGTCGCCGCGCCCTTCATGGCGACGCTCGACGGCATGGCACCGCCCATGCTCCTCGTGGGAGGCACCGACGTCAACGAGGACGTCCGCGCGTTCGCATCAGCCGGGGCGGCTGCTCTCATCGGCACCCCAGGCCGGCTCGACGACGTCATGCTCCGCTCCGCCGCGTTCGAAGCCAAGCGATGCGAACTCCTGGTCCTCGACGAAGCCGACAGGCTCCTCAGCATGGGGTTCGCCCGGGCGATCAACGCCATCATCGGCAGGCTGCCCAAGCAACGAAGAACCGGCCTGTTCAGCGCGACGCAGACGGATGAGGTTGAGGAATTGGCGCGGGCGGGGCTTCGCAACCCGGTGAGGGTCACCGTGCGCGACGCCGCGGCGCAGGCTGCCGCGAACGCCGCGAGGGCGTCGGGGTTACCCGCGAACTCTGCGGCGGCGCAGGGTAAGCTCCCGGCGCAGCTCAAGCTGTTGTACAAGGTGTGCAAGATTGACGAACGGCTCTGGCGACTTCGCGAGTTTCTCAAAGAAAATCGCGATAAGAAGACAATCGTCTACTTTCTCACGTGCGCGTGCGTCGATTACTTCGCGACCGCCATGTGCGACGGCGCGCCGGCGTCGCCCGGACACGGCGTGAACATGGTGGCGCTCCACGGCAAGATGAAGCAGTCGCAGCGCGAGCAGGCGCTCGAGAAGTTCGCCACGGGAAGCGGCGGGTGTTTACTGTGCACCGACGTCGCGGCGAGAGGTTTGGACATCCCGGGCGTGGACTGGGTGGTGCAGTTCGACGCGCCGCAGGATCCCGCCGCGTTCGTGCACAGGGTCGGGCGGACCGCGCGGATGGGACGGGAGGGCAGCGCGCTGCTGTTTCTGTCCCGACACGAGTCTTCGTACGTGGAGTTTCTGAGGGTGCGGCACATACACCTCAAGGAGATTGACGGCCGCGACGAGGAGCTCGACGACGCGACGGAGGCGGAGGAAGCCGACGCCGCGGTGGACGAGAAGGAGGCTGGTTTGAAGGCGCTCAGGGAGGAAATGGCCGGAGCAGGCGAGGAGGATGAAGAGGAGGACGATGAGGATGAAGAGGAGGAGGAGTCTGAAGAGGAGGAGGAGGAGGAGTCTGAAGAGGAGGAGTCTGAAGAGGAGGAAGAACCCGACGAGGCCGACGCCGACGCCGCCGAGGCTGAAGAGGGCGGCGCACAGCTGTGTGGAGAACTCCGCGCGAGGTCCGAGAAGAACCGCGAGGCGATGGAGAAGGGCGTCCGCGCGTTCGTCTCCTACCTCCGCGGGTACAAAGAGCACCACTGCCGCTTCATCTTCCGGTTCAAAGAACTGGAGCTGGCTCGGCTGGCCAAGTCCCTCGGGCTGCTCCGGCTGCCGCGCATGAAGGAGATTCGCAAGGCGCCGAAGTCTTCCCTCAAGGGATTCACCGAATCGACCGTCAACCCCGACACGGTGCCGTTCCTGGACAAGGCGAGGGAGAAGCAGCGGCTGCGCGGGCTGGCGGAGGAGGCGGCGAGAAGGGCGGCGAACCCGGAGGCTGCCGCGGACAGCCGCAAGGAGCGAGAAAAGAGGAAGCGAGAGGAAGCCGCCGCCGTCGCCGCCAAGGCGCAGAACGAGAAACGGCTCACCGCGACGAAGCGCCGGCAGATGGAGGCGCAGGACGACTTCGACGACCTCGACGACGACTACAGGGCGCTTAAGAAGTGGAAGAAGGGGAAGATCTCCGAGGAGGAGTTTGACCTCGAACTCGGGTTCGAGCAGCCCGACGGCTTGAGCAAACGCGACAGGGAGCTCGCGCAGGAGGTACAGGCTGCGAAGAAGAACGGGCAGCCCGCGCATGGGGCGCTGCAGGGCGCCGCGCTCAAGGCGTCGATGAAGAAGCCGAGGGATAACAAGCCGCGGCATCTCAAGGCATCCAAGGCGAAGGGCGGGGGCAGGTCGAAGAAGAAGGTCAAGAAGGCGTTCAAGAAGAGCGGAGGGGTGAAATAGACCGGGTGTGACGTGACATATTCACCGTCGGCTGACTCGCTCGCGCACGGTGTTGAGCGCCTTCATCGCCGCCTCGTTGGGCGTGAGGTTCTCCGTCTCCATGATCTTATCGAACTCCGCGCGTATCATCCTCTCGAGGGCGGCCTTCTCAGCCTTCACTTCCTCGGAGTCCCCGTTTTCCGCGACGGTGGCGTCCTCCTCCTTCAGCCGTTTCATAGCCGTTTCCAGCGAGGGAACCACCGCGGATATGTCCGCTTCCGCATCCCCGAGTGAGAACACGAGGCCGTGCTCGGGTTCATCGCGAGCCGTGAACCCCAACGCGACGAGGAGCTGCTTCCCGAAAGTATCGCCGCCGACGGCGTAGGCAATTTTAGCGTTTGACATCTTGACCCTCCTGTACTTCGGGTTACCCGGCTCCTTCACCAGGTTGCGAAGTAACCTTCCCATGGTCTCACGCTGCTCCGGGGTGGTCGACGTCGAGTACTTGTTCGCCGCGGCGATGACGAGGGAGTCATCGACGGGCGCAACCTTCTTCCTCGTCGACTCCCTCGCTTCTCGAGTGATGTCGTCGTCGGTCGAAACCCCGCCGCCATCGGTCGACTCTGCCTGTTTCCCTTTACCGAGCTCACCGCGCGCGGCGCGCCACGCCAAGCTCCCCGTGGTCCGCCCCGGGAGGTCGTCGAACGGCACGTCCGGCGGCGGAACGTGAGTCCCCGCGCGATGCAACTCATCCGCCTCTCCCGCGTCCCTCCGTCGCAACTCGTCCAACTCGTCGGGGTTCGACCTTCCCGCCCTGAGTCTATCGGTCAGTCCGCGCGTGGTTTGAGCCAGCCACGCCTCGTCGCACTCCCCTCTGCGCTCACGCAGGCACCGCGCGTAGTCCGCGACGTACCGGCGCGTCACGTCCACGACGTCGTCCGCGCCGAACCCGATCACGTAACTCAGCTTCTTCCCCCACCCGACTTCATAGAGCAAAGGTTTGTCGCAGACGTTCTCGCAGCTGTCGCAGTGCAGCCACCGGCGCTGCGAGACGCTCCACACCTCCGTCCACACGTGGTCGGTCCAGTCCATGCACCACCTCGCGTCGTACCCGAGGGATCGGCATATGAGCGTGAACGCGTTGGCCCACTCGCCGCACCGGCCCGTTCGAGTCTCCAAAAGTTTCACCGCGTCGTTGTATCGCGGAAAGCGGGTCACCGCGGAGCACAGCGGGCACCTGTACGTCTCCACGCGCCCGGCGCCGTGGGCGTGTTCGTCGGGCGTGGGTTCGGCCATGCCCTCGTGCCGTACGTCCGCGTTTGAACACGTCTTGCACTTGGGTTTGTCGCACCAGGTGAAGAACTCGAGCTTGAACCAACGCAACGTCCGGAGCAACATCGCGTCTTCGCGCGACAGCGGCTTGGGCTTGACCCCGCCGTCCCCGTCGCTCGCGGCGTCGCTCGCGGCGGCTTCGGACTCGGTCACCAACGCCGCGGCTTCGGCCTCGAGCCGGTCGACGGGCACCACGCTCAGCGCGGACGCCTGCGCGAGCGGATCTTCGAACGCCAACGCCGTTTTCACGCCCGACTCCAGCCTCGCGCCGAAGGCTGCCTGCCGCGCGTGTTTACCGCCGATGTCTCGATCGGCGGCGAGGATCGCGGCGGCGGCGGTGCGGTCCTCCTCCTCCTGGAGGGCGCGCGCGAGCGCCTCGTCCGGGTCCATCGGTGACGAGAGGTGCCACGCGTGGCCGAATGTGACCGCCTCGGAAACTCAAACGCAGATGCAGATACGACTTCTGTGCCGGAGCCTCCCCCAAAGTTCGCGACGCCGACGCCCGGTTTAGCCCGCGACGGACCCCGAGGTCGCACGGGAAAGGCATGGGCGATCGAGTCGTGCTGACCAGGCACTGCTGGGTACGCTCCCGATCGCACACCCATCGTCGCACACCCGGCTCCACCCCCGTCCCCGAAATACGGCACCTAACAAACGACGAATCTCCACCCACGTACGCAGGGATGCGGCACCGCCCTGAACGTCCCAAAGCTTCCCACCGGCGGCGATAGCCCCGCGTTTAAGTGCGTGTGGTGCGAGGCCGTCAACGAGACCCGCCCGAGGAGCAGGCACAGCCGTAAACGATGGAACCTCGAGCACTCCTGCACCCGTTGGGGAGGGCGCGTGCTCATCGTCGGCGTGTCAGTCATCTCGCTGGCCGTCGCGAGGGCGCCGGTCGTTCGCTTCGCGCCCATCGTCCACCCCGAGTCGCACCTCGCGCAGGCGCTCATCGCGCTCGTCACGCTGACGCTGCTGTTCAACGTGTTCTTCAACTATTACCACGCCATCGTCGGGCAGCCCGGGTCGGTGGCGCATCTTCCCAAGCCGATCAACCCGCGACCGTTCGAAGAAAATGAAACCGAGACGACGACGACGGGTGCGACGAGTCACGACGGCGTCGCGGAAGACTCGGAGGACACGGCGCCGGAGGTGACGCGCGGCACGTTCGCGGGGTGCCGACTCTGCGTCCCGTGCGGCGGGGCCAAACCCCGGGGCGCGCACCACTGCAGGACGTGCCACACGTGCGTCAGAGGCATGGACCACCATTGCCCGTTCATTGCGAATTGCGTCGGCGCTGATAACACCCGCCACTTCATGCTCTTCTGCCTCTACGTGGCGGTCGGGTGCGGCTGGTCGTTAGCGTTGGCGGTGGCGTGCGCCAAGGCGGACGCGGACGGGTACCGCACGTTCATGGACGCCCTGTTCGACAGCTCCGCGTACGGCCGGCGGGCCGTCGACGTCGCCGGCGAGAGGGGCGGTTCCCTCGAGGACTTGGCGAAGGTCGGCGGCGTCTACGCGTTTTGCCGCGCTCTGTTCGCGTGGACGTACGCGGTGTTCAAGGCTGGTAAGCTGAACATAAACGACGCGTTCGAGCAGTCGCCGCAATGGCTGAACGCGTGGGCGTTCGTGTGCTGCATCGGGGGTTTGATCTGCGTCGCCACGACTGGACTCTTCGTGAGCACCGTGAACAGCGTGGCATCCGGTGAGACGTACATCGAGACTCTGAAGAGCAGGAGCGTCGGCGCCAGGGGCGGGATGGCGAGCGACGCCGACGAGGGTGAACTCAGGGACGGTAGCGGGGGCGCGGACGGGGGCGAGGGAAGGGACGGTTCGTGTGTCAGGGGGTGTACGAAACTGTTTCGGTGTCTCAGCGGATATTGCCCGTTCGTGACTGAATTTTGCGGGTGCTTCTTTTGGTTCTGCGTGCCGAGCGAGTTCGGGCCGGCGCCGTGGTCGAAGATCGGGATGTTCCACCTGAGGCAGGTGTTCGGGAGCGGACACCCGATCACGTGGGCGATGCCCACGGCGAAGCCGCCGCAGGGAACGAGGGGAGCGTCGCAGCTGAAGAAGGAATAAGCGTCGGGAGATTTCGGTTTGCTGTTATTCGCGCAATCTATGATATTTTAGTAGAACTGGTCGTCGTCCTCCGCCCACTCCTCGTCACCGCCGTACCCGTGCTCGTACCCACCGCCGCTCGGTCCGTCGAGTCGCCGGAGGATCGCCGCCGCCGCAGCCTTGGGCGCACCCTCCAGACCCTTCCTGTATCTCCAATCGATCTTCAGGCTGCCCGCCGCGGTCAACTCAACGGCCAGTGGCGGGCACGAATCGTCAACCTCCGCCGCGCCGCCGCCGCCCGCCTTCCTCAGCTCCACGATGATGGACCCCGGCCGGAGCTGTCTCGCGGCGTTGGCCACCGCGGGGGTGAACGACTTCAACGGAACCTCCTTCCCGGGTTCCTTCAGCAGATGTTTCAAGTCTCGAGCCGGCATTGAAAATTTCCGCTCGTCGCCGACGTAATCCGCGAGGATAATCGCACCCTCCTGCGTGAGCCTGTACGCGCTCGCACCCTCACCCGTGACCGGCCCGCGGCCGTCGGTGCCCTCCTCGATGGGCTCGCGCCGCTCGCCGAGCGCGGTACCCCGTTTCTCGAAAACCTTAACCCCGGACCACACGCACTTCACGCGAGCCGCGCCCGGGGGGTCCACACACGCGGCCCTGACGCCGGGGGACAGGTAGGTCAACGCCCTGTGTGTGTCCGAGCGAACGTGCATGCCGGCGGTGAACTCCTTCGCCCACCGCCCGTTACCTCCCCACTCCGCCGCGAGGGACTGGAGAAGGGGTTTCGGAGCCGGAACGTAGAGATGCTCGTGTTTCTTCCGGGGCGCTCCGCCGACTCCAGAGCCGAACGGGCCCTCGCCGGCGCCGGTCCCTCGCTCCCCGCCCTTCATCGCGCGGTCCACGCCGGCGTGCACCGGATCCTTCGGCCCCGGAAGCGGCGCGACTTTCTTCAGCAGCGTCGCGAAGAAACCCCCCATGTCCTGCAGGTGCGGCATCAGTCGCATGCACCGCTCAAGCGGCGGGCCCTTGATCCGTTTTCCCAGCTTGGTCACCCCGCTCGGCTTCGGCGGCCACATCGACTTCTGAAACTTACGTCGGAGGCCGATCGACACGCCGTCCTTCTGCGAGTCCGCGTACGTGGGGTACTCCACGGTCGTATCGTCCACCATGGTCACCACGCGCCAGTGTTTCATCCCCGGCCTGCGCTTCAAGTCGACGACTCGGTCGGACGCGTCGACGATTTCGAGCGCCCCGCCGCACCTCCGCACCAGCTCCGCCACCACAGCCTCGTTCTCCACCGGGTTGAACGAGCACGTGCTGTACACCATGTACCCGCCCACCTTGAGCAGCGCGGCGCCCCTCTGCGCGATTCGCAGCTGCAGTTGGTGTAACCCCATGGCGAACTCCGGTCGCCACTCGGACCAGATCTGCGGGTTCTTCCGCAGCGTCCCGTCGCCCGAGCACGGGACGTCGCATATGATCCGGTCGTACACGCCCTCCGGGTACCGCCCGGCGCTCTCGCGCGTGGCACTCGGCGCGGGTGCCGACGCGGCGGTTTTCGGGTCGAGCCCGCCGCCGGCGCATGCGCTCTGGGTGCCTTCTGGAAGTGTCCGGATGGGTACGCCCGGGTTTGGGAACCACTGCGCGTGATGGTTCGTCACCATGAGCGACCCGGTGGCGGCGCCGAGGGCGGCGCATCGCCTCACGAGGAAGTACGCCCTGCGCGGGTTGATGTCGTTCGCGACGACGCACCCGGTGGGAATCGAACCCGCGCCCGTGTTGTTCGCGTTTAGCTGCTCTATGCACTGCGTCGTCTTACTCCCGGGCGACGCGCACATGTCGAGGACGGCGTGGTGCGGCTCCACTCCGAGGATCGCGGCGGGGACCATCGAGTCCACGGCCTGCCTGGTCAGCACGCCGGTGCTGTTGTACTTCACCAGCCACCGTTGAAACTCGCGAAGCTCGTGCGTGCGGGAGTACTTGAGCGCCATCTTGTCGCAGCCGAGTTGCCAGCCGTTGCACCATCTGAGTTCCTTCGGCGGGGGTATCGGCCTGCGGGTGACCTCGTTGTACAGCTGTTGCTTCGGACGCAGCAGGTGCTTACCCTCGGCGAGTGCCTCCGCGACGCCGTTCGCGTGGCTGGCCATGTTGCTCATGCGAAACGTCACCGGCAAGGGCTTGCGGAGGTGCGACAGGAACGAGCCCCACTCGTCGTCCGGAAGGATGGCCTGTCGGCGGTAGTAATCCTCGAAGTGGGTCGGCTTGTCGCGGTCGAGCGTGCGGGAGAACCACGGCGCGGTGGTGCTCGGAAGGACGATCTTCTCCGTGGTGCGCTGCGGCGTGGGCACCGACGGTGGCGGGGCGGGTACGTCGACCATCTCGCCCGCGTCGCCCGCGTCGCCGTCGTCGTCTCCGAAAACCTTCTTGTTCGGATTAGCGACGCTCGGCGGGGCACCGGCGCCGTCGTCGGCTGTGGTCGATTTGCCGGCGACGTGCCCGCGGCGCTTAGCCGCGCGGAGCATAGCCTTGCTCCGGTTCTTGCGCTTCCCCATCCTTCGCTCGATGTCACACAACACGGAGCGCCGAGCGGAGGAGGAGTGAGTGGCCGCCGACAACTTCCGAGGTTTTGGCTCGGCAGCGCTGGAAATGCCGGACCGACGAGATTTGGGCGGGAAGTGGCTCTGTCGCTCACCACAGCACGAGCGCGCGAGGCTGGGAAGAGGACACTTTCCCGCGACACGGCACCGTCTCCAGCGACATCCAGATCGTCCCCGACGAGCGCGTCGCCGGTCCCAACGCCGCCCCTCTACACGAACCGCACCACGAAGCTTCAAAGTCACTCGACCAAAGTCACGGCACCATGGCTTCGAACAGCATCATCGTGCAGTGCCTCAAGTGCAACAAGGTGCTCAGCGACAGCACCGCGCTGGTTCTCAGCGACAAGGAGCGCAAGATACTCGGCGTCAAGGGCGCATCGTCCATCCAGGTCCACGAGGTACGCCATCTCACC
>Ga0115571_1001997_pt1 | contig 13759 bp, 11 predicted proteins | sample COGITO_mtgs_1205_FD_87293 | JGI IMG/M metagenome (GOLD analysis project Ga0115571, IMG submission 87293) | Pelagic marine microbial communities from North Sea - COGITO_mtgs_120531 | ecosystem: Environmental > Aquatic > Marine > Epipelagic | place: Germany:Helgoland, sampling site Kabeltonne...
ACACCTCGTCTATCACTGTAGGAGACCCTGTGGAGTTCATCATTGCTGACTGCAATAGTAACGACACCGTGCTTCACGAGGATGTAACACCACCCGCCGATTGGGTAGGACATAAGTATCTCTTCGACGGTACAACTTGGACAGTTAACCCTGATTGGGTAGACCCTGCTACACTAGAGGAACAAACGAATGAGTAAAGCAAGAGACTTAGCAGACTTTGTATCCGCTAATAGTACACTAGACAATCTAGAGACTACATACGTAGATACATCTGGCGATACTATGACGGGTGTGCTGGCTCTCAGCGGTAACCCTACATCAAACTTACATGCAGCTACAAAAGAATATGTGGACACTATTGCTGCAGCAGGTATTCATTACCACGATCCTGTACGTGTAGAGAGTCCTATATCTCTAAATGCTACATATGACAACGGCTCATCTGGCGTAGGCGCTACACTTACCAATTCGAGCACTTTAGCAGCTATCACCATTGATGGTGTTGCATTAAGCCTAAATGATCGTGTACTTGTGTATGAACAGACAGATGCTACACAGAATGGTATCTACACTGTCACCACAGTAGGTGATGGCTCTACTGCGTGGGTGCTTACTCGTGCTACAGATGCCAATACCTATGGAACATCTGACTCTAATGCACTTGGTGAAGGTGATGCTTTCTTTGTTAAGGAAGGTGACACAGGCGCTGGTGAACTGTATGTGATGAACACAACAGGTAGCATTACGTTTGGTACAACTAACATCACATTCACTGTTATTGCTGAGACTGCTGTGTATAGTGCAGGTACTGGCTTAACTCTCAATGGTACTACGTTTAGTACGGTTCGTGATATTGCAACAAACATTCCTGCATCACTCGGAACCGCAGGGCAGATCTTGTCCGTCAATGAAGGTGAATCTGCTGCTGAGTGGGCTGACTCTTCTGGTGGTGGTCTTGAGTACCTCACAGGTAGTACAACTCTAGTTGCTGGAGGGCAGTACTTAGTAAGCATTAGTTCTGCTACTACTTTAACTCTACCTGCTTCACCTTCGGCAGGTGATAGTGTTCGTATTGTTGCGGCTGAAGGTAATGACTCAAACACACTTACTGTTGCAAGAAACGGTTCAACTATTCAAACCTTATCAGAAAATCTTACAGTGGATACCTTGGGTATTGATTTTATCTTGTGGTACACTGGAACAACATGGAGTCTAATCTAATGGCTAATATCTCTTTATTTAAAACACCTATTCAACCTGAGCATGGACCTCGTGACATCTTTGGTGGTGGTAGAGCAAAAACTTTCTACGATAGTGGTACTTTTACTGTGCCTGATGGCGTTACCACTCTCCGTGTTACTGTACATGGTGCTGGTGGCAGTGGTCAACTGTCGCCAGTATCTTCTTACAGACCCACTCCTGGTGGAGGTGGCGGTGGTTGCGCTATTAAAACTGTTTCTACCACGCCTTTCACATCTTTTACTGTTACAGTAGGTACAGCAGCCTCTGCTTCTTCTTCATTTGGTACTGAGTGTAGTGCTACAGGTGGAGAAACACCTTCTGGTGGTTATACAGGAGGCGCTGGCGGAACAGGTACAGGGGGGGATATTAACCTTACTGGAGGTTCGGGCGGATCAACTACAAGTAGTGCCTATCAAGGCGGTGGCGGGGGTGGCGCTGGCTACGGAGGAAAAAATGGAGGTTACGGCAGCGGCAGTAAAGGCGCTGGCGGGGGTGGACTTGGCGAAGAGGGTACTACAACCTATGGGGGCGGTTCCGGCGGCGGGGGCTTTACCTTCTTAGGTAATACAACCGATGAAACCTTAACGTTTACCCCTCTACATATGCTGGACTTAAAGCCTTTAACGGGAGCACGTGTTTATTCTGGATCCTCAAATACAGAGGGTCTACTTGACGGTGGCCCAGGGTGTGGTGGCGCTCCTTATTCTGCTTCTAATAGTACAACAACTCAGCCTGGTAAGGGCGGTATTTTAGGAGGAGGTGCTGGGGCACAATACAGTGGGACGGCGCAAGTTGGAAGAAAAGGTGCCAATGGTGGAATTGGGGCTGGTGGAGGTGGCAACTACAGCTCGCCCGGCGGTGTTGGGCTTGGCGGTCAAGGTTTCGTCATCGTAGAATGGTAATATAGAGGTATACTTAAAATGAAATATGTTCGCACAGTAGAAAGTGTAGCACAAGAAGTTATCACAACTGACCCCGCTACAATCTTTCATCCCGATCTAGCAGCAATGTTTACTGCATATGAAGATGCTGTAGATGTTCAGGTTGGTTACACATTAGAGAATGGGACTTGGACAGCGCCACCAGAGCCTGAGCTTATCCCTGAAGAAGAAGAAGTCGCTCCAACAGAATAGCCCTTGACTTTCCAGCTAAAATGAGTAATACTATGAGCGAAGTAAAACTTTCACACGACGAACTAGAAGAAATGCTTGACCGTGCTGCTCGTAAAGGGGCAAAGGCGGCACTGGCTTCTATTGGCTTGCTTGATGACTCTGCTCAGAAAGATATAGTTGAGATGCGTAGTTTGCTTGAGGCATGGCGGGATACACGTAAGTCCATCTGGACAACAGCAATAAAACTAACCACTGTCGCCGTACTGACGTTTATCGCAGGCGCAGTATATATGACAATGGATAAGTAAAGGTAACATAAGATGGCATATGAAGGCTTTGAGTCACGTCTATCACGACGAGAGAAAACAAATAAGATTACAGGCAATCAAGAGTATGCCTATCAGGTCTCTATGTACAACACGGACCTAAACGAAAGCGTCTCTCTAGGTACTACAGACTACTATAGTAGTCGATCTAAAGCCACAGACGCTGCAGTGGTACTAGCTGCTAAGTTCAAGTCCTCTCAGAAAGGAGGGGCACCTGTTAATGTGAGGTCGAAAGAGACAGGTGAGGTTATTAAAGTAACGGAAGACCCTCGTTTGGCTCTTGAAGCTCAACAAGCCACGGCTCGTGCTGCCTTAGCGGAGTACGAAGAGGTAGGTAAGCGTGAAAGAGGGACCGGTGCACGCTTCCAAACGGTAACTAAAGAGCAGTACGATACAGCCAAAGCAAACTATGATAAGTATATAGGAGGACAGGGTGCGGCGTTTTCTATAGGTGCTAATGGTCAAGTTTTTGATAGGGTGACAAACCAGCCTGCTGACATGAACAAGTACAATGCTGTAAAGAACTGGCAAGAAGTAGAGCATGCTAAGGTAGCAGGTGGAGCAGAGCATGAGGCACTAAAGAAACAGTACGCAGATGTTACATCTCAGCTGAAAGGTCTAGGTGACTGGACTCCTCCTAAAGTAGAGCAACCTACTACAACTCGTACTGCTGCTACTACAGGTTCAACAGGTGCCCCTCAAACGGGTTCAACAGGTGCGCCTACTCCTACTACAGGTGAAACCTATGGCGGTACAGGCGCTCTACAGACAACGCAGACCACGCCTAGTGTTACTACATCAGGTACAACTACAGGCTATACACAACCTGCACCTACTGCTGTAGACCCTACAACAGGTACATATTCCGTTCCTACACAGACAGGTGGACTCTCTGCCCTACCTCCTAGCACAACATACGCTACACGTCCTGCAGGTACACCAGGGTACGTACAAGAGTCTTTGCTTACACCTTCTACGTCAGGTACTGGCCCTACTACGTATGACCAATGGATGCAGCAGACACAAGCGACTCAGCAAGCTTTAGAGGAACAACAGGCTGCACAACAACAACAAAGCGGCTATATTGTAACTATGCCTGATGGTACAGAGCAGACTATCTCTTATGGTCAACCCATTCCTGTAGGTGCTACTATTAAGCAGTTCGTAACTGGTGCGGCTAAGGGAGGTATGATGCGTAAAGGTTATGCTGCAGGTGGTATGCCTGAAGACCCTATGCTTGAAGCTAAGTACCGTATTTCTGCTATGAATGGCTACAATGGTCCTAAGACTAATGCTGCACTGAATAACTTTGCTAACTCTAGTGAAGGCATGAAGCGTAAGTTTAACGCTATCGGTACAGTAATGGCTAACAAGGGTGGCTTGATGCGTCAAGGCTACCAAAGTGGCGGCGTAGTTCAGCAGAACGACTCAGGCCAATACATCGTACAATTCCCTGATGGTACAGCTACTGTGTTTGGTACGGGTGAAACTGGTAAGCAGATGGCTGAGCAGTATTTGTCTACCTTGCCTAGCGACACAGGTACATCTGTAGGCATTACAGGCTCGACAGACACAACCATTACTTCACCTACAGCTACAACTCTTGTAGAGGGTGACGAAGCGGTAACGGATCCTGCAGCTACGCCTAGCTATACTGATCCAGACCCATTTGCTCAGCAGTATAGTGACCTTCTTAGTGGCACACTAGCCCCTATTCAATCCTCTGTATCACAAGTAACACCACAAGCTGCAGATTTCATTCCGTTAGATGCTGGTCAGGCTGCACCTGTTGCACCTTTTGCTGAGGCTGCTAAGGTAGAGACTACCGCACAGGCTGCGCTTCCTGCGTACCTGCAATCTGCACAGATGCAACCCGTAACTGCAGCAGACCAAGTGCAACAACTTACAGCTGGTACACAGGCAGCACAGGGTCAAGTAGCACCAGAAGCACAGGTACAGGCTGCACAACAGCTCACTACATCTGTAGCAGGCATGGAAGCTGCTCAGGGTACAGCCACTATGGTTAACTCTCCTGCAGCACGTGAGATCCAAGCTGGTGAGCTTATCTCTGGTGTAGCGGATGCAGAGAAAGCGGCACTCTTCAATGAACAGATCCAAGCTGCTACTGCTACACCATCTAAGCAAGCTACTGTAGCAGGACAGCTAGAAGGTTTGATGCAGCAGTTCGAGGGTGGTGAAACACCTGCATGGGCTGCTGGCTCTATGCGTACTGCTATGGCTACACTCTCTGCTCGTGGCTTGGGTGCGTCTAGCATGGCTGGTCAGGCTGTTATTCAAGCTACAATGGAAGCTGCACTTCCTATCGCTCAGATGGATGCACAGGTACAGGCACAGTTTGAAGGGCAGAACCTGTCTAACCGTCAGCAACGTGCTATGCTTGCTGCACAACAACGTGCAACATTCTTGGGTATGGAGTTTGACCAAGCGTTCCAATCACGTGTACAGAACTCAGCACGTATTGGTGACATTGCTAATATGAACTTCACTGCTGAGCAGAACATTGCCCTAGAGAATAGCCGTGCTGCTAACACGATGAACCTGAGTAACCTTAACAACCGTCAGGCTATGGTTATGGCTGAGGCTGCTGCACTGTCACAGCTTGACACTCAGAACCTCAATAACCGTCAACAGGCTGCTGTACAGAATGCTCAGAACTTCATGCAGATGGATATGACTAACTTAGCTAATGAGCAACAGACTGCTATGTTTAAGTCACAGCAAAACATTCAGGCTTTGTTCACTGACCAGGCTGCTGAGAATGCTTCTGCACAGTTTAACGCAGCTAATGAGAACCAGACTAATCAGTTCTTTGCTAATCTAAGTAGTCAGACATCTCAGTTTAATGCGTCTCAACAGAACGCTATGGATCAGTTTAACGTAAATAGTGTTAATGCTCTACGTGAGTTTAACTCTGAGATCCAGCAACAGCGTGACTTGTTCAATGCACAGAATGGTCTTGTGATAGCACAATCTAACGCTCAGTGGCGTCAGAACATTGCTACACTCAATACAGCGGCACAGAACCAGAGTAACTCAGACTTCGCTAAGACTATTAATGCTTTAACTGCAACTAACTTGGATCAGAAATGGCAGCGTGAGCGTGACCTTATGAGCTTTGTTTTTGCTGCGTCTGAGAGTTCTGCTGATCGTGCAGCTAACATTGCTATCGCTAAACTTACAGCAGATGAACAAGCTAGTTTGCAGGATAACATCGGCAAAGGTAAGCTAACTGCTATTGCATATCAAGCTATACTAGGGAAGTGGTTGTGATAAAATGAACATATTAGATAAAAGTATTGTAGAAGCAATTCGTAGTGCCTATGCTGCACCTACACCAGAGAGTATCACTTCTAAGAGTGCTGAACGTCAGGGTGTAATGGCTAGGACACAAAGCAAGGTAAGTAAAGCCTTAGAGGATACTGCACAGGATGCAATGGCTTCTATACAGAGCCTTATAGGCAAAACTATGGAGGCTCGTACAGATAAAGATGTATCAATGAAAGAGCTTGGTAAGCTAATAATGGATGCTACTGATCCGCAAGAACCAGCGCCTGTGTCGGAAGACCCTGATCGACAGTTCTCAGGTTCAGGGGTAGATATAGAGGATCGCTTCCCTGAGACTAACCTTTCAGATATTATAGCAGATGAGTCTACTACACCTTTAAGTGAGGTAGACCCTGAACGTAGGGATGATGAGGAGTTCTTACGGACAGGTAATCTTCCTGCTGCAGAAACAGGTGAAGGGCTTATGAGTAAGACTCTTACAGACGATGACATGGGGTTACCAGACAGTAAAGTACCTGCGCCTGATCTAGCATTTATAAAGAATGCAGGCACTAAACAAGGTGACAACGAAAGATCTGTATATGAGTATGCTTACGAGCAAGGCTTGGAAGGAGATGAGTTAAAGGCGTTTATGTCTCAAGTAGCCCATGAGTCTAGTACCTTTAGCAAACTTGAAGAAGGGGGTTACACTAGAGCAAACGTAAATAGTGTAAGCACTTCACGTTATAAGGTTGGTGATACTTACAAAGGAAAACCCTTAACGGCTGATGATCCTATGGTAGGGAAGTTCAAAGACATTAATCGGCGTAGGTTTGTTAGAGATGGCGTAACAGATCCTAACGGTACTTTACAGAATTATTCTGCAGAAAATGTACACAACTCTATGTACGCTAATCGTATGGGTAATGGAGACTTTGCATCAGGTGATGGTAGCAGGTACAAAGGAAGAGGTTACATACAGCTCACAGGACGTGATAACTATAGGCTCATAGGAGAGGACATAGGTGAGGATTTAGAAAATAATCCTGATCTTATGTTAGACCCTAAAATAGCTGAAAAAGCATCTGTAGCTTGGTGGAAACGAAATGTACAAACAGAACAGCCTGATTACACAGATGTTGAAGCGGTTACTCGTATAGTAAATGGTGGTGTTAATGGCCTAACAGACAGGCGAAAAAAGTTCAACAGGTATAACGAGACGGTAACTACACCGACTAGAACACCACGCCCACAGGCACGTAACTAATGTTCGGCCTACCCCTAGAACTCATCACAATGCTCTTCTCCACCCTTCTTGGTGGCGTAATGTCTATATGGGGTATGAGTATAAAATCTAAACAAGCTCAGCAATCTATGCTTATGCAACGGGCTGAGTTTAACCGTAGTGCTGTATCTGATGCACGTGATGCAGGCAAGACCGACAAGCATTTTGCTTGGACACGTAGGCTCATTGCTTTATCTGCTGTATTCTCTATTATTGTCTTGCCTAAGCTGGTAGCTGTATGGTATCCTATGGTAGATGTATATGTAGGCTACACAGAAGTACAGGGTGGTTTCTTAAACTGGTTGTTTGGCCCTGATGAAGCTATACAATGGAAGTCAGCTAAAGGCTTCGTAATCACACCCTTAGATACACACATCGTATCCGCTATCGTAGGTCTCTACTTTGGTGCTGGATTTACTAAATAAGGTATTATATCATGGAACTACTAAAGGCTCCTATCCCCGGTCAGTCACTTACAGACGAACCTAAGAACTACCCTTGGGAAAACCCTCCAGAGATCACTGATCCTGAAGAGGCTATTGCTATGCACATGAGCAAGTTTAATGATCCAGAAGTTATCGACAATATGTTAGACTTGCTGGACATTGGCTTTCCTGTACGTGCTTTAGCTGAGAGTATCCTTACTGCTAGTGTAGCTGCAGGCTGGCACAGCATTGATGTAAGTCTTATTGTTGCTCCATTCATTCACGAACACATTATCTCTATGGCTAATGAAGCGGGTGTCTCTTATGTAGAGGGCTTTGAGAAGGATGAAGAAGCAGCACAAGAGAAAGAGCGTCAGTTTATTCTAGCTAAAGCTACTAAGATGCTTAAGGGTACTCCCAAAGAAGAGCGTGACGCAGGTTATGACATGGCTATGGAGTCTCTAGGTATCCTAGATAAGCCAGAGGCTGAGTATGAAACTCTTCAAGGTGGTAAAACTGATATGGAAGCACCTATGATGGAACAAGAAGAGACACCTATGATGGATGACTCTATGATTGAAACAGAAGAAGAGCCGCAGCAAATGCAACGTGGCCTTATGGCACGAGGGTAATCACATGGCAGGTTTTTGGGCAGGTTTTGGTGAGCAGTTTAGTACAGACTTTGCAAAGCGTCAGGATAAACTGGATACACTTATTAAGGAAAACTTAGCTAATGCTAGGCGTACAGCACCTAAGTATGCTGAGGTAAAAGCAAAGGCGTCTAATAGTGCAGCTATTATGCGTGAGATGCAGTCAGAGTTTGATGTAACGCCTGAAGAGTTTATAGCTCTTGCACAGAACTACGATATTAATGCTGTGTATAACACCATTCAAAAGACTAAAGCTCAGCTACCTGAAGGTGAGACTTTGAGTAAGTCTGAGTTCTTAGGCTCCCTTAAGATCCCAGAAGGGGCAACTCTACCTGAAGGTATGACACCTGAGCAAGCCCTAGAAAGTATCTACTTTGGCTATGCACGTAACTTAAATAAACAGCCAGGTAATAAGTCGGAGTCTCATCGTACTGGCTCTTGGAGTAAGGCTATCAAAGATACTCTTATGCTTAACCCTAATGCCTCAGCTGAAGAACAAATAGAGACTATGAAAGTCATGGGTGTTCCTGTTCAGGAATTGTTACAGTTTGAAGCCTCTATGGGTAGCGACTATGATCCGTTACAGGGTGTAGAGCGTGTAGGTGGTTTTGACATTGCTACTACAGATTATAAAGAAAATGACTATAGATCTACTGCTAGTACCTATGAACGTGCATTCACTCGCACCTTTGCTGGTACAGATGACTTAGCCAATGTAACAAACATGGAAGAGGCTTTGAACGCCATAGGAGCAAAAGATAAATCAGATTTAGGTAATCGCCTACGTAAAGGTGGTACGGCTATTGCTGACCTAGAGCTTGGTCTTTCTCAGAGTGGGATGCAAAGTAAACTAGCACGTGATCAAGTATTGCTTAAGCTATCTAATGAGGTTAATACGGCTGCTGAAATGGACAACCTTCTCTCTGCTGTAGATGATGGTAAAGCCCAAGAGCTTATCATGGAGTCTATAAAAAAGAATGGCAGGCTGACTAATGAGTACATTGAGTATATCCTTACGGGTACTATGCCACAAAAAGAAGAGACAGCTAGTGCTATAGCTCCTAAGGAATCTATCCGTCCTATGATGAGACCTGATAATCTTGGTGGTACAGGTACTGTAACTAATACAGATCCTGTAACTAATACAGGTACTGTAACTGGTACAGGTAATACAACTGTAGATGCTATACTGAATAATGCTTCGGATGAAGAGGGAGAGGAAGACAGTCTTAATATAGGCAAAGCGGAACGAGAGACCGCACAACTTAATATAGAAAACGCAGAGAAGAGAGCCTCATCTGTTTCAGACATAACCTACTCAGATTGGAAAAAGCTATCTCGACAAGAGCGCAAGGATAAAGGCTACCCTGTACGTAATATAGATGGTGTGTATACTGATCCTGACGCATGGAAGCCAGAACCAGAGGATACATCAGGTGAATCTAAACCTGTACTTAATACATTGGAATTTATTGATAAATACAAAAAGGAGCTTATCGACTTTATTAATGAGAATGAAACAGACACTACAGATAAAGAAGACATTAAGAGTACTCTAGCGGCATGGTTTAGTGATAATGCTGAGAACCTAGAAATATCGAGTACAATGGGTGTTGAAGAGCTTTCTAATCTTGTATACAAAGCATTAAACAGATAAGGAATAACTATGTCAAATAAGCTCTCTTATTATACGCCTGAGAATATGAAGAACAAGAAGGTGTCTGACCTAAAGAAGAACACTGCCTTTCTCACGGACGCTGTGACCTTTCTTAAGAGTAGACGTAAAGGCTGGACAGATGAGGAGCTAAAAGAGCTTACTCCAGACGATGTAGCCTATGAGGTATTAGAACACTTTCGTATTGCAAACGTAAATGAAGTGAGTATGTCTAAGGATTACTACTTCGTTAAGGATAATAAGACCCAAGAAGAAGAGAAGCAATCTTATGCACGTCTTTTGAATGCTTTTGATAATGCTAAGGGTGAGGCTATCTTAGACGGAGGCTTTGCTGGTTTACGTGACTACGCTGAGGGCTTTCTGACAGCCCCTACAACGTATATCTCTGCTGCTGCGCTGCCCTTGACTGGCGGTGCAGGTACTGTTGCTGTACAGGCCGCTAAGGAAGGCTCTAAGGCAGCTCTTAAACAACTAGCTAAACACTCTATTAAAAGAGGTTTGTTGGACACAGCATTTGAGGGTAGTGTTGCTGCAGCATCGCAGCTAGGCCAAGAGCTTATCAAGAAAGAAGTAGGTACGTCTATTGGTGAAGAGTATGATGTAAGTGGTACAAACATTGCCTTAGCTGGTGCGCTGGGCGGTGTAGCTGGTGGTGTGGCTTACGCTATTCCTAGCCGTCAGCAATACAAGGGTGCGCAGCGTATGGTTGAGGTTGTCCAGAAAGGCGACACAGCTAAGGCAGCACGTATGGCTGAGACAACTACTCGTGCTGTAGAGGATCTGAAGAAACTTAATGAGACTCCTGAAGGGCGTAAGTTTATTAAGTTTAGTCAGGATAAGTTGATGGCCTCCATTGACCCTAAGCTTGTTGAAGAGGGTATGGCTGCTAAGGTAGACATCCTAAGTGAAGACTTGCCTGATGGACTCATTGGTGGATTAGATCGTGGTACTATTCAGCGTCTTGGTGCTGCTTCCGTAGATCTAGCACGTAAGCTAGGTGTTAAGCCTGAGAAAGGCCAGCGGATCACTGAATACCTAGCCCGTAGAATTGATGAGGGTGATGGTGTTACTCTGTTTGATATGACAGCAGAGAAGTACGGCCTCTCACGTAGACAACTAGCTGCTGTATATGCTGCTGAAGTATCAGAGGCTGCACGTATTCTTGTACAACAGAAACAGTTTAAGACTGCTGCAGGTAAGAAACTCACAGGCAAAGAAGCAAGTGAGGCTGCAGGTAAGTTCAGAGACAAGTTAGACCAGCTGTATGACATGGGTATGTCTACTGTTTCAGGGCAGGAAGCTAAAGAACTAAGCGATGCACAGCTACAGGTAACACGTAGTAAGCGTATTGTGCGTAACCTTCTTAATGTTGAAGATGCTAGACGAGCATTTATGACTTCACAGCCTGCTACCACAATGCGTAACAACATCTTTGGTGTTGCTATGGCTGGCATTGACGTGTTGGATCAGTTTAACACCTATATGATTCGTTCTGTAACAGGTAAAGACTCTGCTGCTGCTACACTAGAGGGTGCTGGAGATATTGCTAAATACTTGTTGAAGGACCAGTACGTAGCAGATACAGCTATAGAGCTACTGCGTCAGGATGCACCAGAGCTTATGCAAAAGGTTTTCCGGGATGCTGCTACAGCAGAGGCTGGCGTAGTGCGTAATACTAGACTAGCTAAGCTTGGTACGTTTGTTAATACACTTAACACCATGTCAGATCACATCTTCAAAAAAGCTGTTGTAGCTGGTACTATTGACCGTGAGCTAAAACAACAAGGCTCTTCTCTTGCTGAGTACTTAGAGAAAGGTATGATGAGTGAGATATCTGATGACATTATCAAAAAAGCCTTAGACGATAGCTTAGAGTTTACATTCCAAAATCGCTTTGGCGGTAAAGGTTCCAGTGACACTAGCAAGTTTGTTAACAAAACTATTGGGTTTATCCACCGTACAGGTGCGACTACCATCATACCATTCCCTCGCTACCTAGCCTCACAGGCTAAGTTCATTAAAGACCACTCTGTACTTAATATTGCATACAAGGGTGGTAAGCTTACTGATGAAGAGTGGGGTAAGCAGATGACAGGCGTGGCTATCTTTGCCTCTGCTTACATGTACCAGAAGGATAACATTGAGCAAGGGCTTAACTGGTTCGATGACCAACTTGTATCTGGTGAAATAACCAATGCGCAGGCTGCTATGGGTCCAGTAGCCCCTATCCATTACGCTGCTAATATTGCTGCACGTTGGGCTATGGGTATGCCTAACGATCTGCTAGACGATCAGGATCGCTTTAGTCGTAACGTGCTTAACCTTACGTTAGGTTCTGAGTTCCGCCCTAACAGTACAGCTATTGATGAAGTTACTAGCACTATGTATAACGTAGCTAAAGCTATTGCTGATGGTGAAACAGATGTAGACCTACAGCCTGTAGCTAAGATTGTTGGTGATTACTTTAGTACGTTCACTTATCCTGCTGCTGTAGTGAAAGACTTCTATGGTCAGTACGATCCACGTGCTTCATACATTCCACAGACACTAGATGCTACAGTATCCTTGGCAGACATAGGTGGTCCTCGTAGTCCTCTAAACTATCTGTATAGTAGGTTTACTAAGAACATTGCTGACTTCAACGTAAATGAAATGTCAGCCACTCTTAAGGAGGCTACAGGCATAGACTTGGGTACAACAGAGATGGAAAACATACTAGGGTTCATGGGAGGCTCTACTCGTACACACTTTCAGATGATGGACCCTGATAACCAAGACACTGGATACGACATGGTACGGCATGATATATTTGGTGATGGTCCTATCCGTCAGATTGACCCTCTGCTTAAACAGATCACAGGTTTCACTAAGAGTGCGCCACCTAATGCTTTGAAGCGTGAGATGGTTAAACTTAACATTGACCCTTTTGCTCTGTACAACCCTTACCGTGAGAAGAACAGCGCACTAGAGTTGTTCACTCAGCAGATTGCACAGGGTTCATTGGCGGAGGAAGTAGAAGCTTTCATTAAAGCTGATCCTATATATCAAAGCTCTGATGTTCAGCGTAAGAAAGGTCTTCTTGAGGAGCGTATTAGGAATGTCATTAACAAAAAACGTGACACCGCACGTGCTATCTTGTCTGACTTCGCTGCTAAGAATGAAGAGTACAAATCAGACTTTAATGCTTATGTGAGAGGCGAGTATAAGGCTTTAAGCCCCAAGGAAAAAGAACTGGCTGACTTTGGGTGGGGCGATGTAGCTGAGCGCTATAAGTTTAAAGGCAAGTCTATCACTGAGGCTATTGATGAGATTAACTCCTCAGAACAGTATGACGAGGGGGAAAAAGACTCACGTAGATCTGTGTTGCTACTTTGGTATATCCAAGCAGGTAAACTAGAGAAGAAAGTACGAGGGATTGTAACAGAGGCTGACTAACAAACGAGAGAGGGGAGCAACTAAGCTCCCCTTTCCTTTATTGTAGACCGTGTTTCTTAGCACAGTGTTTAGACCATAGCACCAGTGCAGTAAGATGCTCTAGTGCTTTTTCTTTTTCTTCACTGGCCCAGAGCATCTTGTTTAAGTAAGACTCGATGTCTTCCGTGCGCTGGGCTAACTCATCATAGAACTTGATACGTGTACCTTCTACGTGTGCTTTCGCTTCTTGTTCTAACTTCATTTAGATACTTCTTTCTGACTCAAACGTGTATAGGCTCTTTATGATAGTAGCCTTTGTATCTTCACAGACAGAGGCGTTCTTAC
>Ga0115571_1001999_pt1 | contig 13751 bp, 22 predicted proteins | sample COGITO_mtgs_1205_FD_87293 | JGI IMG/M metagenome (GOLD analysis project Ga0115571, IMG submission 87293) | Pelagic marine microbial communities from North Sea - COGITO_mtgs_120531 | ecosystem: Environmental > Aquatic > Marine > Epipelagic | place: Germany:Helgoland, sampling site Kabeltonne...
AGTAAACCAGTCAGCTTCTACTGGGTTAGTTGCAAGTGTTCCTTGCATAGCTACTTTCCCAATAAATCCTGCTAGGTCTACTTGTACTGTATGAAGGCCGTCACTACGTCCGTAGTAACCGTCTCCTTTGTATTTGTCACCAGTTATAGTCTCAACTGTACTATCGCCCGGGTGTGTTTGTTGTGTTAAAATAGTTTCTGAACTTGACATACATGTATTTATACATTTCTGTCTTCGATAACTATTTTATCAATACGTTGAATTCCATTACCTAAAATCAGTGTAATTAAACTTAGCATTTTTTCACTTTTTACATAAAAATAATATCCGCTTAAATGACTAGATCTTTGTGCAATAAACTTAAATAGTTTGTTTCCTATTTTTATTTTATCATGATTTTTATCAACCCAATTATAAAAGTCTAGCGGAATGTTGGGCCCTAATGTAACTTTAAATTCCCAGCCTTTCATTTTAGGGCCCATTATTAATATATTAGGTTCTAAAGTAATCTTTGGCTCCCACCATTCGTCTACATCAATCTCAGTTGCTAGTTGATACAACCATTCTCTATCGACAGAATACACAGTAAGCATTGGATATTCTACACGAACTTTATAATCTAAATTTTTAGAAAGAGTTTGATAAACCTTTTGTGCTTTATAAAATTCAGACACGGGTATAGTAACAGTTTCTCGCCATTTAACTATTGTAATAGTATTATTAACTGTTAATTGATTATGGTAATGATCTAGCATTTCTCTACAATATACTAGATCATCACCTCTGAAGATAGAAGTAAGATGTGAATACCATTGTATTTTATAAGGATATGATTTATAAAATAACTTATGAGTATTAAACCTCTTCAACTACCATTTCCTTACAGTTAACAACAAGAACATCGTCTACAAAGTCAATGTGTGCTGTGCCACCGTTTTTTAGACTTCCGAACAACAATTCACGAGATAAAGAACGTTTAATTTCGTCATCAATTACACGCTGTAGCGGTCGAGCACCCATCTTAGGATCAAATCCTTTGTCTACTAAGTAATCTAATGCTTCATTAGTAATCTCAATTCCTACACCTTTATTTTTAACCATGTCTTTAAGTTCAACAAGAAACTTACCAACAATCTTAAGCATAATTTCTTTACTTAATTTTGCAAAAGTTACTGTTGCATCTAGTCGGTTTCTAAATTCTGGAGCAAAGAACTTCTTAAGTTCCGAATCTTCATATTCTTTTTCAAATGTTTCTCCAAAGCCAATTGAGTTTTTCTCTGCATTCTTAGCACCAAGGTTTGTTGTAAGAATGATAATGCTTTGACGTGCATCTGCTTCTTTACCGTTTGACCCTGTGATCTTACCATTGTCCATAATCTGCAACAAGATTTGTGAAACATCAGGATGAGCCTTTTCGATTTCATCTAGTAGTAATACGCACCCTGGATTTTCCTGTAGTTTTTCAATCAATTGGCCACTAGAATCGTCGTGACCTACATAGCCTGGAGGTGAACCGATTAACTTAGATACACTGTGTTTTTCTTGAAACTCACTCATATCAAAACGCACAAGATTAACACCCATTTCACTTGCAAGTTGTTTTGCTGTTTCTGTTTTACCGGTACCTGTTGGTCCCATAAACACAAAGCTACCAATTGGTTTATTTTCACTCTTAAGTCCTGCTTGTGCAACAAGAATTTTATCGACAAGTTTTTCAATTGCTTCGTCTTGCCCAAATACAACTTTCTTAAGATTGTTTTCGAGACTTGCTAAATTAGAACTTTCTTTTTGTGCAATAGTGTCTTGACTAATCTTAATACTTTTAGAAAGTTCAAACTGAATGTTTTCGTCAGTAACTACTCGTTCTTCGTCTTCGATATCGTTAACTTTAAATCGAGAACAAGCTTGGTCAATTAAGTCAATTGCTTTATCAGGAAGTTTTTTATCGGATTGATATTTAATTGAAAGATCTACTGCTGACACAATTGCATCTTTTGTAATAGTTGTATTATGGTAGTCTTCGTAATATTTTTTAAGACCTGATAAAATGTCAATACTTACTTCGCGTGAAGGTTCGTCAACTGTTACACGCTGGAATCGACGCATAAGGGCACGATCCTTTTCGAAGTGCTTGCGATACTCTTCCCAAGTAGTTGATGCAACAACTTTTAGATTACCTTTACTTAGTGCTGGTTTCAGCATGTTGGCAAGATCATTTGAACTGTCCTTGCCACCTGCTCCTGCACCATTAATCATATGCGCTTCGTCAATAAACATAATAGTCTTGCCTTTTTTCTGCAAGCCATTAATTACCAATTTAAGACGCTCTTCAAAATCGCCACGATACTTGCTTCCAGCAAGAAGTGCTCCGATATCTAGGTTATAAACTTCATATCCTTTTAGAAAACTAGGCACTTCGTCATTTACAATTTTAAATGCAAGTCCTTCTGCAATAGCAGTTTTACCAACTCCGGGGTCGCCTACTAGAATTGCATTGTTCTTATTGCGTCGACCTAATGCTAAACAAATTAGTTCAAGCTCTTCTGAGCGTCCAATAACGGGATCAATTTTATTACGTTTAGCTTCTACATTCAAGTTTGTAGTAAATGAATTTAACGCTTTTTGTGCTGCTCCTGAAATTTCTTCTTCTTCGTATGCTGCTTCAAATTCGTTATTAAGATATTCTGCGAATGTATCCTTAACAACACCGCCTTTGTCTATATAGTAATTTGCATAAGATTTCTTTTCGCTGAAAATACTCATTAGTACATCTGATAATTCAATTTCAGCTCGCCCAGCAAAAAGAACTTGTGTAAATGCACGATTAAGTACACGTTCTACAGTTTGTGTTTTCTTTGGCTTATACTTTTCATCAGAGATTATTAAATCTCCACAATTTGTTTTAAGATAATGTTCTAAATTACTTTTGATAAAATGTACGTCGGCTCCGTATCCTTGTAGTAAATTTTCAAAGTTTTCTGAACACATCATTGAGAACAACAAATGTTCTAAAGTTACATACTCGTGTTGTAACTTTTTTGCATCCTTAATTGCTTTTTCAAAAACTAGTTGAAGTTCCTTGCTCGGTTCGACCATTGTTTAATTCCTCTGTTATTTACTTACTAATTATATATTGAGTTTGCGTAGAAGTCAATAGATAGTTTGTTAATTTAGTTTTTCTTTCAGTGCTTTTATTTGATGTATTAATATATCATCATTTACATTAGGAGTGTGCCCTTTTACTTTAACAAATATAGATCCGCGACGGTTTGTTTTATGATCAGGAATGCCATATCCGGTTATACTGAAAGTAGTCCCTGGTTGAGTGCCTTTTGGTATCTTTAGGTTTACATTTCTGCCTTCCGGAGTATGTATTATAGTGTCAGTTCCGGTTATTAAATCTAACACATTAATTTTTAACAAGTGTATTAAATCGAAATTATCTACTTCCCAATCAGTTGGAGTAGTTACATTAATCTGTAAAAGTAAATTGCCTCTCTTCACATTAGGAATACTATCGTCACCAAATCCTTCAATTCTAACAACATCTCCGTTGCGCACGCCTTGGGGTATTCTTACATCTAAAAATTCCTGTCTTCCACTAGGAAGCCCGTATTGTACAGAAACTCCTTTACCAGTAAAGCAGTCTTTTAATTCAATAACATACCTAAGTCTTACATCTCTATTTTTTACTTGTTGTCGCTGTTGTCCCCATACGCTTTGATTAAACATATCCTCAAAAGGTGAACCTGCAAAAGGATTATTTCCTCTAAAATTTTGACTATTAAAATTATGTTGAGTCTGCGGGGTATCGTACTGTCTACGCTTTACAGGATCTTTTAGTGTGCTGTACGCTTCGTTGACTTTTTTAAATTGTTCTTCGTTGCCGCCGCGGTCAGGGTGGTGTTGCATACTCTGCTTTTTGTATGCTTTACGTATGTCTTGATCAGAAGCGTTTCTAGGAACACCTAGAATAGAATAATAGTCCATACAGTTATTTACCGCATGGACTATTGTGTTTAGTTACTAATGATTATTTGTTTGTGACTGCTTCTTTAGCATAGAACGCTGCTACAATAGCTGCTACAGATACAAAGTATGTAGGTGCCATTCCGCCTAGTGTTTTAGCAGCTTCATCTAATCCTAAGAATACTGCCGCTACAACTGCAAATGGATATAGTAGCATGCCAAATAGTGCGAACCACGCCATGTTGCGCTGCGCATCACGCATTGCGTCTGCGTCTTCTAATCGCTTGCGTTTGAATTCAAGATCCATTGCTGCTTCTTCTGCAGAGATGTGCCCGTCTCCGTTTGTGTCCATTTTTGCCGCTGTATCAGCATCCATAGTTACTTGTTTATTTGCCATTTTTCTTTCCCTCTAGTTTAGCAAGACGAGCTTCTAACTCGTCAATCTTTGCGGTTATTTTGGGATACTTTATACGCCAAGCATTTGGATCATTTTGTAACCATGTCCAGCCCCAGCGTATTGCTAGATACTCTAGTGTACTATCAAATTTGCTTACTGCCCAAGTAGCCATTCTTGTATCTTTAAACCAGAACAAAAATGCTGCTCCTAATAGTGATCCAGCTATTGCTGTGTAAATCCAAAGGCGATTAGTCGCCATTTGTTCAATCATTTCCCACATAGTAAACCCTCTCTTTTACTATGTGTATTTATTAATCTAGTGGAGGAGTTTCAGGTTTGACAGCTTCTTCGTAGTAAACAATGATTTGTTTTTGCTGTTCAATGTAACGCTTTAGTTCTGCAAAGTTTAAACTAAGGTTTTCGTAGTCTTTTACGCTGATAGCAATGTATACAAGTTCGCCGTTTTTGTTTGTAAATTTTTCTACAAACTCGTCATAGTTGTCTGCGTTAACAACATAGATCTTAACGTCATTGAGTTGCGCACCTTTGGGACGAGCAACAATCGGTACAGTAGTTTTTACTGTATTAGTTACTGTTACTATCTGCGGTTCCGGTCTCAGGCTGCTGCACCCCATTAGGGTCAGTAACGCCGCGGAGATCATTCCATAAGCTATCAGTCGCATCTTGCATCCTATTTTCAATTAAGCCTGGCTTGCGTTGTGCCAGTGCAGTTAGGTTGTGTTTTTGTAGAGTAGCACGAAGTTCATCCCCGTAACGTTCTGCTGTTTGTAAGTCTCGTTGTAAGTTAGCATTGAGTTCTGCACTACGGGCTGCATCTGCTTGTAAAGTAGCAATACTAGCTTCGCTAATTTGTACTGCTACTTCCATTTTTGCAACATTGTCTCGTGCTGTTTGTAAATCACTTTGTAATTTTTGTACGTACAAGTAACCCATACCAGCAGTAGCGATTACAGTCATTACCATAGCAATTTTAATAGCACCGAACATAGGTTATCCTAGTAATTTTTCCAATGTCATTGGACCAGCAATGCCATCAGCAGTTAAGCCGTTAGCAGTTTGCCACGCTTTAAGAGCACGTTCTGTGCCTGGGCCAAAGTCACCATCAGCGCCGACGCCTAATGCTTCTTGCATCATTTTAACGCCTTCGCCCTTGCAACCTTTACGTAGTACACCAATGTCATCAACATCAATAGTTGCACCATCATCTTCGCCTAGGTCTTCTGCATCCATGCCGAGTACTTGTAGTGCATGTTTGTAACGCTTCTGACGATCTTCTAGTCCGATGTTACCACCGTTGATTTTCTTAGTCATCTTTACAACATTGTCTGTGTCAGCAATGTCGTTTAGGTTGTTTGCGTCCCAGAACCAACCTGCTGATTCTACAGCACCTGCCGGAGTTGCTACATAATCTGCTGCTTCTTCTGCTGTCATGTCTACACTCTTACCAAAGCGTGTATAGTTGTCACGACCAGTAAGTTGCTTTAGTCCACGTCCGCGGAATCTCCAGCCGTCGCCTTCTTCTGTGTTGCCCATCTTGTACTTACGATATGTGTAGTTGTATACACGATTAGCAATCATTTCTGGGTTACGTGCATATTCGTCTGCGTCTGCTTTTGGAGCATCACCGAAGTAACGTCCGAACACTGCACGAAGTGCTTTTGCTGAATAGTTTAGGTTTTCTTCAAGGCGCTTAAAGCCGCCTGATTCGTGAGCGCACTGGCTTAGGAAGTGTGCTACTCTACGTTCTGTTGTAATACCGTATTTTGGTAGTAGTTCACATAGTGCATCATACCAATCATCTGCGTCAGCAGAGATAATTTCTTGTAAATGCTCTTTTGTGAAATCAAATTCAAAGCTCATTTTTAGATCCTTTTTAATACTAGGGCTTTACCCTCATTTTCAAAGACTAATTTGTCTCCGTACTTACTTATATTGTAGTCACCAATGTACTTGGTAAGAAAGAGTATTTCTGAATAACTTTCCATTAGGTCAAATCTTCCTTCGATGTTTTCAACAATCTTTAAAGTGTCGTCGAAATCAACAAATTCAAAAGTTAATGTATCAGCGTATTTTTTCTTTATAGTCAAACAGTTTTCATTAAGATCTACTTCATCTAGGAAGCTTCTATTAAAAAAGTTCTTATAGTTGTTTAAAGAACTTTCTTCCATTTTAATTCCGTAATTTTTTGGATCGTCGGGTATCATTTCTTGTAAATTTTCTAATGAAGCATCGTGAGATCTAAAGTTTTTATAATAACGAAATTTATAATCGTTAACTCCGGATAATTTCTTAACACCGTCTAAAATTTCAAAAATATTTTCTGATGAGTGTTTATTGCGTTCTATTTCGACAAATACTTTATAAGTACCGTCGCTCTGCTCTCCAGCAGTAACATCGCAGTCAAGAATAAATGAATATCCTTTTTCTAAAAAGCTCGAAAGATCATTTGCTGCTTCTTTAGCAATAACACTAAAACTTAAAGTAACAATATTTTCGTCGTCACCCATCTTGCTTTGAAACGAATCAATTTCGAACATATGATCAATTAATCCGTTTAAGTCGTTTGCATGTAGTCCCATTAAATAACTGCTCCTGGATCTGCTGCTGGATCTGCTGCTGGATCTGCTGCTGCTTCGTCAGCTGGCTGCGCAGGATTTTCTGCGGCCGCCTCTGCTTCTATGTCATATTTTTCTTGATAGCCGCCCCAAATATCTGAAATTAATTTTTTAGGCATTTTTATTTCAACTATCCAAACTGGTGCTTTATCTAATTTACCTTTTCTAGTTCCTGGGCGCACATCATCTGGTGTGCGTATTTTTCTAGGTACTATTGTTGCAGTCTTAAGATAACTTACCTTGCAATCATAATCTAATAATCTCTTGCCGCCCATCGGGTCTGGCATGTTTTCTAAAGGCCATGAAAACTTACATGTTACCCAGTGGCGGCTAATCTCCGGGCCGCTAGCTAATTCGCCATCCATCCAATTTTTAAAAACATATATATCTAATTCGTCCATTACTCGTTCAAAGTCTTTTAGTACTTGAAACGATGAATTAGAATCATATATACGTTCTACATTTTTAATGATATCATTTACATCTTGCATTGTATGCGTCCTACACTATTATATACTTATTTATCGCATATTAATCATTAACAATATGTTTTTCTGATTATCCTCTCAGCTAAATACTTTTGTAGGGCAAATGCTTTACTTTAAAAGCATACTGTCTTACTCCATTATCTCATAGGAGGACACTTAATGGGTGCAAAGAGGAAAGCGCATAAGCGCACCAATCCAAACTTCGATAATGTCGTTGACATTAACGTTCATCAAAAGAAATCACAAGTAAACATACTTCCAAGAAATAAGAATCAAGAAGCATATGTGCTATCACTGTTAGACCTTAAGAAAGACATAGTCTTTGGCGTAGGGCCGGCAGGAACAGGTAAAACTCTGTTAGCTGTACAAGTTGCTGTTAAATTATTTAAGGAAGGTGCTATTGATAAAATTATCGTAACGAGACCAGCAGTATCGGTCGACGAAGATCTAGGTTTTTTACCAGGTACGCTAGAAGAAAAAATGGCACCGTGGACAAGACCAATTTTTGATGTGTTAAGAGAATATTTTGTTGCTAGAGAAATTGAAGGCATGATACAAGAAGGCATCATAGAGATTGCTCCGCTTGCATATATGCGCGGCCGTACGTTTAAACGCTCGTTTATATTAGCAGACGAAATGCAAAACGCAACCCCTAACCAAATGAAAATGCTGTTAACTAGATTAGGCGAAGAGTCTATGATGGCAGTAACAGGCGACTTAGCTCAAGCCGATAGATTAAAAGACAACGGTCTTATTGATTTTACGAAACTACTTGAAGCTAGAGGATCAGACCGTTTGGACGTAGTCCACTTTGCACAAGGAGATATTGAAAGGCACAAAGCTGTTGCTGAAGTCCTTCGTGTATACGGAGACGAGTAACTAAACTTTAACTACTTGAACAACGGACTTATTTAAAAAGTCTAAGCCCTGTGTACTACGATATTCATTTTTGTAGTACACAGTGGCTATCCCACTTTGATAAATCAACTTAGCACAATCTATACAAGGTTGATGCGTAACAAACATTGTTGCACCTTCCCCACTTTCATTACCACGAGCAAGTTTACTAATAGCATTGCTTTCTGCGTGAATTACTTCAGGCTTAGTTTTGTTATCTTCCTCACAACAATTGTCCCATCCACTAGGCATACCATTATATCCAATTGAGATAATACGATCATCCTTAACAACAATAGCACCTACTTGTAAACGCTTGGCACTACTAAGTTGCGCAAAACGTTCTGCAACGTCCATATATGCTTTGATAAATTTAGTTTTCATTTTTTAACAACATCAGTAAGTATTCATTTTTAGTGTAAATCAAAGACCAACTCCATCCTTTGATAGGCGGACGTCCGTTTTGATCGTACAGTATATGCACAATATGATATTTTGTCAACCATATACGTTTTTTATTAAAAGTACTACGAGTAGGCCACCAAGCAAATCGTTCTTCGTGTCGCTCTTGATCTTTCAGCCCACTTCCGTAGTAACCATGTCCCATCATACTGCCATAGGTGCTTTAATACTAAGCATTGGATCATAGTCTAAGAGCGCATACGAGCTTGTCTTAGTAGCCAGTATCTCGTCTAGTGTTGTAAACTTAGGCATCAACAATGTAGGGCCTTTACGTGGTTCTCGAGTAAGTTGTTCTCGAACTTGATCCATATGGTTATTATAGATATGACAATCGCCGCCAGTCCATACAAAATCGCCTACTTCTAGATTACAAATCTGTGCTAACATATGTGTAAGCAAACTATAACTTGCAATGTTAAACGGCACACCTAAGAACATATCAGCACTACGTTGATACAGCTGACAGCTTAGTTTGCCATTTATTACTTTAAACTGTGCAAATGCATGACACGGAGGTAGTGCCATGTCGGGAACTTCAGCAACATTCCACGCACTTAATATAATGCGTCTGCTATCTGGATCATTTTTAAGCTGATCAATAATAGTTTCAATCTGATCAAATCCGCTCCAACTACGCCACTGCGATCCGTATACTGGTCCTAAGAATTTATGCTCGTCATCATTTCGATAACCTAATGCTACTCCTTGTACATCAGCATTAGCAGTCCAAATAGTATTCTTGTCTGTAAGTTCACTGCGATCTTTTTCAAACAATATTTCAGCAAGCCTGCGCTCGTCTGTACTGCCTTCTAAGAACCACAGTAGTTCGCTTACAACGCTTTTCCATGCAAGTCGCTTAGTAGTTACTGCGGGAAAACTATCACACAAATTAAAGCGCATTTGATAACCAAATACACTACGTGTTCCTACACCAGTACGATCACTTACATCTTCACCATTCTCTAAAATATATTCTAATGCTTCTAAATACTGTTTCAATATGCTTTCCACTTGTCAATATATACATCACCTTCTCGTTCGCTACTTACAAGACTAAATGTAGTTTCAATTAAATCGCGAGGAAGGAATGTATCGCAATCGTATGTGCCACTAATACGACTCAGCCAAATCTCGTCAATGATGTCGAGGCTATCAGCAACTAGTTTGGCGCCGCCAATAATCCAAACATTATCAGTCATATTTATAGTAACACAACGAGACTTGTAAATGTCAGGACGTACTACTTCAATGCGCTCATGACTGTTTTCTCGCATTGTGCTTGATACAATAACATTGTGTCGTCTAGGCATCGGCTTGGGCATGTCAGGATCATCCCAAGTTGCTCTACCCATAACAACTGTGCTGTTTATTGTACATTCTTTGAACCATTGCTGGTCTGCAGGGTTGTGTGGCCACGGAAGTGTGCCGTCCTTGCCAATACCCCAGTTGTCGTCACATGCTAAGATTGCTCTAATCATTCTATTTCCTTTATTGGGATAATACCGTATTCTTCATACTTGTTAGGAATTCCGTCCATAATATTAGCTTCAAACATGGGTTCGATTTGATCGATAATATTTACTCTCCAACTAGAAACTTCTCTATTAATTTTGTCCCATTTATCTCTTTCTTCAACGTCAATTGCGTTGTCTGCTACAATGGCTCCGACGGGACATTCTGCTTCACACACTCCGCAATCGATACACTCATCTGGATCAATTGCTAAAAAGTTATCTGCTTCATAAAAGCAGTCAACTGGACAGACACTTACACAATCTGTGTGTTTACATTGTATACAATTGTCAGTTACTAGATATGTCATTTATATTCTCGCAAGTCTAATTAGCGTTGCCGCTAGGTTAATCTCCGGATCTGCTACTAGAGTATGATCTACTAGCCCTTGTTTAATAGTTAGTACTGCTGTATCCTGTTGTTCTTCATTTCCGAACAAGGTAATGTTATCATACAACCAGCGATAGATCTCTTCCATTTCTTCCGGACGTACTGCGCCACACAACAGTTTACGTGCATCTTGAATCTTGCCTGCCTTGAACATTTCAACCATGGCAAGTTTCCAGTCTGCTTCGCCTGTGTCGCCTTCATGCGGAGCAAGCAAAACACCATCTTGTACATTCATTTGTACAGTGTTAATACATTTACGCAAGTCTGGATAAGTTGCTTTTACATAAGTGTCAAGTGTATCCAAGTCAGGAGTTACACCTTCTGTAATAAGAATCTCTGCAACACGAGCAGTAAACTCTGTTTGATCAATCTTAGCAATATGAAAGCCTTGACATCTACTATGTAGTGCAGGAATAATTCTGTTGGGATAGTTACAGGTTAGAATGAAACGAGCAGTAGTATGATACTCTTCCATTACGCCACGTAGTGCTGCCTGTGCGTTTGGACTCAAGTAATCAGCCTCATCCAACAGTACAACTTTAAAGTCACCAAACGGAATCATCTGTACAAAGTTTACAATCTTATCACGTACATCGTCTACTGAGTTTGTTCGCGATGCGTTAATTTCTAAAATATCAAGATCATTTAAATCAAGCTCGTTAAACAATAATTTAGCAAGTGTAGTCTTACCAATGCCTGCATTACCACTAAACAGCAGATGCGGAATAGTATTGTCTTTAATCCAAGTGTTTACTTGTGCCCGCTGTGCTTCATCACGAAACACATAACCGCCTACTGTTTTAGGACGATACTTCTCTACCCATAATTCTTTCAAGTTCTTCTCCATATTGCTGTTCAAATTTCTTAACAAGTTCGTCCATCATAGGACTGTGATCGTCTTCCATGATTTCTCTAAGACTGACTTTACGATTCATTTTACCAACTTACTCCATATTTTTAATTTATCACGTTTAGTATCTATTCTAGCATTGATTTCGTCTTTTGTCAATAGCCCACATTCAACCATTAGATCAATTAAGCACTGTACATCACCAACTTCTTCAAGCAGTTTAACACGCTGATCTTCTGTGATTTCATCTAGTGTATCAAACTTACGGATAATTTTACTACAGCGTTGTGTAAGCTCGCCACACTCTTCCATAGTAATAACCATAAGCTCTTGCAATTTGTTCAATGACATTTAGTTTTTACCTTGTTCTGCTTCTTTTTTCTTTTTTCGTCTTTGATAAAACCCGCCAGTATATTCAATTTCTTCTGAGCGTTGACCGGACGGATAGACAGTTACCTTTCCGCCTTTTTTAAGATATTCTTCAATTGCTTTTTTTGATTCGTCATCAGTTTCTCTCGGTATCGGAGTCATCTTTGTATTCCTAGTTCTTGATATGCAATTTGAATTGCTTTTGATTGAAAATATGCATCTGCTAGTGCATTGTGTAAATCGTTTTGAATCTTCTTGCGAGGATCTGATTGACAACATCCAAATAGTGTACGACTGTCTCGAATGATCCAAAAGTTCCACGGAATAGGTTTGCCTGCGTTACGATACATATCTTCAAGGATTGTATAGTCAAAGCCATAACCCTGACCCCATAGTGTGTCTACTCCAACAACCCATTTGTTAATACGCACAAGTGCTTCTTCTACAGTAATAGCACCTTCTTGATCAAATGCTTCTTCCATGATCTTTGGATCTTGTTTGCTCCACCAAGTAATAGTATCGTCACTTGTAGTGCGTCCTAACCGATCCTGGTCGTCTATGCAGATTTTAAAATAAAGTTCGTCATACGGTTCTGCATCGTTTAGTGGATTAAATTTAACAGCACCTAAACTAAGCACAGTTGCTTGCGGGCGTGTGTCAATAGTTTCTAAGTCGATTGTGCCATGTATAGCCATAAAAATACTCCTAACAGTTATAATACATTATAGCGTATAAACTGTTAGGAGTCAAGTGTTAATTTAGATAAATTTTGTCAAATTAGGTGCAGTCCAACCTTCTGGTTTTAGCACTTTACCATCTTCACGTTTAATTACTTTGCCTGTGTTTGGATCAATCTTAGCAAAGTTTGTATCCATTACTTCTTTCCACGCACCTTCGCCGTCAAAGCCACCTGCTCGAATAGCCCCCATAGTAACAACTAGAATGTCTACTAGTGCGTCTAACTGTTCTACACGATCGTTTTCAATAACTGCTTCTTTTAGTTCTTCGTATTCTTCTGTGATTAGATCAAGGTACATTGCATAGTTTTCCATGCTAGGCTCTTGGTCACACGCTGTTTGAAACGTATCAATATCTTTAAATGGGTTTGTCATTCACTTGCCTCTGTTATTTGTTTAATGTTATTGCTTATTTTAGCATTAAATTCTTCGTCTGTCAAGTCGTAGCGCAAGCCTTCTGATAATGCTCTACTAAAGCTCGCACTTACATTGTCATTAAGGCCAAGCCTATTACACGCTTCTGCTGTGCTGTATCCGCCACTTAAAAACACAACACGTTCTACATTAGGAAACACTGTAAGGTTGTGATACAAGTTGGGCACTTCTGGCGGCGTTAGTTTGAGAATACACTTGCCTAGATATTCATCTAAGAACTCCTGCAAGTGATACATAAGAGCGTCTTCGACTTCAGCTTTGATAGGATGATCAATAGGTACTTCTGGTTCAATAATAGGCACAAGCCCATGCTCCCAAATAGTACGAGCAAGTGTAAATTGTTGTTTAAGCACAGGATGAATCATTCCTACACCATGTACAATGCTACGCATCTTAGTGCCGTAGATTCGAGGACCAATTCCGTTTGTAGCAAACTCCAACATCTGCTTTACTGGAAACTGTTTGAGTGTTCCATCTTCGTCACAGCCACTGTCAATCTTTAGGAACGTGTCAATACCTTTTTCATCCAAGATGTTAACCATGCCACGTGTGACTGTGTCTTGGTAGAGGATTGCTCCCCAGATGTTACTGTCGTTGAAGTCAGGACTG
>Ga0115571_1002001_pt1 | contig 13745 bp, 18 predicted proteins | sample COGITO_mtgs_1205_FD_87293 | JGI IMG/M metagenome (GOLD analysis project Ga0115571, IMG submission 87293) | Pelagic marine microbial communities from North Sea - COGITO_mtgs_120531 | ecosystem: Environmental > Aquatic > Marine > Epipelagic | place: Germany:Helgoland, sampling site Kabeltonne...
AAGCATTACGTTCAGCATGTTCAAACCAAAAATACTTCTCAGGTCTCACCTGACGTTCTTCAACATCATCGTTGATACCACGAGGAAAGGAGTTGTACCCAGTGGTGATAATCTCATGGTCTTTACCCACGATAACAGCACCTATCTTTGTTCTACGGTCTTTTGATTTCTCTTTGACCTGTTCGGCAATATTCAAAAAATACTTATCCCAATTCATCTTCTTATTTTGTTTCGTACCACGAAGGATTTGGTAGACCTGAATAATGGTCCCAAGTCTCGTCTGGTAACCAGTTTACTGTTTCACCTGAGAGACGTTGTTGGTCTTCTCTATCTTCACTATTCCGTCTGACCATTGTGACACTAAAGGATTATGTGTGATAATTAATATTTTCTCGAAGTAGTCTTTAATCTTATGGAAGAATTCTGCCACCATCTCCAAGTTGTCATTGGATATCTTTCCGAATACCTCATCAAAGACCACCACGTTTGGTTTTGGTAAAGAACATACTTTTGACAGTACCGCTCTGAGTGCCAGTGACGCCATCGTTCTTTCAAACCCTGAACCTGATGACATCAACTTCTCAATCTGAGTGTTGTTGTCAATCATCCAAAACTCCACCTCATCTTTCTCTGAGATACGAACCTCCAACTTAAACTCAGCTGAGTCCATAAGTAGTCGTTGTAGTTCTGAGTTGATGACTGGCATCATGCTTCTCATAATCATCTTTGAGATACCCTTCTTACCGAACAGTTCCAAATAGATTTTGTAGATTTTCAGTTTTGCTTCTTCCTCTTTGATTTTCTCAATAAGGTCTTTGAAATCAACAATCTTCTCTTCGTATTTTTTGATGTTGGCTTGAGATGTGGTAATCTCATAATTGACACCTTCTTTTTCTCTTTGAAGGTCGTCTAATCTCATATCAGCACGAAGGATGGTCTCATCAATCTTTTTGTTCTCCTCAAACTTCTCCTTGTCTTTGTTGAATCGGTCCAACTTATCCTGAGATTGGTCTTTCTTCAACTTCAACGATTCCAATTGAATCTCAAACTTCTCTTTGATAAGTTTGTTTCTTTCATAAAGGTCAAAAGCTTTCTTAAGGTCCACAAACGATTGTTCTTCCTTTATCAACCTCTCAACCTCTTTGGTACTAACCCCCACTTTCTCATTTAATTCTTTTGACTCTTCTTTCTTTTTGTCGGCATAGTCTGACTTAGCTAATTCTATACCACAATACTGACAGGAGAAACCTCCTTCAAAATCCTTTAGTTCATCGGTGATGTCCGAGATTTTGGATTCCATGGTTCCCAACTTAACTTTCTCTTCTGATAATAAGTCCTTCACGTTATCGTGCTGGTCCTCATGATAATATTCAGAAGGTTCAACAACAACCACTTGTTTCAAATCCAACTCCGTCAACGTGATTTTTGATTGATATTCCGCAATCTCTCTCGTTAACGTTTCAGGTTTTACTTTCAATAACTCTTCATCCAAACCAGTGTGTTTCTGTTTCAAAAGTCCGTCTCGGTACTCTTGTCCCTTCTCAATTCTCTCGTTCACATCTTTAAGTTTCACCTTTTGTTCCTTGATGTTATCTTCTTGACCTTTGATAAGTTCATTGTGTTCTTCAATGTAACCCTTCAAAGATTCGATATCATAAAGGTTTGAGGTCATGCTCTTTTGAAACTTTGAGGACATTTCCTTTGCGGTGTCTTCCTTAAGTTTCAATGCGTCCAATCCCAAGAACCTTGAAAGGACTTGTCCTCTCGCTGTTGGTTTGGCATCAATCAACTCTTCCAAGTTGGTTGCCGTTGTTAAGATGGTCATCAAAAAGTCATCCATTGTTCCAATGGACTTCTTAATGAAATCCTCCGTTTCTCTTCTCTGTTCACCAGTAAAGTTCAATAAGCTTCCGTCGGCAAGTTTCTTGAAGAACTCCAAAGATGTGCTAACGGTGTAGTCAACTTTGTTTCTCTTCAACTTTCTGGTCACCTCTCTAACGATGATGTATTCCTCACCGTCAATAAGAACTTCACCCTTTACTGTGACCTTATCCTTGTTTCTAAATCTATTAAAGATTTCTTCTGATTTACTCGTCTTAGTAGTTTGGTTGAAGAAAAGGAAAAGAAGGAGGTCTACTGTCAGAACGGTCTTCCCACCAAAGTTAGGTGGGTTGGATTCAACCGTTGATATTCCTTTGATTTTATCAAAGTCTAAAATTTGTCCATCACCAAAAGATAAGAAGTTTGAAAACTCAATCTTCTTAATATACCACTTCTTAAATGGAGTGACCTCTGCCTTATCAGACGCAATAGCGTTCTCAACAGCATCATCCAAATTAAGAATGTCGTCGGCATATTCCTTCAACTTATTGTTGTCCAAAAACTTAACGATGAGTTCCTTTTGGTAGTTCTCATCCAAAATATTCACCGACACATCAATGGACTGTAAATCACCTTCATCAGTTTTGACTTTGGTGACCACATTTACATTGGTCGATGAATACTTCTTCTGAAAGTACGTTCTCACCCTTTTGATTCTTTCTTGTGTGAAGTTTTCGGGGGTGTCTTCCCACACTACTTGAATGTAAGGGTTCGTTAACTCATCAGTTTTTAGTTTGTGAGACATAAAGTTGTAGTTTAGTTCTTTCGGTGGATTGAACAAATCCATTTTATAGTTTGATATCCAAAGGTGTGTTTTCGTCTGCGTTTGGTAAATCTACGTCACCCATATTGATTTTTGGTGCTTGGTTTTCTCCGAGATTTAACTCCAAGTTTTCACCATCTTCACTTCTTAGACCTTCAAGCTGAGCCATCATCTGCTCTTGCCATAATTTCTGCATTTGGTTCATTTCACCTTTTAGACGTGTGTTTCTCGCCTGAACTCTCTTACGGTGTGCCTTGGCTCCACCTCTCTTTTTTGTTCTACCCATAATACTTATTAATAAATGTTTGTTATGAGAAGTATAATCACAAAATTTATGAATAACAAGTGGGTTAAACTTGTTTTTTCAATTTCAATCATAATATCTTCTATCCCTTCAATTATACAGGATTTTCAGGGAGGAGTCAACAACGGGTGGCACCATTATGGAATGTTGTTGGTCGGTATAAACTACTTTTTAGAATCCCTACTTTGGGTTATTGACTTATGGAAAAAATAGAATTATTCAGAAAACAAATAAGATTACTTGAAAGTCTAATTAAAAACGATGAAGACACCTATGATGAATGGGACTTCTATCGCATAAAGAAAGAAATGTTAGAGTTTAAGTACTTAAATTCCGATAACTATGAAATTGAAAAACTTATTTCATTATTAGAATCATTGGAAGACGCCCATAACAAATTACAGGATAAAAAAATGAACCACAAGTTAAATCTCTTAACTGTGTGGTCCACTATATTCTTACCATTGTCGTTCTATACAGGAATGTGGGGTATGAACTTTGACGATGTACCTTTACTTACTGGTGATGACGGTTTTTGGATATTCGTCGCATTTTCTGTGGTTACCATCGTTGTGATGTTCACCTACTTCAAAAGAAATAAGTGGTTTTAAGATTCAAAGTGTTCAACAATCGTGTTGATTGCCCATACACCACCCGATGCTAACATACCATCGAAGAAGATTGCTGGTACGGTAGATAATCCCATCTCATTACCCCAAATGGAGTATACAAATGCTCCCATGAAGAACCCTACCCATGTTGAGCAACACATCATACAGGAAATGATTCCGTGAATGAAGTGGAACAACGGTCCGAGGACTGGAATACGTGAGTTACCCATTTTCTCAACTGAGGTACGTAACCCTTGAAAGATGGAACCATACACAATAATCTGTGTCATTCCGTAAGCGGCGATTAACCATAATAATAATATCATCATAATTCTTTATTTAAGTTTGTTGATGCCAAGTATGTGGCGGTTTGTTTTTTGAACTCTTTATCCAATTCTAACATAATTTCTTCATATTGTGAAATGGATTTGTCTTTTTCTCTAATTTCTTCTTTTAACTTCTGAATGGTGTTTTGTAATCCCTTGAGTTTTTCAGGGTCGGCCTTTCCTTTGACTTCCTTAATGACCTCAACCTCTTTGATTACTTCCACCGGTACTTCTTTGATAATTTCGACTTCTTTGATGACCTCAATTTCCTTAACAACCTCTTTAGGTTTCTCCTCCAAAAGAACTTCCAACTCAGATAGTTGCTTCTCCAATTTTTTCTTTTCAGCATTTGTATTCTTCAGTTTTGTACTATATGTTTTGTTTGACTTCTCCAGCTTGGCAAGTTTTCCTCCGAGTTCCTTTACCTGCTCATCATCGGTGATGTAGACCTCTTTGGTGACTACCTTCTCAATAGGTTTCTCCACCTCAACAATCTTTTCCACTTCTTTGATTACCTCCACAGGTTTTTCAACCTCCACGATAACCTCTTTCTCAACCACCTTTTCGACAATCTTTTCAACAGGTACCTCTTTGGTGATGACCCTCTCCACCTCTTTAATGACTTCTACGGGGACTTCAACCTCAACGACCTTCTCCACCACCTTCTCAACTGGAACCTCCACACGGACCTCCTTAACCACCTCTTTCTCGATGACCTTCACACCATCAGCATTCAACAGTCCATATTTTTCAATCTGATACCCTTGAGCGAAGCATTCTTTGATGAACTCATTAATATCGAGTTCATTCAACTTACAGAACGCTTTAAGGTCCTTAAGTTCTGAAGATGAAAAGTTAATAGTTGGTAAGTTGTTCTGTGCCATGTTCTAAGTCTTCAATGTCGGTGATTTTGAAACTCAAGAATGGTCTTGGGTTTGATAAATCCATAAAGGAATATTTGTCTTCCTCTATATTATAAATACCGAAACCGTGCTTGGTCACACTCTCCCCAAAGTTTTGTTGAATGGTGGAACCCACCATATAGGCTTTCTTATCATCAGGTATATCAATGACCTGACGTTTGTGAATATCACCACATAAGACCATATCCAACCCTCTGAAGTTCTCCAACTCATATGCATGGTCTCCAAAGTCATAACCAGTATCGGTTGTCAATCCTTGAATAGGGTCGTGAAATAATCCAATCTTAAATCCTTCAGCATCAGAGATATCAGGTTTGATATTCCCCTGAAACTGTGAGTACACACACCAACTGACGTTCTCATCTTCATACACCCCTCTGTCTCTGTAATAGACAATCTCAGGGTTCTTTAATGAGTCAATGATGGGTGTCAACGCATCCAAACGATTAAGGTTATTATTAAGGAAGTCGTGATTACCTGGAATGAGGACCGTCTTTGCAATTTTGGTACATTCTGTTAATGTCCATGCAACAATCTCAATAAGTTCAGGTGTCATTTGGTTTTTACTATGAACCAAATCACCAGTGAACACAATACGGTCAGGACCAATCTCCTTAAACTTCTCCAACATATCTGTTAGAATCTGTCTATATAAGTCGTGGTCCTTAAATAATCTTAAATGTAAATCTGAAAAGTGTACTAAGGTATTAATCATCGAATTGATTTGAATTTACCGTGAATGTAATAGTTGAATTGTTCCCATTTTGTGAGTTTAGCACCCCACAACACTCGGTCACTCATATCGATACACCAACTGTCCCATTTCTCAAAGAGGTAAAGGATGTCAATAGTAAGTTCACCAGCATGAGTCACCGTTGGGAATGTCCATGTAATTTCAAATAGTGAACCTTCCCAAAATATACCATTGTGAACATTCAAGATTTGGAAACCAAACTTATCATGGTCACCACCCAAATATACATTGAATAAACCAAACTTAAGGTTCCATCGGTGGGTCTTCCACGCTATCTTCTGAAGTAGTTTTCTTATTTTCATTTTCTTCTGTTTTACTATTCCACATTTCGTCCCAAAAGTAGAACGTTTCTTTCTTATTGTTAAAATCACTCATCTCCGAGAATATCAAATTCTTCGTTCATATGTCCACATTCTCTACATACATACGTTTCCATAGGTACAAGTTGGTCATCAGGAGACCCAGTTAACAATTTACTAATTTTTTTTATAATTGTCACCTTTTCAAAGAAAATATTTTCACATTTCTCACATTTGATATTTGGTGAATCCATTACGTTCACCTGAATTTGTTTTCCTCCACTTAAATCCATAATTTAATTGGCATTTATCTTTTTAATTGGCAGAATGACACAATGATGTATCTCTGACCTGTTAATACGGGTAAACCCCCGTGACGGTGTGTAATCTGACCAGGGTGAATGGATATATGTCCCTTCTCCCCTTTTAATTGTTTTTTCTGATTGGAGAAATATGTACCCCCACCAGTAAAGTCTTCAGTATTTAATGTTACTACCACAGTAATCTGACTCATATCATGGTGTAGACCTAAATGATATTGAGCATAAGGATGATAACGAGCAATGAAGTTCTCAGAATATAGGTCCAACCACTCAGGTTCTTCCAAATGATACATCTTCATCGCCAAAGGCCATACATACTTCTTCAATAGATGTTCATAGGTGTCATGAAGACCCAAAGTAACCATCGTCATATCAGTCGTTGGGTAACTCTCGTGTCGGTCCACAGTCCAACAGTTACAGGACTCAGCCTCATCAATAATTGCATCACAAAACTCCTCACTGAAAAAAGGAATAGTATATATGTTGGTTAATTCCTCATCAATATATAAATCCAATTCACCAGTTAAGATTTCTGGTCTTAAGAACTTCTCTTCCCACTCTTTGGTGTTGGAAAAGTAAGTATACAACTCAGGGTGTATTTTATTAATCTTCGTATCTTCCATTTTCTTCTCCGTATTCTTTTGCCAATCTTAACCCCCAACCAATCAATAGTCCACCTAAAAATGATGACCATAACCATGGGTAAGACGCAATCCATATCCCAAAGACTGCGAAGATTATAGCATGACCGTATTTTGTTATCTGTATTCTCATTATCCTAAACAATAATTTGTGATAAAGTATTTGGGAGTCTCTTTCACCATCCTAATACCATATCTATGTGTTATCTGACCAGGAAATAAATACAAATACCCTTTCTTTGGTTCAATACCTGATTCGTACTTTGGGAATATTATTTTCATCGGTTCACCTTCATCTTCCAACATAATAAGTTGAGTCAACGACACAAAGTCGTGGTGAAGTCTAATCTGTTGACCAACCCCCAACTTATTGATATGAGAATTAATTTCCATATTATGCCAGTTATCACCATGAAGGTGCCATTTATATCCACCAATATCAACACCGAACTCATCTATCAAATCTTTGATAATCTCAAAGAAACCAATATCCTCAGGATGTACCACCTCAACGTCTGTATCCCACTTATCAATAGGGGTAAAGTCTATATCTTTAAGATTTTCAACAAACTTATCACAGAACTCCTCAGTAAAGAAAGGTACCTCCAACACATCATCAATCGGTTCTTGAATCATCAAGTCCCATTCTTTGGAGCGAAGTTCTTTACGAAGATACTTTTCTCTCCATTGTTCTTTGTCTGAATAATCAAAAATCTCAGGGTATTTCATAACAGATTAAAAATAAGATATTCTTATCATTTATCAAGATATTCACTCATATCCATCTCCATAACTCTTTCAATTACAGACTTTGGAACTCTGAACTCTTTATATTCTGAATCTTTGGTAACCAATACAACTATACAACCCATCAACTTAAGGTCTTCGTATTTTGTTCCCTCCAACATCTTCATCAACAGTTTACCATAGAAAGGTAGTTGTAAGTAGTAGTGACCCAATGAGTTATCAGGTAAATCTTGGAATGGTTCCTTCATCGGTGTGGTCCATTTATTGGTCTCAAAGTTTTTAGGTTTGTTGGTCTTCCAATCCGTGATTACCATACCAAAACCTGTTTTTTCTTTGTTCATCACCAACCAAACCTTATCAGGTTGACCAGTGTAACCCAAATCAGGATGACCCAACACCATCTCCGTATCCAATAAGACCGCATCTCTCTCTTCCATCAATCTGATGAACTTCTCACCAGCATTAATCATTGAGTTGGACTTCATCTCCTGTTCCAAATCAACCTCGAAGATTGGTTCACGAACATCTTTGTAATCACCATTTTGTTCAATGATTTTCTTTTCCAAAATGTAGTGAACACGTGACCCCATGTTGGTAGCATAACTACCAGCCGCCGACCACTCGTCCAACAGACGTTGCATCTCCACTCGGTCACCTTTTGCTTTCTTATAAGCAATTTCCTCAGCAGGAAATGGTTCATAAAACAACTTCAACAACTTTGATACTGACGGCCAGTCTTTACGAGTCTCACCTTTGTGGTCCCTCATAAAGTAGGTGTGAGTATCTTCAATAAAGCTTAGGTTTAATTCCTTTTTTCTCTCTTCTACGATTTCTCTGATTTCCTCAGCAATCTTATTTAATTCCATATTCTATTTCTCTAATGTGACGTAAGCATCTTCAGGTATCTGACCTCGTAAGTCACCCAAATCTTTATCATCAGGTAACCTTACAATATCTATTCGACCATATAACTTTCCACCACTTAATTTATAATATATCTTCTTCGCATCTTCCCATGCGTCACCATCTAAACAAATAACAATACGACCCTTCGCTTTGTCATATAAAGTCTCCCACAACATATCAGATAAAAACTTACCTAATAACGGGATTGAGTTTGGTACGAAGAATCCGTCAAAGACCCCTTCAACCAAATAAATGTCCTCCTCCCAATTGATTCGGCTCTCATTAAAGATAAGCAATTCTTTTGGTGCAACAGGATTTTTGTACTTAAATTTTGAATATTTATCCCAACTCCTTGAAACGAAGTAGTTTAACTCACCATCTTTATCGTATGATGGAACGATGATACGACCCGCATACTCACCTTCTAAAGCAAATCCAATGTCATACTTATCAATCATCTCATCTGTTATACCACGTCTCTTAAGATAATTGTATGCTTGAGCTCGAGGGGGGTACCTCTCATTGATATCTTTGAATTGTCTATATTCTTTAGGTATTCTTAATTTTTGATATTTCCTTTCTTTCTTCTCGAAATCATCAGGACGAACTAAGTTATAGAATTCTTTATCTTTCTTATTCCCATACTGGTCAATAAGACGACCTAAGTGTCCGTGTGTACCATGAGTTTCAGCACATGCCCAACACTTATAAACGTGTTGACCATAGTTGATTTCAAGGTTACCCTTACCATCTCCATGGTCCAACCCTTTGATGTCGTGAGAACATACAGGGCAGTCAAAAGATATCTGTCCAGTGACCTCGTTGTGTTTACGAGGGTCACCGAAGATACCTTCAACTAAATCTAATACTAATGATTCATCTCTCTCCATCAGACCAAAGATAAGAATTTATTGGAGAGTAGTCAAATTACCAAAGACCTTGTTGTTTCATATAACCCTGAACACAAGTATATGCATCCGCTTGGTCGAAACATTCTTTCTTCAATGTATTGTTACGAGTGTATAACCAAACAATCTGTGGTTCACATTCAGAAACCTTTTGCCATATAAGTTCTTTCTTATCAATGTCCTTTGGAAGACCACCGAAAAGAACTTTCTTACCTTTACCGTTGTCTTGAACCAATTCAGGCCAAGCAAACTTTCTCGAATTATAGGTTGAAATATAACTAGGGATAATACCCAATATATCATAAATGGATTTAGTAATCATTGAGTTATATCTTAACAATGTCCCCACTGTCCACACATTATTAGAATTTAATAACGGTTCCTCAATAATAACTTTGGTAATACCAATTTCTTTATACTCTTGTAGTTTTTCCTCAAACGCATCAACTTTAGCCAACAACTCCTCAATTTTATCTTCAGGTTTTGGTTTAATAACTGGTGAAACGTGAGTTAATTCCAACAACTTTTGTGTTTGGATGTCAAAAAGTGACCACCCAATTGTTTTGGTAGAAATGTCTAACCCCAATACTTTTGGAGTATTCTTCAAATTATTTCTCATATTTTTTAGAAATCGAACTTTATCGTGTACTGTTGTACCCCCTGTCTTTTCTCAGGAGACTGTACCTTAGATATAATCATAAGGTCTTTGTCCGAATTATAAAGTCCAACTTCAGTAACGTAAGGAGAGTTACCTTGCCATGTAGGATTTGAACTATCTAAGAATTGTGTCTGACCTAAGTTGACCTGATAGTTCATTACATAAATTGTGGCTGCGATATCCGTTTTCAAAGTACCATAGAAGAAGTACTCGTCTCCGAAGTTTAATTGTGTGTCACCAACCTGTGGAATATTGATGTAGTTGTCCAACACATAAGGTGAACCAGCATCAAAATTTTCTTTGGTGATTTGGAATGTTGTTCCTGACATACTTGCCGGTGCAATGAAACCACCAACAGTTGAACCTGATATTTGTGATTCCATATCAATCTCAACCCAAGCATCTGATTCAGGTCTCGCACCATTAGTAGTTTTTTGTACTAACATAACTAAGTCATTAGCACTATACCCACTCGGAGCACTGAATGGTGTTGGGTCTAAGAATCTAAATTCATCACCAAAACTTACTGTAACGTTTTTACTTGTACCATCACCACAACCAATGTCTTCACCATTGATTTTTGTGTAGTAGTTACAATGTAATGATTCAGTAAAGTTATCAGAATTGAATCTATATGTCACCCACAAAGTTTCGTTAGCTCCTGTTAAAATACCTTGATATCCTGTAGATACAGAATTAGAGTTTGTCGGTGATATGTAACCTAACTTAGGTGCCGGTAATGTCCAGTTTCTGTTTGATTTGTAATTCAATGCAACAACCAATTCTTCATCATCAATCACAACAATCTTCAAATCAGGGAATACCTTACCAACACGGTTAGGGTAACCATTTGTATTTGTATTAGTATCCCATAAGTGGTAATATCTAATACCTGGCTCATTCATGTTACTGTTAGATAGAGATTGAATGTAATATGGAGTAAATAACTCCAACTCATCGTAACCCTCAGGGTCAGTATAGAACGTCTCACCCATCACACCGTCAGTTGATTTGTGCCACATCAACCACGGAATATCTAAGTTGAAGTTTCTTGCAGCACCGGTATCACTTGATAATGGTTTAGAGTTGTCTCTTTGTTTTTGAGCAAATTTCTCACCATAGAAATTATCCACAGTATTGTTTGTGTAGTGAATGATAGCAATAGACTTTTGGTCCGATGGTGAAAGATTGACTTTCTCTGAGAATGAATTGTAGTAATATGTTGAATCTGTATCTACTTGACCACTATCACTATTGTAACCCAAATATTCTTTAGTCCCTGTATAACCAGTTGAACCAAAGAAGTTGAAATCTAAATCGTTTACAGTAAATCCTGCCGGTGATTCAGTCCATGGAATGTTCATATTCCAAATTTTAACATCTTCACCATTCGTACAGTTCGACTCAAAGTTTAAGTCTTGAGCATCTAAGTAAGAAAGTGGAGTACTTGAATCATACATTGGGACCATACTTGATGGGTAGAAATATACTCTTGCATCTCCTGCCAATCCCATTGTATCAAAATCAGGTAAGTTTCTATCTACCGTTACTGTTACATTACCTGTTGTTGCAGTTGTTGAACCATTGATAGCTTCGACTCTATAAAGTAACACAGGGAAACTACCTGACCATGTATTACACCCAACATTATCGTCCATCCAAATCGCAACGTAATCACCCACAACTGTATCAGCAGAGTAAGATGTGTCACAATTACTATATGTCGCGGTAAAAGAATTAGAACCATCCATATCTTCTATAGGTGTGGTCCAATTGGCTGATTTTACATAAGTTGAAGATGTTTGGTTATAAAACGAACCTGTTGTTCCTGTAAAGAAACCTCTCGGAGCGGCACTATTATAAATCTCATCAACTTCAGGTTTTGAGAATGGAATACCAAAGAATGATGTTTGGTTAGAATCCACATATAACGGATACTTTATATTCATTTGGTTTTTTTCAGGTAAACTAGTTTTGTTTTGAGCATTAAACTCAGCCGACAAAACTTCTAATGTTGAAAGGTTGGCATTTTCAATACAATCATAACAAACTTCACTATCTCCAACTTGAAAGTAACTAATATTAAAATTACCTCGTGAGATTGCTCTACGACCCGCATCGGTTAATACCGAACTAATCAACGCTGAATTATCTTTTATTATGTATCCCATATGTTTATAAATACCTTATTCGTTCTTTTTATGTTTGTGGATATGGACTTGTAGATACGTTTTGATTTGTACCACCAGTTCCACTTACACTACCACAATTGGTTCCGTTTAATACCACTTCATATAATCCAATAGTATAATAATTTTGACCATAAACAGGACAACCCTGACTTAATGGTTGAGAATGTGAAACATTAAATGTATCCGTACCCGAAATAGTACCACCCGAAAGTGTAACATTATATGTTCTTGTATAACCTGAGTTGTGATAACCATCCTCTAAAACACTATCACAGAATCTTTTACCACTACTACCGTTGACAGAGTCATTTGTTGAATTCACAACCGCATTTCCATTTTCATTGATGGTATGTCCTGAAGATAGCACCGCATTCTGAGAACCGAAATAGTAGTCTGTAAAGAAATTATTTATACGAATAACGGCACTTACTGAAACACCAGATGGTAACGATGGACTTACAGATGCTGTCCATGTTACTGATTTACCCTTATTATACTGAGCATTACTTGTCGTTGTTGTTGACGTACTCAATGTTAAGGTGTATTGAGTAGAAGTATTACTACCGATAGTGTAACTTCTTGTTATTATATTGTTATTGGTATCTTTAATATAAACTGTACCATTACCAGGAACTAAGTTGGTAAACAATGAAGAACTTTGGTAATTTACACTATCAATAGAATATTGGTATGGTGCAGTTCCACCCCAAGCATTAACACTAACAGTACCATTATCAGAACCTGTACATGTTACGTCTGTCGTAGTAAGTTCGGCGTTTAGTGACATTGTAACACAAGTCCCTGTTACCATTGTCCATGTATTACTTGTTCCTAATTCTGTCCATGTACCTGTCGGTATGGTGATATTACTATTTTGAACTAATGAACCTGTAAATCCACTTAGAACCCATCTTGTTCTTTCACTATCAAATACCACATCGTATGTTGTTCCACTCCATGACGGCTTACCACTGATTACACCTTGATAATCGAACTCGTATTGAGTATATGGTGATTGGTTCATAGTCAAACACATATTTGATGGATATGTTGGTACTGAAGATGGTGTTGGAGCTGGTGTCGATGAAGGAGTGATTGCAGGTGTTGGTCCTTCTACAATACAAGTCACTTCCTTAGTATAATCACCATAATAGTCAGTAACAATCGCAGTATATTCACCTGGCACAATATTAGAAAGTGTTGTTTGTCCCTCATCACCTGTCGACCATTGAATAGTATAAGGTGAGGTACCCCCACTAATATGTAATGTCATGCTACCATCACTACCGTATGAAGTTGCGTTAGTAGTTTCACAATTTACTCCCATTGGGTAAACTGTGAAGATATTACAATTATTTTGTTGACTCGTACTCATAATTAACAACCCATACCAACGGCACATTCTAAAGTTAATACCCCTGCAGGTCCTACACTAAATACATCATTACCGTCTGTGACATATCTACCAGGTGCAAAGTATATGGTTAATGCACTGTCAACATAAATAAC
>Ga0115571_1002021_pt1 | contig 13650 bp, 8 predicted proteins | sample COGITO_mtgs_1205_FD_87293 | JGI IMG/M metagenome (GOLD analysis project Ga0115571, IMG submission 87293) | Pelagic marine microbial communities from North Sea - COGITO_mtgs_120531 | ecosystem: Environmental > Aquatic > Marine > Epipelagic | place: Germany:Helgoland, sampling site Kabeltonne...
GGCGCGCCCATCGCGACTCTCGCTCCCCTCGTGCGCGCGTGTCCCGCTCGGATCCCGACCCCGCGATGCGCGCGTGACCTCCGATACTTAAGACGGTACCACGCGTGGAATCAAACCGGTCTCGGTTTGATGGTCCGGGCACGGTCGTGGGGCGCTCGCTGCTGTTGCGCCTCGAGATTTGTCCTGCCGACTCTTTGGCCCTGGCCAGCTGGCGTGCGAATCGAGCGAAGGGGGAAACCTAACGAATTGACTCGAGGAAAATCCGCTCGAATCCTGACCGTGTATATAGTCTATAAAAAATCATGACCGTGTATATAGTCTATAAAAAATCCTGACCGTGTCTTCAGTGCGCTCGTGACTGGATGATGCCGTGATAACTGACGTTCGATTTGTCCAGACGGCGAATTAGAATCCCCCGCGAAAAGCGATTGTTTACTCGGTCCGGGGCTCTCCTAGGTTCGGAGATGGGGCCGAGGGCGAGCGAGCGGTGCGGCACTTCCCAAGGCGCGAGACCAAGGGCTCACGCACCCGAAGCGTTCGGTTCCCGCGCTCAGAGGTTTCGAAGCGGAAGAACGCGGAGAAAACCCGCGCGCATCTCGCCGTCGCCCCGGAAGACCGGAGGGTTTGCCCCCACCGAATCCCTCGGAAAACCCACCCCATTTGCGAGTTTGCTTTTATCCTCTCGCGGCCCCCATGGCGCCCACCGTCAGGGAGGACCCGAAGTACCAGAGGATCCAGCAGGGCGCCGCGGAGGTTGATGATTACGTGCTGCAGGAGTTCCTGACGGATATCATCGACAGCGCGCCTTTCAACGCGGCGGGCAACCAGACCATCCAGCTCTTGGACCAAACCAAACCTCAGGTCTTCGGCAATGGCAACGGCCGCGAGCCCAGCAAGGGTGCGTCCGGCCTGCGCCAGTGGTCGCTCGGCAGCGTGGACTTCACCGCGCTGCTTAACACGCCGCCGGTGCCCGCCGACATGATGGATCTCGGCCCTCCGGTGCAGATCAATCCCGCGGGGGGGGTCACCATCAACGGCGGGGCCAAGAAAACCACAAAGAAGAAGAGCGGCAGCAGCGGAGGCGGCTCCATGAACGGCGGCTCCTCCGAGGCCCCTCCGCTCGACGGACTCGACGACGATCCGGGCGATCCGGAGGCTCGACGCAAGCGCCAGCGCCACGCCAACCTCCAGGCGCAGAGGCGCTGCCGCGAGCGCCACCGCAATCACGTCACCGAGCTCGAGAAGGAAAACAAGGATCTCCGGGATCAGATGGCCAAGCAGGAGGACGAGATCAAGCGCCTGAAGCAGGCGCTGGCGAAGACCGCCGCCGGCCTCGAACAGTGCCAGCTCAAGTCCAGCGGCGCGACGGACGAAAAGACCAAGCTCATCAAGGAGAAGTCCGAGCTCGAGCGACAGCTTCGCGTCTGCAGCATCAAAAACAGCAAGCTCGAGACTGCGCTGAACTCGCTCCCCGGCTCCCCGGCGCGCAGCGAGGGCGGTTTGGACCGAAACAACAGTTTGGACATCGATCAGGAGATGCGGCTCAAGATCGAGGACGAGTTCAACAACGGGCGAACCGTCAAGGTTGAACACAGAGCGGGGCGCCTGAGCCGAGTGTCGACGTGCGACTCCGACGGCGGCGAGGAATTCGAGCTGCCCACCCTGCAGGAGGAGGCGTGCGCCGTGGCGCAGGCTGCGCAGCTGGAGCTCAAACACGGCGCCGAGGATAACAGCGAGGATACGCAGGAGGCGATGAGGCTCATCGCGCTGAAGCTCACCGAGCACTTCAAGTCTTTCCTGGTGGACGGCAACGCTTGCTCGCAGATGGGCGTGTACTCCATCCTCTCGGGTCCGCCCACGGACGGCGAGCCCTCGCCGTGCGCGGGTATGCTGGCGCAGGGTCCGGGACAGCCCGAGAGCGTGTTCAAGCGCGCGCACTTTCTCGCCCGCGAGATGGAGCTCACGGAGACGCAGCGGCGGTGTATGGTGCGCAGGTGGAAGTCCCACGCGCAGGCGCTCGGTAAGATTTTCGAGTTACGCAAGAAGCTCACCGCGGATGCGCTGATGCTGCAGGGATCCAGCCCGGTGGCGACGCTGGTGGACTTCATGAGCATCGGCGCCGGGACCCTGGCGGGGGCCATCACGGAGCAGGACGTGCTCGACCGCACGGGGCAGCTCACGCTGACGGGATTCGCGGCGCACGCGTGCCGGGTCGAGAGCGTGATTCGGGACCTGCGCGCGAACATCAGCGCCGAGCAGCTGCAGAACTTTGAGCTCGTGAGCAAGGTGGTGGACGAGGTGCTCACCCCTCTGCAGACGTGCGTCATCTGCGCCAAGTGGGGGTCGGGATGCCCGGACATGCTCGCGGTGACTCGCGCCATCACCGTGCAGACCATGGAGCTCATGCCGGAACTCAGGTGACGACGCATCAACTCTCCGGGTCTCGGTGCATCTGCATTTGTAATTGCTGCACTTCACGCCTCAACGTGCTCGCGTACACAGCATTAATATTAATGCTGTGTTGGATTGTAGCACTTTGTATCACTGCTCTGCCAGAGCGAGCTTTGAGGCATGAAGTGCAGACGAAAAGACAGATGCACCGTGTATACCCCGAAGGCGGTTGCACACACGATACGACACGAGGCGCGTCGGCTACAAAAATAACAAGCGGCTTTTAGCCTATTACAATGTGGAATACAACACTTACATTTTTGTCAACACGCAACACTTACATTCTCGTTCACGCGGGCGGCGCCGGGATCCGCACCGGCGAGACGTCCTTCCTGACCGCCTCCAGCCCGCCGCTACCCCGCCCCCGCCGCTCCCTCCCGAACCTCGGCGACGCGTTCATCTCCATGTGCAACTGCATCGCGACCTCCTCGTCCGTCAGCGGCTTCGCCGGCTTGGGCGAATGAAGCTTCGGCTTGACCCGTATCGATCTCGGCGCGGCGACGGGCGGCTTGCCCGTCGCTTTTTCCAACTCTTTCCGTCTCGACCCGCCGAGCAGCTCCTCCGCCTTTCTCTTCGCCTCCCGCGCCAGCGTTGCCAACTCGTCCGCGACGCGCGCGGCGTCCTTCGCGACGCGCGCCTTCTCGTTCGCCGTTCGACGCTTGGCCACAGCCTCAGCCTTGGCGTTGGCCGCAACGGTACCCGGGGAGTCTTCGCTCGGGGCAACATAAGCGTCTCCAACTTCGACATCGAACGACCCCGCCACGCGCATCAACGTCGTCGGGGACATGGGGTTCATCTTCGGCCCCGCGGGTCGGCCGTGCGTTTCGGTGACCATGTTCTTCTCCTGCGCGTGTTTGAGCCGCTGCGCACCCAGCGCCAGCAGGCTGACGTGCGCGGGAGGTTCATCCGTCGCGGTCGTTGGAATCTGGGCAGCCACCTTCAGGCGTTTTCGCGGGGGTAAATGCGCGAGCACGTCGGCGGCCATCGTCGTCGCGGTGGTCATATATCCGGTGCGGTGCCCGGTACGATTTCGGCAGCCCGTGATCGGTCGGTGCGGTTCACACGAAACGCGCTCGAACACCGGCTGTCCCTCCTTGAGCACTGTACCCAACCCTAGAATTTGTCAACCGCCCGCGAAAAAGCTCTTTTTTGCCAAACGCCGTTTCCCTCGTGGACTCGTGGACTTCCCGGTGCCGCGGTTCGCCGGGCGGTTCCGTCTGGATCCAGGTCCGAGTCCGCAAATTCCACCCGTCTTTCTTCGACGGGCGACGCCTCTCGCACTGAGCCACCACACCGCGCCCCTTGGAAAGATAAGCATGTTGCGTATCTGGCGAAAAAAGATATTTCGGTTGGCGCGCTTTCAGTCGTGAACGCCATTTGAAATTTTGAAAGGCGATTTGAAAGCAAGGTGGGTTCGCTTGAATTTCGCTTGATAGGAGAATATCACATCTGGATATATTTGAGGAAAGGCTTTGACTGGTAAATCGGAATCTGACGTGCTTCACAGCATGTGCAGTTTGACAGTGGCTCCATGAAAATGGAGACATTGAGTAAAGCACCCATTGACCAGCGCCAATGGGTTAGTGGTAAACTCAAACATTCCCATTGTTTGGCCCCGGGTTCGATTCCCGGTTGGCGCACTTTTTTCTTTCTTTTGCCCTTGAGGTGATCGACGCGACGCGACGTCGGCGTGCTGCTCACCGAATTTGGCGCGATTCGGCCGAGTATTCGGCGGGCCACGACGCCGAAGACGTCGCCCTGTCACCTCTCCAAATTTTTTTCTGTTTCTTTTTTTGACTTGACAGCCTGAGCCCTCCACTTCGCACGGCGCAGGGATGGGCCATGGCGTCTTCGAGCGACGACGACGACGATGACCCGATTCTCGCGCAAATCAGGAAGCAGATCCAGGACGATGACGTGAAATACGGGGCGCCGTCAGGACCGACGAGGCGGCAAACGACGGAGACGGTGGTTCGGCACGTGCGAGATGCTGGACAGCCCCGAGGCATGCCCGCGCCGGCCTACAAGCCGCGTCTGGTCGTGGCCCGACGTGGAGCAGAAACCGGCGATGCATCGACCGCGAGCCGAACCGCCCGCACGAGCGCCGCATCGGGGAGAGAACCCGGGGAGAGCACCACGACGACGGACGTGACCAGGATCGGTTCGAGCCATTTGGAGTCTTCAGCGGCTCTCGCCTCGCTGGAGGCCATCCTCGCGGACGACTCCGCGTTTCGTCCGAGCCGCCCGGCCTCTGACCCCGCATCCGACGCGTCGACACGCGAGCTCGAGGAGACCGTATCGCGCGTGGACCTCGCGGCGTCCGAGGCGGAGCGCACACGCGCCGAGCTTCGTGCGCGGGTCGTCGGGATCATGAGCAAGGTGGACGACATGACGGCGTCGAGCGAACGCCTGAGGGAGATCGAGTCCATGGCCGCGGAGCTGCACGAACGGACCGCGGACTTTAGCGCGGAGCTCAAGGAGGTGGCGAGGATCAACGAGGTACGGCTGGACGACGATTAGGCGAATCCGTCGTGGAAACCCAAGGCGAACGTATAGTTGGCACACTTGTAGGCACACTTCAAACTTAGGATAATATTAGAGAGCTACGACGGAGAGGCCCATCCTGTTTCCCACTAGCCCGTCTTGCGCTTGCGAAGCACGAACGGGTTCCTCGGCAATCCAAGGCACCCCGTGATCTGCCCCGACAGTTTCCAATACGCCGCCGCGAACGATACGAACGCGACGACGACGATACCCGCGGCGAAGGCGTTTGTGAAAAAAGCGTCGAGCTCAAACTCGAACCCGTCGGCGAGTCTCACGGACCCGCCCCCGCGCGCCGGCACGATCGCGGCACACGCCGCGATCAAACCCATGTACCACGGCGGGCTCGGGCTCGCGTCCGGGTCACTGACGCGCAGGGACATGATCCGGATCATCTTATCGCCGAAGACGAACGCGACCGCGGCGTGACACGCGGGAAAGTTGGCGCAGCACGCCAGCGCGGTGGTCAGGCACAGCTCGAAGGAGAAGGCGCGGAAGAAGAGCCCCGCGGGTGACCGCTCAGGTAAGTGCGTCGACCTCGGGCCGACGCACGTCTTGTACACCGACATTAACCGCCATACGATCCCGAGCGACCCCAAGATGGTCACCGTCGCGAGGCCCAACGGCCAGTCGCCGAGGTCGAACGGGAGCGTCACGATCTTCCCCCACGCCTCCTTACCCCCCGGCACCAATCCGTTCCACAGCAGTGTGAGCTGCAGCATGACCTGCAGCTCCTGCGAGTCGATCGGGGAGACCGGGAGCCGTCCCGTGTACGTCGACGAGACCGAGTCGGCGGCGAAGTTGATCCTGCTGTACGCCGCGAGCCCGACGGCCATCCATCGCTTGACGAACGCGCCGCCGTGCGCCACGCAGCAGTACGAGTCGCATATGAACGCGCCGTAGATGCACGCGGCGATGGCGTCCGCGCCGTGGTCGGTGACCTCGCCGAGGGGTGATCCACTGCCGGTCCGCCTCGCCTGTTTTCCGTCCATGCCGTCCATCGACTGGTAGACGAAGAGCATCGCCGCGCACGCGACGGATGCCCACGCGGGGAGGCTGCCGTCGAGCTCGGGGCTGAACCACAGTAACATGGCGTACGCCCCGAGCGCGAAGACCCCGCCCACGACGGTCATCAGGTTGGGCGCGAACCACGTCGGGAAGAATTGCACGCCGAAGTTCCAGAATCGGTTAAGACACAGCTGTTCCAGCAGGGAGTCGTCGGGGGAGGTGTACCGGTACGATCGGACCTGCGCGCATCGCGTGGCGCCGGCCCTCGGGTGCGGACGACCCGGGGGATTGCCGCAGCACTCCGAGCTCGGTTCCACGAACAACCCCATGGGGTCCGCGGGAGGTGTTTGGGGTGAAGTGGTTGCGGGACATCCGAGGCTTCACTTCAAACCAGCTTCTGGGCACCCCCACAGCAAGGATTCAAAATATATCGTGCACCCCATCGAACCGTGAGATCACTTCGTGTCCCGCGCGCGTATCCGACCGCCGCGATGGGAAAGAAACACAAGAGCGAGGCACCCGACCCCGTGGACCTGGCCCACGGCAACGGGACCATCCTCAAGGTGAAGCTGACCAACTTCATGTGCCACCACAACCTCGAGGTCGAGTTCGGGCCCCGCATCAACTTTCTCGTGGGCGAGAACGGGTCGGGGAAGAGCGCGGTGCTCACCGCGCTCTCGCTCACGCTCGGCGTCAAGGCTAAGGAGACCAGGCGTTCGGAGAAGGGCATCAAGGGGTTCATCCGCGAGGGTGCGAACTTCGCCAAGGTCGAGGTCAGCATCCGCAACGTGGGACACGACGCCTTAGATCCCGACGTCTTCGGGCCCGTCATCGTGATCGAGCGCAACATCTCCCAGAGCACCTCTTCCATCAAGATCAAGGGCAGGGACGGCAAAGACGTGGGTGGCTCGCGCGATAAGCTCGACCGCATCACCGACCACTTCAACATCGACGTCAACAACCCGGTCGTCGTCATGTCCCAGGACTCGTCGCGCGAGTTTCTTCACAGCGGAAAGCCCGGCGACAAGTACGATTTCTTCACCAAAGCGACGCTGCTCAAGGAGATCACCAACAAGCTCATGTACATCAAGCAGCAGATCAAGGAGATGAACGCACTCATCGCCGAGAAGGAGAAGGAGCTCCCGGTCGTGGAAGAGGAGCTCGCGCGGCTCGACGAGGAGAAGAACTCGTACAACAAGCTCACGGAGTTGAGGAACAAGGTGACCGAGTTCCGAGACCGACTCGCTTGGGCGGCGGTGTACGACCTGGAGCGCGAGCAGGCGGCCGCCGAGGAGCAGATCAAGCAATACGAGGACCTCATCCCCAAGGTTGAGGAGATCCTCGCGAAGAACACGCGGCTGGCGGAGGAGGAGAACGCCAAGGCTGCCGCCGCGGACGAGCAGTTCAAAGCGGCGAGCCTCGAGGTCCAGAAGGTCATCGACGAGAGGCTCGAGGCGGAGAAAAAGGTGGTGGCGGTCAAGAGACAGATCAAGGGCAAGAACACCGACGTGTTGCTGGCTAACAACGCGCTCAAGGCCGCGCAGATGGATGTGGACTCTTGTGAGGGACAGGTCAAGGAATTTCAGGAGTCAATCGCGGCGGCGTCGCAGGCTCAGGACACGCGGCTGCAAAAGGCGGTGGACTCGGCTGCGGGCAGGCTCGAACAGGCCAAACAGGCCAAAGCCAACGCTGAAGATGAAGAGGCGCGGAACCAACGCGATACGCGGGATGCGGGAGCCAAGGAGGCACAGATGATGGGGAGGGTACGATACGTTCAGGACGACATCGGCAACCTGGAGTCGAGTTTGAAAAACTCAAAGCTCGAGGGCAACAAGGCTCTTCTCCGGTACGGTAACAAGATGCCCGAGCTGGTGGAAAAGATCAAGAAGCTGCCCGACGGATACTTCAACTCCAAGCCCATCGGCCCGGTCGGCGCCTACGTCAAGCTCAAGGATCAAATGTGGGCGACTGCCGTGGAGGAGAAAATCGGAGGTAAGCTCGCCACCTTCCTGGTGGGCGACCACCAGGACCGCGCCAAGCTCGCCAAGCTCATGAAGGACCTCGGCATGACGCCGATCGTCTCCAAGGTCAATTTCAACATCGACAAGCACGCGCCGTCCGAGAACCAGCTCCCGCCGGCGGCTTACCTCAAGATGACGGACGTGATCGAGTTTCAACACGACGCGGTTTACAACTTTCTGTTGGATACCACCGGGATCGAGTGCACCATCCTGGTCGCGGACCAGAAAGAGGGCGCCACGATCGTCTTCGACCAGCGCGTCAGGAACGTCCGCGAGGCTTGCACGAAGGAGCGTGTCCTGGAACGCAGGGGTAACTCGCAGCTCGACTATCTGATGAAGCCGCCCCGGGGGCGCGTCATCGCGAACAACGCCGACCACGCGAAGACGCTGCAGATCCAGATCAGGGAAAAGAACAACGAGCTTAAGCAGCTCAACGCCGACGTCCGCGCCGCCACCGCCGCCAAGCACAAGCTCGTCAAGGCGCAGGGTGACCTGAAGAAGAAGACTCAGGCGGCGTCGGCTGACGTTAATCGCGCCAAGCGCGAGCTCGACGAGGCGAGGGGCGCGCAGCAGGCGACCCTGGGTCCCACGCAGGTGAACATCGAGCAGCTGGAAGCTGACCTGGAAGCCGCGCTCGCTTTGATCGAGCCGGCCGAGGAGGCTGTGCGCAAGGCTGAGGAGGCGCTCGCGGCTTTGAAGGAGGCTGAGCGCAAGGCTGAGGAGGAGCACGGAAGGCTCACCGCGATCACCAGCGAAAAATCCTTCACGGAACGAGTCGAAGAGTTACAGAACGAACACGAGGCGTACACGGTAGCTGCGAACACCGCCAAAAACCTGGTTCAGTCGTGCACGGACAGGATCAATGACGTGCAAGCGGGGATGGCGCACCAAACGGCGGAGAAGACCGCGCTCGCCGTCCAGATCTCGAGAGCCCTCGAGATGGCCAAGAAGTGCTGCAACCGCGACACCGCGACCGGATACCTCGACGAGCGCGCGGAGGAGAGGCCCATGAACGAGCTCGAGCGCGAGCACGCGCGGGCGATGAACCGGGTCGAGAAGGAGAAGGCTGCCTACAAGCGCCCCGAGGCGGAGGTGCTCCGGAACTACGAGGACGCCAAGCGAAAGTTTACCAGGCTGGAGAAGACCATCAAGTCGTCGCGCGGGCCGTGCGACCGACTCAACGCCGGCCGCAAGAAGCGCATGCGCCTGCTCACGGAAACGGCCCACGGGGTAACCGTCCAGGTGAGCCACCGCTTCAACTACCACATGGCCAAGAAGGGACACGCGGGCCAGGTCAAGGTTGACTTCAGGCGCGCCGAGCTCAACCTCGACGTGAAGATGAACGGAGCCGGACAGACGGTGAAGGACACCAGGTCGATGTCCGGCGGCGAGCGCTCGTACGCCACGCTCGCGCTCACATTGGCGCTGGGTGAGAACGTGGAGAGCCCATTCAGGGCGATGGATGAGTTTGACGTCTTCATGGATGCGGTGAACCGCAAGATTTCCATGGACGCCTTGATCGAATTCGCCAGGGATCCGAACAACAGCGACAAGCAGTACCTGTTCATCACGCCCCAAGACATCAGCGCGGTGGACGCGGGGGCGAGCGACATCGTGGTGCAAAGGATGCAGGCTGCGAGGCCGCAGCGATGAGAGACGACGCGCGACGATTGAGAATACGCAGATACGTTCAAAAAATACCTAGATCCTAGTCGACCTTCCTGCCAGCCTTCCCGACGAGCTCGTAGTCCTCCTCGCTCCCGGATTCGTCGTCCTCGTCGATCGTGACGCCCACTGGGTCCGATTGCCGTCTCAGCGCCCTGGACTCCCTGTACCACGCGAACACCCCCCTCAGTTGCTTCAGCAGCCAGAATCCCATGTACGCGAAGAGGATGCCGAAGATCGCCTCCTCCGTCTCGATCTTCAGGTAGTCACCCTCGACGGGGAACGTGGGCGTGATGACGCGCCTCGTGAACTTGTAGTGCGACGCCTCATGGAGGCCGTTTGACTCTCCGCTCATGTTCCCCGTCGACGGTCCCCAACCGGCGGCCGAGAGTGAACTCCGAGATGAAATCGCCCCGAGTCGTCAACAGATCTCGTTGTTACTCCGGAAAATGGAGTTCGTTGGCCCAGTGGCTGAGGCGCTCGACCGCGGGTGATAAGGTCGCCATGGCCAGCAAGAAGGCACGGACCGATGAGGACATGACCCCGGTGACCGGCGAGATCGACTATCGCGTCGTCTTCTCCGCCGCGCAGGTCCCCGCCGGCCGCGTGGGCTTCGGCATCGGCGAGGAGGAGGTCGCGATCGAGTTCGGCGCCCCGTTCAACCGCGCGGCGCATCCCACCGACGGCGAGATCGATATCGCGTGGCGGGCGAAGCTCCTCGAGAGCCCGAAGATGTGGGACGCGCTCAAGTTCCGCCTCGCGTCCCTCGAGGCGCACAAGGGATCGGACGGCCCCGCCGTGACGATCAGGCTGGGCGTGACGAGCTACAAAGATTACGTCGGCACCAACGCCGACGGCGTGCCCGCCGCGCGCCTGGCCTCGCTCCGGGCCGACGGTCGCGCCAACCACGCCGACGCGCACGCGCACGAGAGCCGCGCCCTCGGCGTGGAGACCATCCTCGAGACATCCGACGGGAACTTCGTCGTCCTCCGCCGAAGCGCGGGCGTCGCCACCTTCCGCGGGGTCTTCAACGGCCCGAGCGGCCACCCCGAGCCGAAAGACGTCGGCCTCGTCGACGCCGCGTCCACATCATCCGCCGCGGACCTCACCTGTATCGAACCGAGCGCCGTGCGACGGGAGTTGTTCGACTCCGTGCGTAAGGAGTGCGTCGAGGAGACGGGGATACCGGCGGACAAAATGTCGGCGCCGAGATTGATCGGCGCGATGACGGACGCGTTCGGCAAGCCGGACCTTCTATTCCACACGCGCGTCGAACTCACCGCGGATGAGGTGAGCCGGTGCCTGGCGAACGCGAGCGAGGCGTGGGAGTCCAGCGGGGCGGACGTCGTGGACGCGGTGCCGCCCGACGACGTCGAGCGCGTCGGGGTGGGCGCCGCGAAAAAACCGGGCGAGAAGGAGCCGTTTCGGTGCATAAAACTCGGCGATCCCGCGCCGTTCGAGCTCGGCTCGAGCGTCGTGCTCTTCCCCCCGGACGCCGGCGAGGGACCGCCGGCGTCGGGCGCGAGCGCGATGACGCGGGCGTTCTGGGGGCGGGACCCGCGGGTGATGTCGCCGGTGACGAGAGCCGCCGCGGACTGCGTCTACATGCTCGCGGCGACGGGGGAGGGCGGGGGGGAACCCGCGCGGGAATGCGTGATGAACAACGCACTGGACGCGGCGATGGACCACGAGCTGCACGACGTGTCGAGGGTGATCGAGAGGCGGATGCTGGCCAACGCGGGTTTCATGTGACGCACGGATCGGCCTCGCGGAGGAGTCGTTTTAAGAGTTAGCGTCGTTTACAATTTTTGTGTTTACGATTTTATCACCTCGCGCTCGCCGCTGCCGGGTTGGCCGCCGCGCCGCTCCCGTTCCCGCCGCCGCTCGCGCTCGACGAGTTACCCAGCAGCTCCTTGATGAGCCTGGCGGTGACGCGCTGTCCCACCCCGGTGATGACCGCCTCGATGAAGCTCCTCGCCGCGGGCTGCTGAAGCGCCTGCGTCAGCGGCTCCATCGCCGACGGGTCGAACCCTTTGGACGACGAGAGCATCTCCGACACCCTCAGCACCTGCGCCCTGAGCTCCATCAGCGTCTCCTCCTCAGCCTGCGTGCCCACGCGCATGGGCGGCAGGCGCTTCAGCTGCTCGGGCAGTAGCGCCACGAGCGGCGCGAGCTGCTCGCTTCGCGCCGTCTCCACGCTCTGCCCCAGGAGCAGCGCCTCCACAACCTTCACCGCCTCCGCAACCACGAGCGGCCGGAGCGTGTTCACCTCCCCGGGCTTATCCTCCCCGACGATGAGCTCCACGAGCGGCGGGATCACCGCCTTGGCGTCGTAATCGTCGCTCTTGGCTCCCTCACGCAGTAAGTTCTCCAGCCTGTTCCAGCGAAACTGGCCGTCTTTGAACAGCAGCTCGGTGAACGCGTCCCGCAGCTGCGGCCTCGGGTCCGTCAACAGCCTGCGCGCCATGTACGGGTACGCCTTACCCAGCACCTTGAACTTCGGGTCCGTGGTGAGCGCCAGGCCCTCGAGCACGGTCAACGAACGAAGGATCAGCGCGTAGTACCCAGGGACGTTGAACGGGTACTGGTATAAAACCCCGCCGAGGCCGTCGGTGATCGTCTTAAAGTTGAGCTGGTCCACGCTCGCCTCCAAGACGTCGTCGAAGAAGTCCGCCAACGCCGGGACGATCGGCGTCACGTCCACGGACTCATCGAGGAACTCCAGGGCGTAGTAGTCCTGGGCCATGGCGGGGTAGTCCCGGTTCACGAGGTGCACCACGTGATTGATGATGGCGTACCTCGCCGACTCGGGCGTCTCGCTCATCATGCCAAAGTCCAGAAACGCGAGCTTACCCTCGGGGGTCGCGAGCAGGTTACCCGGGTGGGGATCCGCGTGGAAGTACCCAAACTCCAGCAACTGACGGAGCGAGCACTGGATGCCGGTGTCCACGAGCTTGAGCACGTCCAGACCTTGCGCTCGGAGCGAGTCCTGGTCGGAAAGCTTAGTGCCCTGAATCCAGTCCATCGTGATGACCCGCGGGGAGACGTAGTCCCACTCGATCCCGGGAACCACGACGTCCGGCCTGTCGCCGTACAAACGATCGAACCGTTCCGCGTTCATGCCCTCCTGAACGTAGTTCAGCTCCTGGAACACTCGAGCCGCGAACTCGTCGACCAAATCCACGATTGACGTGTTGAGAGCGTCGACGAACCGATCGGCAAACGCGGCGCCCACGCGGATGAGGTGGAAATCCAGCTCCAGCCCCAACGGTATGTTCGGCCGCTGCACCTTGAGCGCCACCTCCTTGCCGCTGTCCAGCAGCGTCGCGCGGTACACCTGCCCGAGTGAAGCCGCCGCGATGGGGCTCGGCGTGATCGTCGCGAACATCGCCTCCAGCGGCCGCCCGAGCTCTCGCTCCACCGTCTCGAACGCGTCCGCGTCGGAGAACGTGGGCAGCGCGTCCTGCAAGGACGTGAGCTCGTCGAGGTACGCGGTCGGGAGGAGGTCGGGGCGCGTGCTGAGCGCCTGGCCGACTTTCACGAACGCGGGTCCGAGCTCGGTGAGCTTGCGCCTCAGTTGATCGGCTCGCTTGGGCGCGTTCTTCTCAAACTCTCCTCGCGAGTTGTCCACCAGGACGTCCAGGATGAATCCGCCGAGTGAGGATCCGATCTGCGCGATGCGTACGGCGACCTCGCCCGGTCGCCTGTTGTACTTGGCCGCCGCGCGCGCCGGGGCGTAGTCTAATGGGGCGTCCGACCGTGCGAGAGCTTTTCTCTGCGCCTCGGTCATGGCCACGACGCCGTCGCCCACGCCCATGGAGGACTGCCGCCCGAACTTGTCGCCGTCGTCCTTGTCGAGCGTGGATGTTCCCGCGGGGGGCGCGGTGGTGGCCACCCTCGCGGCGAGACGCGCGCCCCTGCCCCCGGCGGGCGTAGCCGCCCACCGGGCTGGGGAGATGCGTGA
>Ga0115571_1002022_pt1 | contig 13649 bp, 13 predicted proteins | sample COGITO_mtgs_1205_FD_87293 | JGI IMG/M metagenome (GOLD analysis project Ga0115571, IMG submission 87293) | Pelagic marine microbial communities from North Sea - COGITO_mtgs_120531 | ecosystem: Environmental > Aquatic > Marine > Epipelagic | place: Germany:Helgoland, sampling site Kabeltonne...
AACCAAGACCAACAAAACCAAGACCAACAAAACCAAGACCAACAAAACCAAGACCAACAAAACCAGGACCAACAAAACCAGGACCAACAAAACCAAGACCAACAAAACCAAGACCAACAAAACCAAGACGAACAAAACCAGGACGAACAAAACCAAGATAAAAAAAATAGAAAAATGCAAGCCGAAGCAATTCTAAATGCTTTGCAGAAAAAAGAAAAAATTAACCAAAAATTGAAAATTTCTAAAAGTAAAACAAGAAGTCTGGTAAAAGACTGGTGAAGGTTTTATATCAAATTGTTTTATTATTTTCATTTGTATTTAGCCAATCAATACAAATTTCAGTAGATAATAATCAGATTGAAGAGGGAGATTTGATTAGTTTAAGTATTGAAGCGATTGGAAGCAAAGAGTTTCCTCAAGTTGATTTAAGTGTTTTAAAACCTACTTTTGAGATCTTAGGTGGCCCGAGTCAACAAACAAATATCCAATTTATAAATGGAAGTAAAAGTTCAACAAAAACAATTACTTGGACAATTTCTCCTCAAAAAAGTGGTAGCATAAATATTCCCGCTCTGAATGGTATCATCGATGGGAAGAAATTTAAAGGAAAGAGTATTCCTATTAATGTTGCAAAGGTAAATAATGCAGCGAATAAAAGTTCAGTTTTTATTAAAACTGATATTGATAAAAAAAGTGCGTATTTAGGCGAGCAAATTACACTGATCTATAAATTATACAAACAAGTTGACATTAATATTACATCAATTGATCAATTCCAATTTCCAGATTTTCCTGGGTTTTGGGTTGAAGAACTCTTTAATCCTAAAAGACTACAGTATCAAAAACAATTAGAAATTATTAATGGCATTAAATATCAAGTTGCAATTTTGGGACAAAGAGGGCTATTCCCGATAGCTTCAAAAGAGCATATAATACCTTCAATTCAGATCAAGATAAATTTAGAAGTGAGAAGTAAACGAAATAAAAGAGATCCTTTCTTTGATCCTTTTTTTAATTCATTTTTTTCAGAAACAAAAATAAAAGTTCTTAATTCAGAAGAAATAAAAGTATCAATTAAACCTTTTCCCCGAAAAAGACCTAAAGATTTTTTTGGAGCAGTTGGTGATTTTGAAATTTCATCTTTTTCTGATGTTGAAAAGGTCAAAATTAATGAAGGCATTACATTCAACATTACCTTAAAAGGAGCTGGAAATTTAAGTCTTTTCACTTTCCCTGAATTAAGGTTCCCTGATTATATTGAAGTCTTTCAACCTAATGAGCTTTTCGAAAAAGATGTATTCCGAAATAAATTAACAGGACAAAAATCCCTTGAATATATTTTAATTCCTAGAAAATCAGGTAATATTGTTTTGCCAGAAGTTTCATTCACTTATTTTAATCTTAAAGATAAAAAATGGAGCCTTATCAAAACAGACTCTATATTGATAACCGTAGAAGAGGATAAAAATCCTTATAAAATTGAAAGTCTGGGTTATAATAAAGGTGAAGGGGAAATGATAGATAAAGACATAAGATATCTATCTTACTCTTTGTCTTATTCTTTTATTCCAGAAAATAAACTTCTGATTATATCTTTATACCTATTCTGTTTCTTTATTTTTCTGTTGCCATTTGTAATCATAAGGTTAAAAAATAACAGATTAGTAATAAAAATATTTTATAAAGAAAAAAATGCTGTAAAGATAGCATTTAAAGCTATCAGCAATGAAGATCAAAACTTATACCAGCGTACAAGTTTAAGCTTTTATTTATTTTTAGAGAATAAACTAAAATTAAAATCTGGTAATCTGGATTCTGAATCAGTAAAGGCAATTTTAAAAGGTAAAGTGGCCCCTGCATTAATAAAGGAAGCAGTATCGATATTAAAAGAATGTGATGAGGCAAATTACTCATATTCCCCAATGAAATTAGATCCATCAATTATTAATAAAATGCGAAGTCTAATTCGTGAAATAGATAAGGTGCTAAAATGAGATACAGAATAATATTCTGGCTTTTATTAAGTAGTATTTCTGCAAATACTTTAATTGATATATTTGATCAAGGTAATTCATTTATGGAAGATAAAAATTATTCTGCTGCGGTAAATAGTTACAAATTAGCAATTCAAATTAACCCCTACCAAAGTAAAGTATTTTATAATCTTGGTAATGCATATTTTAGGTTGGATTCTTTAGGTCACGCGGTCTGGGCTTATTCTAAAGCTCTAAAACTATCACCTAGAGATAAAAACAGCATCTATAACTTAAAATTAACAAAAGATAGATTGAATATTAAATTTACCTACCCAAAAAATTATTTTTTAGTTTCCATGTTATTTAAAATCAGAAATAACATAACTTTTAATGAACTTATTTTTTTATCAGGTTTGATCACAGCCTGTTTTTTTATTTTTAATTTTATTAATAAAATAAATATTTTTAATTTTGATGAGAAATTTATAAACCTATGTTTGTTTTTAGTAGTTTGTTTGCATATTTTGAGCATTGATTCATATTTTTTAAATAAAAAAGAAGAAGCTATTTTAATAAAGAAGTCCATTAATATATTTTCAGAGCCATTTTCGTCTACTGGCAAGATTATTGCTGTGGTAAATGAAGGTACCAAAATTCAATTGTTGAATTTTCAAGGGTCTTGGAGTGAAGTGATTGTAAATAATGGTGAAAAAGGGTGGATTCCAAGTTCTTCATATCTGGAATTAAATAAATGAAACTTTTTTACTTTTGGTTTTTTTTAAATTTTGTAACTGCCCAAGACTCTCTTTTTTGGTTCAATACAACTGATGTAATAGACTCTATACCTGATTCACCAAAAGTGATAGACAAAGTATTTATTAAAAGCCAGTTTAAGAATTTAGATAGAATGAAACTAAATACATTATCGGATGCTAAAGGGTTTAGACTTCAAATTTATGAAACGTCGTCCGTGGAAGAAGCTAATAAAAAGATATTAAAATTTAAAAAAGCACTTAGAGACTCAATTTATATGTCTTTTGAAGCACCTTTTTACAAGGTTAGATATGGAAATTATTCTACAAGGGAACAAGCTGAGATCGAAAAAAAAAATATGTTAAGAAAAGGTTTTAAAAGTGTTTGGATTGTCAAAAGCAACATTCATCTAAAGTAAACTAATCTGGAAGGGTTTTATATGGCAGGGCATAGTAAATGGTCAAATATTAAGCATCGAAAAGGTGCTCAGGATGCCAAAAGAGGGAAAGTTTTTACAAAACTAATTAAAGAAATAACAATATCTTCAAGGATTGGAGGAGGTGACCTTAGTTCAAATCCTAGGTTGAGGAAAGCTGTAACTAAAGCTAAAGCTAGTAATTTAGCTTTAGATAAAATAGATAGAGCGATTAAAAAGGGAACGGGTGAATTAGAAGGTGTTACATATGAAGAAATGGTCTATGAAGGATTCGGTCCAAATGGCGTTTCAATAATTCTCGAAATTATTACAGATAATAAAAATAGATCTGTAGCTGAGATTCGACATCTTCTATCAAAATATGGTGGTAAACTTGGAGAGAATGGGAGTGTTCTGTGGATGTTTGAAAAAAAAGGAATAATTATTATGGATTCAAGATGTGGAACAGAAGAAGATATTATGAATTTAGTAATCGATTGTGGAGCTCAAGACTTTAAAAATGAAGACGGTTTGTATATTATTGATACAGAGCCGGAGCAACTACTTGAAGTCTGTGAATTGATCACTACAGCTGGCTTTGAATTGATTTCTTCAGAGGTAGATTTAATTCCAAATACACTTCAATTAGTTGAAAAATCTGAATCTAATCCTATCTTACAATTACTTGAAGAACTTGATGATAATGATGATGTGAATAAATTGTATACAAATTTTAAAATCGCTATTGATTAATTCTTTTATTTTAAACTTATGATAATTTTAGGTGTTGACCCTGGGCTTACTATCGCTGGATTTTGTCTTTTGGAGGCTAATGGGAAGAAAATAAATTTACATGCATATGGCACTATTAAATCAGATACTAAAGATTCTATGCCAAATCGATTAAAATATCTATTCGAAGAAGTAGATAAAATAATTAAAAAATTTAAACCAGATGTTTTGGCTATTGAAGATGCTTTCTTTAGTAAAAATGTAAAATCTGCAATGGTTTTAGGCCATGCTAGAGGATCAATAATATTAGCAGCTGCGCTGAATAACATGACAATACATGAATACGCACCTCGAAAGGTAAAATTATCAGTATGTGGATCTGGGGCTGCTTCAAAGGAGCAGGTTTCATTTATGGTCATGAAGATTTTAAGGTTAGAAAAACAACTTAAACCATATGACATTTCAGATTCAATAGCAGTAGGTTTATGTTTTATAAATCAGGAGAGACTAAGATGATCGAGCAATTAAAAGGTGTTATTGAGAGTAAAAATGATTTATTTCTTATTTTATCGATGAATGGTATTGGGTTGAAATTACTTATGTCGAAAAATGCGATTGAATCGATGCCTAATGTTGGAAAAGAAGTCCTAGTATTAACTTATCTTCACGTAAAAGAAGATGCTCTAGATTTATTTGGATTTTATTCAAATCGAGAAAGGGAAACATTTTTACTTTTAATATCAATTAATGGAATTGGTCCGAAACTGGCACTAACAATTTTATCAGGAATGAGTTCATCTGAATTAAATAATAATATAATAAATGAAGATGGAAAAGCCTTAACTGCTATTCCTGGCGTTGGCACTAAAACTGCCAATAGAATTATATTAGAATTAAAAGACAAGGTCTCATCTGAGGGCATTAGTCAAGATTTAAATCTAGGTAATATTAAAGATAAACAATTATTTTCAGATTCAGTCAATGCCTTAATTTCATTAGGTTACAAAAAAAACATTGCAAAGGATGCCTGCTATTCTCTTCAAAAACAAGGAGAATTGAATGGTGCCATTGAAGTTGTTATAAAAAAAGCTTTAGATACAATAATGTCATAAAAGCTATTTATACAAATAAAGTACTCAAAGGATGGATTATTTTATGAATAACAGTAAAACAGCTCTTTATGAAAAGCATGTGGATAATAATGGAAACATAGTTTCTTTTGCAGGCTATTTACTGCCTACTCATTATTCTAGTATAAAAAAAGAACATAACGCTGTAAGAAATTTTGCAGGTTTATTTGATGTCAGTCACATGGGACAAATCATCATCTCCGGTGGTGGTTCTCATCAATTTTTGAATAGCTTAACCATTAATAACCTTGATAATTTGTCAAATGGGGAAATACAGTATACAGCTATGTGCAATGAATCTGGTGGTATAATTGACGACCTGTTAATTTATAAACAATCAGAAAATTATTTATTAGTTGTTAATGCTTCTAATAAATCAATTGTTCTAAAGTGGCTTGAAAATAATTCTTACAAAGAAGTTTTCATCAATGATTTAAGTGATAAAATGGGTCTTATGGCTCTGCAAGGTCCTAAGTCAAGAGAGATTTTAAAACAGATAATTAGCGTTGACATAAAAGCGTTAAAATATTATAATTTTATAAATTGTCAAATAGATGGATTTGAGGTAATGATTTCTAGAACTGGCTATACGGGAGAGCTCGGGTTTGAAATATTCTCTGATAATACAAACATTACAAACATTTGGGATCTTATCATCAAGACAGGAACCCAATATGGTCTTTTACCTGCTGGGCTTGGTTGCAGGGATACTCTCAGAATGGAAATGAAATATTGTTTACATGGAAATGATATTGATATTAAGACCAATCCTATTGAAGCAGGACTAGGATGGATAACTAAGCTTGATCAAAAAGATTTTATTGGAAAAGAAACTTGTATTAAAGTCAAAAATAATATTAAAAAAAAATTAGTCTGCTTTGAAATGCTTTCAAAAGCTATTCCAAGGAGCTCTTGTGTGCTTTACATAGATGAAAAAAAAGTGGGATATGTCACTAGTGGCACGATGAGTCCTTCTATTAATAAAGGAATAGGACTTGGTTATGTTGAGGTGAAGTATACCTCCGTTGGTCAAAAATTAATTGTCGATATAAGAGGTCGTAAAATTGAGGCCGTTATTATTAAACCACCATTTTATAAAGATGGATCAATAAAAGATTAATTTGAGTTATATCGAAAAAAATAATTTTACATGCTTAAGCTATACTTAAATTATATTGCCATGAAGAGCAGATGTTTTTCAACATTTATTTTAATTGACGAACAATTAGCCATTTCTTTTAAATATTAATTAGGTTCAACTTAAATCTAGAATAATGAATAATCAACGTCGTCTTGAAATATTAGGAATACTCTTAATTGCAATATCACTTTTCTTTTTTATTAGCTTTGTAGGTTACAACGCTAATGAAGAACCTTCGATATCACCTAACATTGTGATAGAAAATTCAATGGGGATTTTTGGTGTATTTATTTCACATGTTTTCATAAAACTAGGTTTTGGGTATGTTTCTATTTTGATCCCATTTTGTGGATTCTTGTGGGGATGGTTTCTTTTTTCAAAGAAAAAAATAAATCAATTGTTCAAAATGACAAAGTTTTTTTTCATTTCAATTGTTCTTATTTCGTTCACCATTGGAACATTTATAAATTACATTTCACCTCAAGATAAAAACTATCTCCCCTCCGGTTTAATTGGCGGCAACTTAGCCGAATTATTTATTTCTTTTTTTAGTGAATTGGGCACTTTCTTATTTATAATTGTTTCTTTTTTAGTTCTTTTAAGAGGATACTTTGACTTGAATTATTATAAACCATTCGAAAACCTTATTAATACTATTAAAAAGTTGAAGAATAACAGGATTGAAAGTGTTAAGAATAAAGAGAGTGAAGAAATAAAAAGAAAACATACTAAAGTACTAAAAGAAAAAATTAAAACTCAAAATAATGAAGCACTTTCCCATGAGGAAAGTATGATAGATAAAATAAATAAAAATAAAGAAAGAACTACGGAAGGTCAATCAGATCATAAATCCATTGAATCAATTGATAAAAAGCCTACGGATATTGAAAGAAAAAAAACAGATAATAATCATCGAGACAAAGACAAAAGAACTAAAAATGATGAAATTGAATATGATAAAGCTAATAATGATGAAGTTGAAGAAAATTTAAAAATCGAAAAAATTATTGAAACTGAAGAAGTTGACATTGATGATGTAATAGATAGAAAAATACCAAAGAAAAAATATGAGCTTCCTTCCTCAGATTTACTTGCTACTCCAGTGGCTATAAAAGATAATTTAAATCGTGATGAGCTAGTTGAAAGAGCTAATTATTTAACTCAATCTATGTCCACTTTTGGAGTTGAGGGAAGAGTGGTTAATGTCCATCCAGGTCCAGTAATAACATTGTTTGAAGTTGAGCCTGCAGAAGGAGTAAGAGTTAATAAGTTTGTTGCTTTAGCTGATGACCTAGCACGTGTAATGGAAGCTAGTAGCGTCAGAGTAATCGCCCCTATCCCAGGTAAGTCATCTGTTGGAATTGAGATTCCAAATCGTAATCCAGCGGTTGTTTTCTTTAAATCTGTTGTTAATAGCCCAGAGTTTACGGAGGCAGAATCTTTCCTTACTTTAGCAATAGGTAAAACTACTTCTGGTGAGATCAGTACATTAGATTTATCAAAAATGCCACACTTACTTATTGCTGGAACTACAGGTTCGGGTAAATCTGTTTGCATAAATACAATTATTTGTTCGATTCTTTATCGGGCAACACCTGATGAAGTGAAATTTGTTATGATCGACCCCAAGAAAGTTGAAATGACTCTTTATAAAAAATTAGAGGGATATCACTTGCTCAAAATGGAAGATATTCCTGAGCCTATTGTTACTTCAGTTGATCATGCAATATTAGCATTAAAAGCATTAGAAAAAGAGATGGATAGGCGTTATGATGTATTAGCTGAAGCTGTGGTGCGTAACATAAGTGAATATAATGAAAAAATGAAAAATGAGAATGATGCAATTATGCCTTACATTGTACTTGTTGTTGATGAGCTTGCGGACTTAATGATGCTTTCAGCTAAAGATGTAGAGGCTCCAATTGCAAGACTAGCTCAGCTTTCAAGAGCGGTAGGCATTCATTTAGTTATAGCAACTCAAAGACCTTCAGTCGATGTAATTACAGGAGTCATTAAAGCTAATTTCCCTTCAAGGATTGCTTTCCAAGTCGCCAGTAAAATAGATTCAAGGACAATAATTGATCAACCCGGTGCAGATAAATTAATAGGTAGAGGGGACATGCTTCATCTTGGGACGGGTAGTTCAGATGTTTTTAGAATGCATAATGCTTTCTTATCACTAGATGAGATTCAGTCATTAATGAATCATATTTCAAAGCAATCAAAAAGTGAAGAAGTAATACTTCCCTCTGTAAGAGAATCTCAACTGTCTGATCTAGGTGGTGATTTAGGCGAAACAGGAAAAGATGAACTTTTTAATGATGCTATTTCATTAGTAATAACGCACCAGCAGGGATCAATATCTTTGCTTCAGAGAAGATTGAAAATTGGTTATTCTAGAGCTGCACGACTAATTGATGAGATGGAGCAAACTGGGGTTGTTGGTCCTTTTACTGGTAGTAAAGCTAGAGAAGTTTTAGTTGATGAAACTTATCTAGAAATGATTAGAGATGATTAAGTCGATAAGGATAGTTCTATTAAAAGTAATAATCTTTTCCTTAGCATTTTCAAAAAATGATCCTTATTCAAATTTTAAAAAGTATATGGATCAAAATATGGGATCTATTTTTAATATAAGCTACCATCAAAGTCAATATAATGAACGTTTAGTTTCTGAAGGCATTATATGTTTTGAATCACATAAGAAATATATTTTTGATAATAATATAACGCGAATAATCTATAACAATAAATATATCAAAACGATAAATAAACAGAATAAGCAAATTATTTATGATGAAATTATTGAGGGTGAAGTTTCTTTATTTGATTTATTGTTTTCAAACAAGAGGCTAGATGTTTCATTAGGCGCTTCTTTAAATCCAGATATTTCAATTATTAATTTCAAATTAAAGTCATTAGATATTAGAGGTGTCCTCAAGACGGATAATTTATCAGGAGAGCCAAAACAGCTTTCCTTATTTAATGTTGATTCTAGTCTTATGTCTGTTGTTAAAATAAATAGGGTAGAAAGTAAAGTTGATTTTAATTTAAAAGCTATTGATACAACATCTTACGAATTGATAGATCTTCGTGAATAAATACTTAAAACTATTCCTTGCTAGTGCTTTGAGTTTCTTTGGAATCTACCTGGCTTTTTCAGGTGAAAATTTGCCTTTATTATTCAATGAAATATATAAAGTGAACTACTTGGGGGTTATTTCAGGCTCAATAGCACTGGTAAGTTCATGTTATGTCCGTGCATATCGTTGGAAATTACTCATTGATCCTATAAAAAAAATCCCAGTCAAAGAAATCTTTGGCTCTACAATGATAGGTTATTTTGGAAATGGAATTCTTGCCTTTAGGTTAGGTGAATTACTTAAGGCTTATTCTTTATCAAAAAATCGCTCTATTCAGGTTTCTGAGGTTTTTGGAACTGTTATCGTAGAGCGAGTTTTAGATCTATTGATGGTTTTATTACTATTTTTTTTTGTAATACCATGGTATCCATTTGACAATGATTTACTGAGGCTTGCAATTATTACTTTTATTGTATTGATTTTTGTTCTATTAATATTAAGTGGCTTAGTCATCTATTTTGATTTAATAAAAAAAATAGAAAAAAGAGTTTCAAAATTATCTTTTATCAAATCAGTTTTAAGCTTTGCTAAGGATGCAATAAAAGGTATAAAAACAATTTTTGAAAATAAAAATAAAAATAAAATCTTATTTTTAAGCTTTTTTTTATGGTTAATGTATATTGCTATTACAGTTCTTTTATTGGACAGTTGTGGAATAGAATTAAATCTATCTAATAGTATTATTATTTTTATTTTAGGCAGTTTGTCACTGGGTATACCTGCGCTACCCGGATCTGCAGGCACCTATGATGCAAGTGTGAAATATGGTTTAATTGTTCTATTCTCAATTGATAGTAGTCAAGCTCTTAATTATGCCTTGATTTCACATGCAGTATCTTTTTTTCCATTAGTCTTTATAGGAGCCTTTTATTTTATATCGAGTAATTTAAGTCTGAAAGACATTGAGCAGTGAAGTTGTGATTCAAACAAAAAAATATAACTGTATTTTTTTAGATAGAGATGGCACTTTAAATCCTGACCCAGGTTATATCAGTTCAATTAGGAGCTTTGGATTTTATGATTTTACATTAGATGCATTAAGAAAAATATCAAGTAAGAAAAATGTTTTTTGCATTATTTCAAATCAATCGGGTGTTGGAAGAGGGTTGATAAAGAAAGAAGATTTGGAGGAAATAAATGATTTTATTAAGAGAGAGTTTAAAAGTCACTCGATTGATTTACTCGATATCTATTGTTGCATGGATCACCCAAATAGCGCAACTGAACGAAGGAAGCCTGGATTGGGTATGTTTCTAGAAGCGAAAAAAGAGCATAAACTCACTTTGTCTGATAGCTTGATGGTTGGAGATTCGATGAAAGATATAGTTTGTGGACATAAATTAAATATGGACACTATGTTGGTTTTAACTGGAAATGGAGAGAGAACTTTAAATGTTTTAACTGAAAAGTTTAAACCTACATATATCGTATCAAATTTAGAAGAAGGAGCAGAATTATTATGCCTTTGAAAATAGGTGTTTTAATGGGAGGGGTGAGTGAAGAGAAAGATGTTTCTTTATCTAGTGGATTTTCCGTAATTAAAGCGTGCGAAAGGAATGGCTATAAAGCTAAAAAGATTGAATTTAACGGTAATTTTGAAGAAATACTACCTGATGCTAAACGTGTTGACATAGTCTTCAATGCACTACACGGAGGTGTAGGTGAAAATGGTCAAATTCAGTCACTTTTGAAGAAAAATAAAATAAAATTTACAGGTTCTAATGAGCATGCATCAAAATTATGTATGAATAAAGAGAGAAGTAAGATAATTGCGCAAATTTTAGGAATGAAAACTCCCAGTTGGGAGACAATTGATAAAAAACATCTTAAGCCAAAATTAAACCTTCCATATGTCATTAAGCCAAATGAGCAAGGAAGCACAGTAGGTTTATCTTTAGTAGAAAATCAAAAAATGCTTAAAGAAGCCTTAGGATTGGCGTTTAGTTACTCTGATAATATTTTAGTTGAAGAATATATAAAAGGAAGAGAGTTAGCTGTGTCTATTGTTGGCAATGATGTTTTCCCGATAATTGAGGTAGTTCCATCAAAGAAACTTTATGATTATGAATGTAAATATGTACCAGGAAAAAGCCAATATTTATGCCCTGCTGATTTAGATTCTGTGACTGATTACAATATTAAAAGAGATACAGCTTTGATTTTTGAAGAGTTAGGTTGCTTCGGTTATGGTCGGGCTGATTTTTTACTTGATGATTGCGGAAGTTATTATTTTCTTGAGATGAATACTCTGCCTGGGATGACTTCAACGAGTTTATTGCCTAAATCTGTTGCGACTGCTGGAGTTTCATTTGAAAAATTGATTAAAAATATAATAGAAATGGGGCTTTAGATGTCTTTTAATATTTATAATTCAATTACAAAAAAAATTGAAAGATTTAATCCAATTGAGAAGAAAAAAGTTTCTCTTTATACTTGTGGACCTACAGTTTATGATTACTCGCATATTGGAAATTTCAGAACATTTTTATTTGAAGACCTGTTGAAGCGATGGCTCATCCATCTAGGTTATGATGTTAAGCACATAATGAATATAACAGACATTGATGATAAAACGATTGAGAAAGCTAATAAAAAAGGGGTTTCGCTAAAAAAAATTACACATAAATACACAGAAGTATTTTTTAATGATTTGAAATGGTTGAAGCTTATTCCTGCAAGCTCATTTCCAAGAGCAACAAATTATATTGATGAGATTATTATTTTAATTCAAAAATTAATTAAAAAAAAGTATGCCTATCTAGATGATTCCGGATCTGTTTATTTTAATATTGGAACTCAATCAAATTACGGGAAGCTGACCAATTTGAAATCGAACTCTTTAAAAAAAGGGAAAAGAGTATTGGATGATGAGTATAATAAAAATATGGCTCAGGATTTTGCCTTATGGAAAGCACATAAAGATATTGAAGGTGAAATATTTTGGGACTCCCCTTGGGGAAAGGGACGTCCTGGATGGCATATTGAATGTTCGGCTATGGCAATGGCTGAATTAGGAGAGAATTTTGATATTCATTGTGGAGGAGTAGATAATATGTTTCCTCATCATGAAAATGAAATAGCTCAATCTGAATCAGTCACAGGAAAAAAGTTTGTTAATTATTGGATGCATTCAGAATTTTTATCAATCGATGGTGATAAAATGAGTAAATCAAAAGGTAATGTTTACACCATTAATAAATTAAAAGGAATGGGCTTTTCAGCAGAATCAATACGATATCAGTTGCTTTCATCTCACTATAGAAAAAAAATTACTTTTTCAAAAAGAAAAAAAGATGAAGTAGATAGGGTGATTTCTCGCTTTTTTAATTTTTATAATTTACTTATTTCTAGAGAAGCAAATTTGATAAAAGGAGTTAGCTACCCTCAAGAGTATTTAGAGTTTTGCGATAAAATGAATAATGATCTAAATGTTTCTGGGGCTCTTGGTATTTTTTTTTCTTGGATGAAAGGTGTTATGAAAAAAATAAAAGCAAAAAATATATCTGACAAGGGCTTAGGTGAAGCATGGATGTTTTTATCTGTCTTAAATGATGTATTCGATTTTATTGATGTGAGAAAAAATGACATCCCTAACGACGTTAGAATTATTTTAAAGAAAAGAATGCAAGCTAGAGAAGTAAAAGATTATGTTCTTTCAGATTTATTGCGAAACGAGTTGGAGATTATGGGTTGGAAAGTTGAAGACTCAGGCCAAGGTCAAGAAGTTTTTAAAAATAAATAAATTATTAGTTGAAATAGATTGTTTTATATCTTTAAATTCTGAGGCTCTGCACTAAGTGATATTGTATCCGTTTGTTCACTATTGAGTTAAATCAAACGGTCTAAGTTTTTAATGCCACTGTAGCTCAGCTGGTAGAGCAACTGATTTGTAATCAGTCGGTCGGAGGTTCGAGTCCTCTCGGTGGCTCTAGTAAGATAAGCTTTTTGAAATTGACTTCGGGGAGATGCCCGAGCGGCCAAAGGGAGCAGACTGTAACTCTGCCGGCGTATGCCTTCGTAGGTTCGAATCCTGCTCTCCCCACGGTTCGCGAGTGTAGTTCAATGGTAGAACCCCAGCCTTCCAAGCTGGTGATGTCGGTTCGATCCCGATCACTCGCTCAAGTTGCCTGCGTAGCTCAGTAGGTAGAGCACTTCCTTGGTAAGGAAGAGGTCACCGGTTCAAATCCGGTCGTAGGCTCAGTTTTTGTTTTGAAATTTGTAGCAATATAAAGAATAGGAGTATAGTAATGGCTAAGGAAAAATTTGAAAGAAATAAACCCCACGTAAACATCGGTACCATCGGTCATGTTGACCATGGTAAGACGACGCTTACTGCAGCTATAACTATGGTTCAAGCTG
>Ga0115571_1002023_pt1 | contig 13647 bp, 13 predicted proteins | sample COGITO_mtgs_1205_FD_87293 | JGI IMG/M metagenome (GOLD analysis project Ga0115571, IMG submission 87293) | Pelagic marine microbial communities from North Sea - COGITO_mtgs_120531 | ecosystem: Environmental > Aquatic > Marine > Epipelagic | place: Germany:Helgoland, sampling site Kabeltonne...
AGTCGTTCACCTGTATACTCATCACGGCTGTCAGCTATCCAGCGATAGGCCTGCAACAAGACCGCGGGGCCGAGATATTTATCACCATTCCACCAGTAAGACGGACATGATGTTGTGCAACTAAAGCACAGCACGCATTCCCACAAACCGTCAACTGCTTCACGCTCATCCGGAGATTGCTTGCGCTCGCGGCCCTCTGGGGCAGGTGTATCAGCCTTGAGCCACGGCTCAACAGATGTTAGCTGCGCGTAGGCATGTGTTAAATCAGGCACAAGGTCTTTTACCACAGGCATATGCGGCAGCGGGTAGATTGCAACTTCGCCTTTAACGTCATCAATTGACTTAAGGCAGGCGAGTGTATTGCCGCCGTCAATGTTCATTGAGCAAGAGCCGCAGATACCCTCACGACAAGACCGACGGAATGTAAGGCTGGAATCAACTTCGTTCTTAATCTTGATAAGGGCATCAAGTACCATTGGCCCACAATCATCAAGGTCAATCTCAAAACTATCAAGACGGGGATTGGCATCATCATCAGGCGACCAGCGATAAATCTCGAAGGTCTTTGTATTGGTTGCCCCTTCAGGAGCCGGATAATGATTACCTGAGGTAACCTTAGAGTTGGTCGGCAATGTAAATTGAGCCATTTTTCTCTTTTCCCCGAAAGTACGAATGCGACACTAGCATCGTTATTCTGATAGCAGGCTCGCCCGAGCCTTATCCCTATTTAGTAAACGCGTGCAACAGGCGGTATTGGCTGCACTTCATTTGTCATAGTTGACATGGTGACATCACGATATCCGGTTTTTGACCGGTTTTCATCATCAAGCCACATCACTGTATGCTTCATCCAGTTTTCATCATCGCGATCAGGGAAATCTTCGTGCGCATGTGCGCCACGTGATTCTGTGCGCTGATGTGCAGACCGGATAGTGACCAGCGCTTGGCCCATGAGGTTTTCAAGCTCGAGCGCTTCAATAAGGTCTGTATTCCAGATAAGCGAGCGATCCTGAATACCGACATCAGACATCTGGGCAACAATATCATCCATTGTCTTAACACCTTCATCAAGCGTTGCACCGGACCGGAACACAGCCGCATATTGCTGCATGGCACGCTGCATATCCAGGCGAAGGGCCCCGACCTGTGTCTTGCCTTTTGCATGACGCATTCTGTCCAGACGCGCTAGCGCACGGTCTGTTGATTCTGTTGATGGCGGCGGCAAAGTTGCCCCCGGCGTTACAACTTCAGCAGCACGGTGAGCCGCAGCCCGCCCAAACACAACAATATCAAGAAGCGAGTTCGTTCCGAGACGGTTTGCGCCATGAACAGAGACACAAGCTGCCTCACCAATTGCCATCAGACCCTGAGCAACGCGCGTTGGGTCATCTGCTGTTGGAGAGAGAACCTCACCATGATAATTGGTTGGAATGCCGCCCATATTATAGTGTACGGTTGGCAGAACCGGAACAGGCTCTCTTGTTACGTCGACGCCGCAGAAAATACGGGCTGTTTCTGTAATGCCCGGCAAGCGGGTATGAAGTGTTTCGGGGTCAATATGCTCCAGATGCAGCATGATATGGTCTTTTTTCGGACCAACGCCCCTGCCTTCATTGATTTCCATCGTCATAGCGCGGCTCACAACATCCCGGCTGGCAAGATCTTTGGCAGTTGGCGCATAGCGCTCCATAAACCGCTCGCCTTCTGAGTTTGTGAGATACCCGCCTTCACCGCGCGCGCCTTCTGTAATCAGAACGCCAGCGCCATAAACCCCTGTTGGGTGGAACTGAACAAATTCCATATCCTGAAGCGGCAAACCAGCGCGCAACGCCATCGCATTACCATCACCTGTGCAGGTATGAGCTGATGTGCATGAGAAATAGACACGGCCATAACCGCCTGTTGCCAGAACTGTGCGCTGACCAAGGAACCGGTGAATAGAGCCATCTTCCATTGATAGTGCAATGATGCCCTGACAAGCACCATTATCATCCATCAGCAGATCGATGGCGTAATATTCGACAAAAAATTCAGCCTTGTGGCGCAGACATTGCTGATAAAGCGTATGCAAAATCGCATGGCCTGTCCGGTCAGCAGCAGCACAAGCACGCCGCGCCATTGATTTACCAAAATCAAGAGTGTGGCCACCAAACGGGCGCTGATAGATATTTCCTTCATCTGTGCGTGAGAACGGAACACCAAAATGTTCCAGCTCAACAACCGACGGAATAGCATTTCGGCACATATATTCAATCGCGTCCTGATCGCCCAGCCAGTCTGACCCTTTAACAGTGTCATACATATGGAAGCGCCAGTTATCGCCTTCACCCATATTATTCAGCGCCGCACCAATACCGCCTTGTGCTGCAACAGTGTGCGAACGGGTCGGGAATACCTTGGTGATACATGCCGTGCGAAGGCCGGATGTTGCCATTCCAAGTGTGGCTCGCAATCCTGCTCCCCCCGCTCCAACAACAACGACATCATAATGATGATCTGTGATTTCATACGCGCTCATGGACATGGTCTCCAATGACTTAAAATAACTTTAACTTAATGATTAAGAACTATGCTTAAACGATAGCTCAAATACCTAGCGTTTTATCTAGGTCAGATAATGATTTTTTACAGTGCGACACGCAAAATACTTAAAATTGACAAAGCCGCCAGCGCAATCGCAAACATGCGGATGACTACGATAAGGACAAGACGCAGGCCTTCGGCCGCTACATAGTCTTCCAGAATCACCTGCAAACCTAGTATTGCATGCCAAAATCCCACCACTACAAATAGTATCAGCACAGTCGCATTCGCAGGATGGCTGGCAATAGCAAGAGCGTCTTGATAACTTGCGCCGGTCATCAAAATACATAAACTTACCATCCAGATTACCAGCGGCACCATCGCAACCGCGGTCATCCGCTGGTTCCACCAGTGATGCAAGCCTGACTTCGCAGACCCCAATCCGCGAACAGCTGCTAATGGTGTCTGCATTGAGCGTGACTTATTCATGACAAACTCCCCTTAGACTACAAAATAGATGACAGACCAGAGCGCTGCTGTCAGGCATAATGCCATCACAATCGCTACCTGACCGGATTTATAAACAGCCGGAATTGACAGGCCGATAACAGCATCCCAGAATAAATGCCTGATGCCGTTACAGGCATGATAAAATAGCGCCAGCGAATAGCCGAATAAGGCAATCTGGCCGAGCGGATGCGATACGCATAATTGCGCAATAGCAAAAGCTTCAGGGCCTGACGCAAGCGCAATCAAAAAGCCTGCCATCAGCACAGTGCCTGTTGATAGAATAACACCTGTCAGTCTGTGCGTAATTGACATCAGCGCCGGAAGCGGCAGCTTATAGACCTGCAAATGCGGTGAAAGAGGACGGCTCGAGCTCATCGGATACTTTCTTCTGTTTCTAGTCAAACAATAGTGGTTTATGTTTGAACCCCCAATAGGGAGGCTTTTAATCTTACCTACTCTTAATAGAAAGATAGGCGTCAATCAATGAAGAGGCTGATCTTTTTCATCCGGCTCCATATCATCACGCAGCCCAGCAGTTGCTGTTCTGGCCTATTATGCGCATATTTAGTCTCGTTTTGGCCTGACCATCATCTATTTTGCGCTTAACCTTCATCTTAAGTAATAAGAAATGCCCTTTGGAGTCCTTCTCATATGCCGTCCTCCTCACCCGCCGAACAACTTGATGTTTTATCTATTCAGTCAGGTGTTATGGCAGGCGCTGTTGGCAATGATGCTGCTGGCCCTATTTATGCCCAAAGAGATCTAAAGGCAGCCCGGCTTGATACTGTGCGGCTGGCAGCCCATCCAGGTCATGGCGTCATGCGCGCCCACACCACTCCAGCAAACACATTATCAGAATTATTAGCAGATTTTTTCAGCTTGCCACAGGCTGATAACCTTAAACTTATCCAGACCGGATATTTTGGCGCCGCCAAACAGGTTAGCATTGTTGCTGGTCATATTCGCAGCTACCGTGACACCCACCCCAGCTGTCAATTTTTGTGCGATCCCGTGCTCGGAGATAGTGGCCGGCTCTATGTAGATAGCGCGATACGGGACGAGATTAACACGCACCTCCTGCCGCTAGCAGATTACCTTACCCCAAATTTGTTTGAGCTTAGTAATCTGACCGGAACCCTCATTGAGACTTGTGATGATGCCTTCAGAAGCGCTGGCGCGTTGCTGTCTGAGACGCGGCTGTCACGGTGCCGCGCAATACTGGTTACCGGCGTGCCGCATTCAGATGGCACTATGACAGATTGTCTGGTAACCCGCACATCGCAGGACATCATCCATGCATCAGCATCCACTGGTGGTATATCGGGGAGCGGGGATACATTAGCGGCCCTCATGATAGCGCATCTTTTATCCTATCCAGATGATGATATCGCCAGCGCGGCCAAGGCCGCCTGCTCGGTTACATCCAGATTGATGGCGAATGCGCCCTCACCTCTGACCATGTCGGTAGATTTATCCTAACGCCCAGCAACAGGTCTGGCGCAGGCTAGCGGCCTGAGAGGCCGCGTGCTGCAATAAGTTCAGCAATTTGAACTGAGTTCAATGCCGCCCCTTTGCGCAGATTATCAGACACACACCAGAATGAAAGACCATGCGGGACTGTAGGGTCGGTGCGCACACGGCTGATATAAACAGCATCCTCGCCTGCTGCTTCAACCGGCGTCACATAGCCCTCATCAGCACGGTGATCGATGACAATAATCCCGTCAGCTTTGCGCATTAATTCGCGTGCTTTATTTTCAGCCATTGGCTTTTCTGTTTCAACAAAGACAGCTTCTGAATGACCAACAAAAACAGGAATGCGGACGCATGTCGCAATTAGTTCAATCGCTGGGCCCAATATTTTCTTGGTCTCAACAGTCATCTTCCATTCTTCTTTGGTAGAGCCGTCATCCATGAAAACATCAATATGCGGAATAGCATTAAAGGCTATCTGCTTTGTGAACTGCTCCGTCTGCACAGCATCATTCACAAAAATACCTTTGGTCTGGTTGAAGAGTTCATCCATACCCGCACGGCCTGCTCCTGATGTTGCCTGATAGGTTGCAACCACAACGCGCTTAATCTTAAACGCATCATGAAGCGGCTTCAGGGCAACAACAAGCTGGGCTGTTGAACAATTAGGATTCGCAATAATATTTCGGCCACCCTGTTCGGTGCGAAAGCCTGTGATCGCGTCTGGATTTACCTCAGGGACAATCAATGGCACATCATCTGCCATCCGGAAGGCTGATGAATTATCAATAACAATACATCCCGCTGCCCCCGCCTTGGGAGCATAGGCTTCAGAGATAGCCCCGCCGGCTGAGAATAGTGCGATATCGGCTTTGCTAAAATCAAAGGTCTCTAAAGACTGAACTTTTAAAACCTTATCATCGCCATATGAAATTTCACGGCCCGATGAATTAGTGGACGCCAGCGCAAACACTTCATCAGCTGGAAAATTTCTTTCAGCCAGCGTTTGCAGCATTTCGCGGCCAACAGCGCCTGTAGCGCCTGCAACAACTACACGATATCCCATAATATTCTCTTTCATTTCCGATCTATACCGGTCCGATCTATATCGGAGGATTATGTCTTGTCTGCTGACTAGCGCGCCAGCTTGTCCATTTCAGCCAAAACTGCCTGAGCCATGCCTTCTGTGCCAACCTGCTCACAGCCAGGCGCCATGATATCACCGGTGCGTTTGCCTGATGCAAGTGCGCCAGCGACCGCTGCTTCGACCAGATCTGCTTCTTCTGACTGACCAAAGGAATAACGCAACATCATAGCAAAGCTGAGGAATTGGGCTAATGGGTTTGCAAGATCCTGACCGGCAATATCAGGTGCCGAGCCGTGAACTGGTTCATACATTGCCTTTGGCAGACCTGTTTCAGCATCCGGCAGTCCAAGCGAGGCAGACGGAAGCATACCAAGAGAGCCTGTCAGCATCGCTGCACAATCAGACAGTAAATCACCAAACAGATTATCTGTTACAATCACGTCAAACTGGCGTGGATTACGAACCAGTTGCATGGCGCAATTATCCGCATACATATGGCCCATTTCAATATCGCTACCTTCGGCTTGATGCAGCTCAGTCATAACCTCGCGCCACAGAATGCCGGAATACATCACATTTGATTTCTCAACAGAGGTCACTTTGCCGTTACGCTTGCGCGCTAGATCAAATGCAACCCTGCCAATACGCTCAATCTCCGGTGTTGAATAAGCATTGGTATCATAGCCTTTGCGCGTACCATCGGCTTGGTCATCAATACCACGTGGCTCGGCGAAATAAGACCCACCGCATAATTCGCGCAAGATCATAATATTCAGGCCTTCAACAACCTCGCGCTTCAAAGTCGAGGAATCAACAAGAGCGTCAAACACAATTGCCGGGCGTAGATTAGCAAACAGGTCCATTTCTTTACGTAACGTCAGAAGACCGCGTTCAGGCTTGAGTGAGAAATCCAGCGCGTCATATTGAGGGCCACCAACAGCGCCAAAAAGAATAGCGTCACTGGCAACAGAATCAGCAAGCGTTTCATCGGTCAAAGGCGTGCCATGCGCATCATAAGATGTACCACCAACAAGCCCTTCGCTCATATCGAAATCCAACGATTTATGCTTTGCCAGCCAATCGATGACTTTCATATTCGCAGCCATCACCTCAACACCAATGCCATCACCGGGCAACACCATAACCTTGCGATTAGACGCCATTTTCGTTTCTCCTCTTGAAATAACTCAGCCAGAAAAGGCCTGCAAAAGTACCTAGCCTAGAGCCACGGCATATCGCTTGCGCGCTTTGCTTCATAATCTGCGATAGCTGGCTTCTTTTCCAGTGTCAGACCAATATCATCAAGCCCATCTAGCAGACATTGCTTGCGGAACGGATCTACATCAAAGCTGATGCTCACCCCGTTTGGCCGCGAAATAGTCTGATCAGCAAGGTTAATGGTCAGCTCTGGATTTTCTGTATCGGACGCATCAGCCATAAGAGCATCACGCTCCTCGGCTGTTACCGTGATAGGCAGAATGCCATTCTTGAAACAGTTATTGAAAAAGATGTCTGCAAAACTGGTTGAAATCACGCACCGGATGCCAAAATCAAGCAAGGCCCACGGCGCATGCTCACGGCTGGAACCACAACCAAAATTATCGCCGGCTACCAGTATCTCACTGCTTCTATATGGCTCTTTATTCAGCACAAAATCTGGTTTATCGCTGCCATCATCTTCAAACCGCATTTCATGAAACAGATTCGCGCCCAAACCGGACCGCTTAATTGTTTTCAGGAACTGCTTCGGGATAATCATGTCAGTATCGATATTCAGAAAATTCATAGGTGCTGCGACACCTGTCAGTTTATCAAATTTCTGCATTTCATTTCCCCTTATGACGCAAAGTCACGGACATCACACAGATGTCCCCGAATAGCAGCAGCAACTGCCATTTGCGGGCTGACCAGGTGGGTTCTACCACCACGACCTTGCCGGCCTTCAAAATTACGGTTGGATGTTGACGCGCAGCGCTCGCCTGGCTCAAGCCGGTCAGCGTTCATCGCAAGACACATAGAACAGCCCGGCTCACGCCATTCAAAACCTGCTTCTATGAAAATTTTATCAAGGCCTTCTTCCTCAGCCTGAATTTTAACCAGACCCGAGCCCGGTACAACAAGGGCCCGAACAGACTCCTGAACCTGATGACCGTCCGCCAGAGACGCTGCTGCACGTAAATCTTCAATACGGCTATTTGTGCATGACCCAATAAAGACCGTATCAATTTTGATATCCGTCAGTTTCTGGCCCGCTGTTAGACCCATATAATTAATGGCGCGTTCCAGCTTGTCACGAATAGCCATATCCTGTTCTTTATTTGGGTAGGGCACAGCTGATGTAATCGGCAAAGCATCTTCTGGGCTCGTACCCCATGTGACTGTTGGCACAATATCTTCAGCTTTCAGCGTCACTTCTTTATCATAAGATGCACCAGCATCAGATGGCAGTGATGACCACCAAGCAACAGCCTTGTTCCAATTATCACCTGTCGGCGCCATCGGGCGGCCTTCAAGGTAGGCAAATGTCTTTTCATCAGGTGCAATCATGCCAGCACGTGCACCAGCTTCGATTGCCATGTTACAGACCGTCATCCGGCCTTCCATAGACAGTGCTGCAATGGCATCACCAGCAAATTCGATAACATGACCTGTGCCGCCAGCAGTCCCAATCTCACCAATGATAGCAAGGATGATATCCTTTGCTGTCACATGCTCTGAGACGGTGCCATCAACAGTGATTCGCATATTTTTTGCTGGTTTTTGGATTAATGTCTGCGTTGCCAGAACATGCTCAACTTCAGATGTGCCAATCCCAAAAGCAAGCGCACCAAACGCGCCATGTGTTGCTGTATGTGAATCACCGCACACAATTGTCATACCCGGCTGGGTAAATCCCTGTTCGGGCCCAATCACATGCACAATACCTTGGCGCACATCATTCATGCCAAAATAAGGGATTTCGAATTCTGCTGCATTCGCATCGAGGGTTTCGACCTGAATGCGCGATTCGTCATCAGCAATACCAACAGACCTATCGGTTGTTGGCACATTGTGGTCAGCAACAGCAAGCGTTCGCGCAGGCGAATGCACCGTACGGCCGGTGTTACGCAATCCTTCAAAAGCCTGCGGGCTCGTCACTTCATGGACAAGATGTCTGTCGATATAGATAAGGCACATGCCATCGGAGGATTCATCCACCACGTGCGATGCCCAAATTTTGTCAAAAAGTGTTCTCGGTGCCGACATCACTGCCCCCCTGTTTTCTACCAGAATTGATCCTGCACTTATTATTTAGCAGAAGCGGCCCGGAAGCAATCAGGAAGCAGACGTGCGAACCGTCTTTTCGGCGATACGAGCTGCTTTACCTGTGCGACCGCGCAAATAGTAAAGCTTTGCACGGCGAACTGCACCGCGACGGATAACTTCGATTGACTGGATCCGAGGCGAATAAAGCGGGAATACACGCTCAACACCTTCACCATATGAAATTTTACGTACGGTGAAAGATGAATTGATTCCGCCACTCTTGCGGCTGATGCATACACCTTCGAATGCCTGAATACGCTCGCGCGTACCTTCAACGACTTTTGCACTGATTTTCAGTGTGTCGCCTGGGCCAAATTCAGGGATCGCGCGCTCTGCAAGAGAGGCGTCCATTTGTTTCTTACCGATCTGATCAAGGATATTCATCATCGTCTCCATAATGCGTGCGACACTAAAACAGTATTCGCATCAAATTGTCAATCTTTATCATCCACTCTGCTGTGCTTTTCAGGCGGGCCTCAGGACAGTTTTTTTTCCGTACTCTGGTCTTTCTGTCCGCTTGCGTCTGAGACCACATCATCTTGTGTATCTGCAGCCTTATTATTATCTGTGTAACGGGCCCATAAATCAGGGCGCCGCGCTCGTGTAATGGCCTCAGACTGGGCCATACGCCAAGCCTTAATATTGGCATGATGACCTGACAGCAAAACGTCAGGAGGCTCTATGCCATCGAAATAACGGGGCTGGGTGTAATGAGGATATTCCAGCAATCCGTTCTCAAAACTTTCATCATAATGGCCAATTTCCTTGCCCATCACTCCGGGTAGAAGCCGTACAATACTGTCCAGCAAAACAAGCGCGGCAAGCTCACCGCCAGAAAGAATATAATCACCAACCGAAACTTCGAGCAGGTTATGCTTATCAATCGCCCGCTGATCAAGCCCCTCATAACGACCGCAAACCATGACAAGCCCCGGCTCTTGGCTAAAGTCTCTGACCATGGACTGGGTCAGCTTTTTGCCCCGTGGGCTCAGATAAATCCGCGGCCCTGGTGTCTCTTCAAGACTATTAAGCGCTGCTGACATCACATCTGGGCGCATCACCATGCCGTGGCCACCACCAAATGGTGGGTCATCGACATCATTATGTTTGCCAACAGCAAATGAACGCGGCGTTATCACATCAAGTGACCAGATATTATCCTGCAATGCCCGCCCGGCAAGCGAGTGACCAAGCGGCCCTGGAAACATATCTGGAAACAGGCTGATAACAGAGGCCTGAAACGCTGGTGCGGAATCAGATGGCGCAATATAGCTCATGCCGCCCCGTCCTCTTCTGCCTCATCATCTCCTTCTAGCGCTGCAAACTGCATCTGAATTGAGCGCGCTTCCAGATTAACATCCATCAGAAAAGGTGCAACAAACGGCAGCATCTCATTCTGTTTTTTGCCCTCAATCTGAATATCAGCAACTTCGCCAGCACCAAAATCAAACAGCCCCACTAATGTGCCACGCCGCAGATTTTCTTCATCAACCACAGCGCACCCTATCAAGTCTGTATGATAGAGCTCGCTGTCATCTGTTTCCGGAAGCGCTGATCGGGCAATTTGTAACTCACGCCCTCTCAGCTCTTCTGCTGCTGTCCTATCACCGACTTCACCTGCCTGACAGATAAGAAGCCCTTTGGCATGCCCCACAATTTTTAGCGATAATTGCCTGCCATCAGCAAGCTGAAGCGGGCCATAATCTGTGAGGGCATCAGGAGATGCCGTAAAGCTTTTGACCTTGAACTGGCCGCGCACACCATGAGCTGACGCAATTGCGCCAATCGTTATCATATGTGCCTGGCTGTCTGTCATCTGCTAACGGCTTTCCATTTTGCTTATTCAGCAGGCTTTTCGTCTTCAGCAGGCGCCTCAGCGGCAGCTTCTTCAGCAGGAGCCTGTTCGGCAACAGCTTCTTCAGCAGGAGCCTGTTCGGCAACAACTTCTTCAGCAGGAGCCTCTTCAGCAGGAGCTGCTTTAGCAGCAGCTTCAGCTTCAGCAGCGGCGGCGGCTTCAGCAGCGGCGGCTTCTTTAGCAGCAGCTTCAGCGGCGGCAGCTTCTTCTTCACGCTCAGCACGCTTTTTGCCAACAGCAGATTTCTTTGGCTGTTCGCGAAGCTTCACAGGCGCCATAAGCTCTAGACTTGCTAGAAGTTTCTGAACACGCTCAGTTGGCTGTGCGCCAAGACCAAGCCAGTAAGCGACCCGCTCACCATTTACCACAAGGCGCTGTTCATTATCTTTGGCTGTCATTGGGTTATAATGCCCAAGACGCTCTACATAACGCCCATCGCGCGGAGATGCTGCTTCGGCAACAACAATTCTGTAAAACGGTCTCTTTTTGGATCCGCCACGTGACAGTCTGATTTTTAAAGCCATTCTCTTGTCCTTTTTTACGTCATCTAATTACTAAGGTTAGGTCATTATACTGCATTATCATTTGTTTCGGGACTGACTGAAGACCCTGTTTGCCGGACCCAAAATTCTTATAAAATTCTGTTTATTTCTTCTTTTTGCCACCAAATCCACCAAGGCCCGGCAACCCGCCACTAAAAGGAGATTTGCTGCCTAAACCTGGCAGGCCGGGCATAGAGCCTCCGCCCATTTTCTGGCTTAATTTTGCCATATCAGCCGCAGACGGCGCATTACCGCCCATGCCGCCCATATTGCCTGGCATACCGCCACCCATCAGAGCTTTCAGGCCAGCGGCTCCTGCCTTGCCACCCATTTTTTTCATCATTTTGGCCATGTCTTGATATTGTTTGACCACCCGGTTTACATCCTGAACGCTGGTGCCTGAACCTGCGGCAATCCGCTTTCGGCGCGAGGCGTTTAACAACCCAACCTGAACCCGTTCTTTTTTCGACATGGACAGAATTATGGCTTCTTGGCGTTTCATCATCGAATCATCAATGCCAGCAGCAGCAATCTGCTTTTTCATCTTGCCAATGCCTGGCAACATACCCAGAAGACCGCCAAGACCACCCATTTTTTGAAGCTGGCGTAATTGAGACAGGAAGTCGTTCATGTCAAACTTACCTGCCGCCATGCGTTGCGCCATGCGCATTGCTTCTTCTTCTTCAATGGCTTCGGCAGCTTTTTCAACCAGCGCAACCACATCACCCATATCAAGGATGCGGCCTGCCATCCGCGCCGGATCAAATTCTTCCAGCGCTTCCAGTTTTTCACCAGTACCAACAAGCTTGATAGGACAGCCAGTGACCTGTGACATTGATAGTGCCGCGCCACCGCGCGCATCACCATCCAGCCGCGTTAAGACAATTCCAGTAACGCCAACAGCATCATGGAAAGCCTTTGCAGTTGTGACGGCATCCTGACCGGTTAGGCTATCTGCCACCAGAAGCACTTCATCAGGATTCGTAAGCGACTTTATTTCGACAAGCTCACCCATTAGGGCATCATCAACTGACAGACGCCCTGCTGTATCAAGGATAAGCACATCATAAGCCTGCAAGCTAGCAGCTTGAAGGGCGCGCTTTGCAAGCTGAACAGCTGTTTCATTATCCGATTCGGGCAGGATGCCTGCCTCTATCTGCTCACCAAGGGCACGCAGCTGTTCACGCGCGGCCGGCCGAACCAAATCGAGGCTGGCGAGCATAACTTTCTTTTTCTGCCGGGTTTGTAATCGCAAGGCCAGCTTACCAGCTGTGGTTGTTTTACCAGACCCTTGAAGACCTGCCATCAGAATCACAGCTGGCGGCGTTACATCAATGCGCAGCGGTGCGGCATCGCCGCCAAGCACATCAACCAACCCGTCATGAACAAGTTTAATAACCTGCTGGTCAGGACGAACAGCTTTCAGGACAGCCGCACCAACAGCTTTCTCACGAATGCGTTCCATAAACTGGCGGACAACTGGCAGGGCGACATCAGCTTCAAGAAGGGCGAGGCGAACCTCACGCAAAGCGGCATCAACATCGCCCTCAGAAAGCGCACCACGCTTACCAAGGCCGGAGAAGACCGACTGCAACCTATCTTTTAAACTGTCAAACATCTGACCAGCTTTCTCATCGTCACATCACCGCAAAAATGCCCATAGCAAAACGGCATCTGTGCTCGAAAACTTCAAGGACAGATGGGACCCGCTAAGGTCTGGCGTTCAAAGATGCCAGAGATGAGGTCAATTCTTTAAGGAGATATCACAGCAATGTCAAGGTAGGGCGTAGCTCTCGGGCAGGCTGGTTTAAGAGGTTAAGGCCTTTTATGCCGGCCATTCTCTTTTTGTATTTGGCAGCAAAAGTAGCGTATGACTATCAGCAAGCGTCTCGCGGCCGTTAAGAATGATAATAAAGGGTGGTTATGTTCTTTATCCTGACAAAAATTGTAGGCGTGCTTATCGAACCTATTCTACATAGCCTCTATCTTGGTAGCGCTGCCTTTATCTTGCATCTTTTCAGGCAGCGCCAGACCGCTACCTTTTTGTTTTGCGCTTCTATTTTGCTGCCTATTTTATATAGCATCACACCGATAGGCGCGGCCTTTCTGCGGCCCCTTGAAAATCATGCCCCGCAGATATCATCTGCACAGCTAGGCCCAGTAGATGGCATTATCATCTTAGGCGGTCATACAAAATCAGGGCTGCTCCCACAAGAACGCGGGCAAGGTCAAGTTAGCGGGTCAGCTGAGCGGTTTATCACAGCCCTTGCGCTTGCAGATAGATATCCAGATGCCGAGGTCTGGTTTAGCGGCTTCTCGGGTGCTCTCCAGCATAAAGGATGGAGTGAAGC
>Ga0115571_1002032_pt1 | contig 13621 bp, 13 predicted proteins | sample COGITO_mtgs_1205_FD_87293 | JGI IMG/M metagenome (GOLD analysis project Ga0115571, IMG submission 87293) | Pelagic marine microbial communities from North Sea - COGITO_mtgs_120531 | ecosystem: Environmental > Aquatic > Marine > Epipelagic | place: Germany:Helgoland, sampling site Kabeltonne...
ACTCGTGAACACCGCCATCGAGCTGGCATCTGCAGATCGCGCGGCCAACCCGAATGGGGGCGTTCTCGTCGTCTGTGACTCTGCGGAAGACAAGCAGCTTGTTTTGAGCAAGTTGGCGACGAAGGTACCATCGGCGGCGATCGGCGACCGGAATGCCGCGACAGAGCACGACGCCACCAAAGTCTACATCGTTACTGTCAAGACAGATGTCACGGGCTACAATGCCATTCGACTTGGAGCGATCGTTACGGGAGTCTACGCGAGCAACGCGGCATCTCGCAAGCAGCTGCGCGGGCGCATCAAGAGAGTTGGGCAAGTTCGCAAGTCGGTTGTCTATGCAACCGTGGTAACGAAGCACAGCATTCTCGAATTGCTTCTCAGCCGCCACAGCAGCGTGGATGCGAAAAACGAAAGCTTGGCGGAGCTTGCGGAGGCGTTTGTCGCGGGCGGGGCGTGAATTGAACGAGGGTTGGGGGGGGGGTGGATCTCTCTCGTAGGGTGTGCATGTGAGCAGGAAAAGGTAGAACGACATTTTGGTGTGAATTAAAAGTCGTTCTTAAAAAGGAAAAAACACTCACATGTCCGATTACAGAACAAACGCCATATATGCACATGTACAAATTATGTAAGAGTTACCGCTAAGAAGCTATCTATCTCCGGGAAGGAACAGGTAGCTGCTCCTCCCCCCAGGGCTACGGGAAGGAACAGGTAGCTGCACCCCCCCCTCCCCGCAGCTCCCTGCACGGACAAAAAACCACAAAAACAATGCCCACTACATGGGTCAACCCCAAGAAGCGAAAGTTTCGAGAGCGATCGCGCGTCGATGTTGCGCAAGAGGCAAGGCGCACCGTACCCGTGAGACGCGTGCGGGGCAGAAGCACGGCCGTCGTGCCGGTCCCCGACTACACACTTGTCCCTGAGCTGGAGTTAACTGCCATTCTGCCCTTTGCGCTTTCTCCGACCCTTTCGAGGTGGTACCAGCACCGCCCTCCGCAAGCCCGCTTAGCTTCAGATGCGGCAAAACGCTTGATCGACGAACAGCTTCCGGACACAGTCGGCCTCCACGTGAAGAACGGCTACGGGAAGACGATGGTTGCCGGGATGACCGCAACGGTGCTCAACCACGAGTTTCAACGGAAGGCGAAGACCCGCGGCAAGACCCTGTTCATTTACTGCAGCCTTGCCGAACACGAGACGTCACACGCGTCTGGCCTCGGGTGCTATGAGAGCACCACGTTCGTGCCGTCCAAAGATGCCAAGAAGCGGCTGCTCAACTCGCAGTTGGTGGAGCACAACTACGCGGTGATTATGATGAAGTATCGCGGGTTTCACGACTTGCTCAACGGGACCCCTTCCCCCACGAATCAGCACTGCCTTGCCGATCTTGACCTCGAAGACTTTCAGAACGGAGAGACGGTGCGCTCCGTGCTGAAGGGTGGCGACCCGCCCAAGCTCCAGTCGCTCGTGTCCGAGATGGGGATCACGAACGTCGTGATCGTCGCAGACGAGTATCGAATAGTGTCAGAACCCTTCCACTTCCGTTCAGACTCCACATCTGTTCAGAAATCCCCTATCCCCTATCCCTGCACACAAACTCGAACTCTCGAACCCTGAACAGGTATCAAATGTTTCTGAACCAGCCAAACGGGAAAATTGCAAGGCTCCTCGCGAGTCAGAAGAAACTTTCCCAGACGTCGATCTTCGGAGAACCCTTTAACTTTTACGTCCTCGGGCTGTCCGCGACACCGGGGACAAAGCCCGAACGGGACGACTGCTCCGAGACACAATTTAACTTTAACCAGACGCTCTTCTACTCGCTCAACCCGTTCCCGCACGACAAGGACTTTGGCGCGGAGGCGCTGAAGCTGGAAGCCAACACGTCCAAGGAGAAGGCGTCAATCAACTTCAACATTCAGAACGACCCGCAAGCGGTTGTCGCCTACGACTGGTGCCGCGCTCCAAATCATGGCGTCGGGATCGACAAGATGAGGCGGTTGGAGACCATCGCAGACCCCGTCGATTCCTCCGTCTTCTCCGAAGTGTCGACGTTGGTCGTCATGACCGCACTCGTTCCAACCGGATCGCCACGCACGCGTGGCTGGACGCAAGGCGTAGAGGGCGTGTGGGAAGTGGACGACACCAAAGTTGTCATGGCGATGAACGTTGAGAAGGCGTCCAAGACAATGGAAGACGATGTCAAGCTCATTCTGACCCCCACGCGTGCGCGCACCGTCTATCATGACAAACTCCTCGACGTGAACGCGGCGTCGTTTCTTATGGGCCGTGTGCGCGGGCCTCTTTCGAGACTCAATGTCCATAGCCCGACCAAGCGACCGATGCGGCGCGTCGTCCGGGTGGACGGGTTTACCCCGATCTTCCAACGGGTCTCGCACTATGATTTCGTGTTCCTAGTCGTCGATGCGGACCACGGGCCAGGGCTCGTGCACGCCAAGGCCGCGATTGCGAGTCTGGGCGCCGACCCCCGTTCCAAGACAAACGTCTACGACTTTTCCGAGATGACTAAGGACGCCATGGAAACGACAATCGCATCCGCGACCACCGAATTTTACAAGAACGAGAAACAGACGGTCGCTCTCGTGCTTGCGAAGTGGCTTCCGGGGTCGTCTCTCGTCTCTAAGGTGGGAACGGCAATGGTGTACATCGGCTGCGACGAGAAGCCTGGCCTCCGCACTCAGTGCTTTGGACGACTCGGACGGGAAGGGCAGCCGCTCGTCGGGATGGTCGTCCCCTCGGAGCACTACACCGGGTACGAGTTTCACATGGCCCACAGCACCTTTACGGCCTCCCTGGAGCGAAACGACCACGTGGAGATCCCGATGATGAACCGACTTCCGGCCGATTCGATCGAGCGCCGTGTCTTCGAGCAACTTGGCAACGAGGACAAGAAGGCGACGACCGCCTACAAGCAGTTTCTCTTCCGCCCGGGCGGGAACAGCCGCTCCTCCGCAACGTCGGTGCAACAGCTCTACCCGCGCCTGTCCGTGCCAGGTTACAGCTCCCTGATCGCTGCCTTCCGCCGCCTTTTCTACGAACGGGATGGTTGCACTCCCGCTTGGGAGACTGCTTTCACCCGGTACCTGAGACTGGTGAAGACGACTGTCAACGTGTCTACATCGGCGGACGGAGAGGATTGATTCCACGAAAACGCATGAAACTGCATGAAAACTTGCATACGAAACTCGCATGAACGCACACAAACGCATGCGGAATCCAGATTCTTCTTCTACTACTGCTACGTTTGCATGAATGTTCCTGGCGCCACAAGACGCCTCTCTCTCTCGGTCCACTCTTCCCCTTCCCGCTCCCGTTTCGGTTTCCTTACACACGGGAGCCGCCGAGCGAGAATTGCATTGCCGACGAGGCCGTCGCCGCCCCTCCTATGAGCATCGACTTCGATCGGCTGAAAACGGCCGTGATCGCCACTTCGGCGTCGCGGCATGTTTGCGGAACGAACGGAAACTGGCCCGCGTAGCGGGTTCGCAGTTTCATCGGGTTGCCGTAGCGTTGGGAGATTTGAAAAAAGGAGATCGTACAGAACGCGAGTACGGAAACGATCCAGATACCTGTTCACACCAAAAGGAACGGTCGTTTGATCGCGTGTGTGGGGTTCTGAACGGAAGTGGAAAGGTTCTGGCACCATCACGTGCTGTTCCAGCTATTGTTTGGCGCCAAATCGGTGGCGATGAGGAGGAACAAATAAAGCCCATAAAGAAAATAGAGCAAGTACCTGTTCGCAGCGCAAGGACACGCGTCCGGTGAATAGTGTCTTGTGTGAATGGGGGGATGTGTACGGAGGGTTTGATCGTAGAAACACTCGCTTCATAATGTACGGCCCGCCGTAGCCCGCGGTGCCCGAGATGCGCCCCTGTGCCCCGGTAGTCGCGGTGATTTGTGAAAACAAGACAGCATACTCGGACGCCTTTTGTCCTTGCTGAAACTCGTCCACTAGCTCTCCAATGGTGAGGATGATGGCTCCAAACTCGTCGACCCCCTTTGCCCCGTTTGCGGGGGCGAGAAGCTTCGAGTAGGCTTCCAAGAGCTTGGGGTCTTGGCCAAGGGGTAGTTGGGCAGCGATAATCTTTGTGCCTCTACCCTGGTATTTGACAATGTAGCAAACCGAACTAAGGGCCAAAGCGATCCGCGTCGTCTGGTAGTATCCTCCGGACCCATCCGCCAGGGTGATGAACTCGACCGACTTGCCGGATGAGATTTGCGACTTGACGTAGAGGGCAATGTTGATCACGCTTCCGGAGAGGTCTCCGAACCCGCCGATGATGGCAGCGTTGTTGCTGAGGTTGGTCCCTTGTTTGCTAACCAGCAAGAAGGATGCGAACGTAGAGATCGCACCGAGGGCGACCGGTGCGTTAAAGAGGGCAAACGTATCTGCGGCTCCGTCCACCTCGTTTCGAATGGCCGTTACCGTCACGGCGAGGATGGCAGCGAACAGGACCCACGGGAGCGCACCGAAGAGCAAGTCGAGAAGCATGCCGACCATCCAGTTGTTTCCACCTTTGACCAGGCGCTTTCGCCTGTACATGGCTGTCAATTCTGGGAGCGACGTCACGGCGCTCATGGCTCCCGTGTTTAGAGTGGGCATCGACTTGTACGACGCCATCACCCCACCCTACCCGTTTTATGTTCAATCTTCGTAACGAACCATGGGAATATGAATTTTACACACACACGCGAGCGTCACGACACAAGTTTTACGACCTCATTCGACACTACACAAACACCCCCGAACGGTGCTAGGTGGTTGTTTAACAGGTTGAGGAACCGTGGACCCTTCATGAAGGACAGCTCCTCTTCATCTGTGTGGTCTACAACGACTGCAAAAAAGTGGCTTTCCTTTTCCTGTACATGGATGTCATCGTCCAGACTCCGGACTCCAAGCGCCAAAGAAACGGCTACCTGCAATTGAAGCTTGGTAATCGCTCTCTGCGAATCCCACAAGCCAATGGACGCCCGGTCGGTGATGCTCTCGTTGCGTGAATGCGGGGGTGCGCGAAGAAGGGCTATTGGTGTGTCGGGAAACGTAATCGTAAAAGCCATCCCGATTCCCACCAGCGAAGCGATCATGCAACAGCAGCACGCGAAGCAGACAACAATCGTCCGACGCGACGAGTGCAGCACCGGCAGGTTCTTCTTCTTGTCCGATTCCACAGACCCACAGCTCTCCACGTCCGGCATCGTGCCTGCTCCTGTGTGCAAAACGACATCGGGACGCCGCTTGGTGCAAACTTCAGCGCCGCCAATACCACTTAGCACAAACGACAGGTTGGCACCGCCGCCGCAACCGCTCCGCTGCGACATTCAGTCGATACCCAAAATAGACTCGGCACCAACCGACTCCTGACATAGCGCCCCAGGCAGTCGCATTAACAGAACAAACGACTACAAAATGCTCGTCCTGTCCAGCTCCGTCTGTTCCAGATCGTTTCTCGACGACGACGATAACAAATCACAAAGGAAACGCAGGTCGCCGACATCCACCATCCCCGTTGCAGGCAACGTCCGACTTCACAAGCAGCGCTCGTTCGAAGACGTCTTCAACGAAGGTCATCGCTTCGAGTGGCAAGCACTCCAGCGCAAGCAGAACGCATTCACTCTTGCTGGTAACGAGTCCCGAGACGAAACCTTCGTTACGGGGTGGCGTTGCGCAAACCGAGAATGCTCCAACCGCGATCGGTCCAGCCTTCAGATGACGGACGACAAGGCGTCCATGGTGTGTCCTCAGTGTGGCCTCGTCGACGGCATCGCTCAACCAATTGGCCACACGTTTGAAGCCCACAGCCGGACCGAGTTTTCTGTCGAGGACGGCGAGGACTCGACGCGCCTCGGCCGATTTGACAGCATGCTGGGAACATCGGACGAAAAGAAGGCAAAACGCATGAAGACATGCTCCGCCACCGCGGTAGGGAGCAAAGACCAAGAAGTGAAACGCAAGCATGTTGCGCTCGTCAACGAACGTGCCAAAGAGATCCAACGCCAACAGTCGGGCCTATCTGACATGCAGATCCGCCGTCGCGATCGGGTCGTCACAGAGATCTCGAGCATCTTCAAGGCGGGTGGACGGAACGTCGATCGGTGCCCAATCTTTGATGCGTCCTGTTACTTGGCCACCACCCAGTTTGCGCGTGGGATCGCTCATGCCGCCGTGTGCAAGGACGCGGGATGCAAGGTGGGCTTTGCGTCGCGTCGTTTTACGACGATCGCTCGGGAATCGATATCTCAAACGATCGAATCGTCGTTGGAGAAATCGGAAGAATCTCCCATCGCCGGGATGACTCGACCGCAACTAGAGTCCGTATTGTCACCCGTCGTCGAGCTGATCAAAACTTATACTTCGCACCCGTCCTCCGGTGTCGTCAAGAACGAGCTGCTCGCGCTCAAACGACTTACGCCGGCGCAACTCCTCGAGCCGTGCGTGTGCGTCGTTCCCGACCTCGTTCGGCCGACGGAACCGATCGAAGAAGAGGCCGAAGAAGAAGAGGCCAATGTTGCCGACACCGTCGACCACGAGAATTCGCTGTTCGAAACCAAGATGGGCATCGCCTTTGCGTCGATCGCATCTTTGCAGTTCGCTCCCGAGCACGTGACTGCCGAGGCGAGAACGATCTCAAAGTCGGTGGTAGCCTTTGGATTCGTCGCCACGGTCAAGGCGTGGCCTCCCGACCTGGTTGCCATCCTCTTCACCCTCGCACTCGTCCCGGGGATGGACGGTTCGAGCCGGGGAGCGGTTGCCGAATACACCCGCTTGCTCAGAACGCACTTGAGCGGACTTGCGAAAAATTCCAGAATTTCTACAGAGACGATCGAGAAGAAGCTAAGCGAGCTGGGACGCATTGTGGTAAAGTTTAAACAACAAACACAAACACAACAACACACAACGGCTGACCCTTGGGATTAATCGTCGTCGTCGTCCGACGAATCGACGTAGATTGGTGGGGAGGGCTGAGAATGCCTTTGTGTCCGTTTTGTATTGGTGAAGGGAATGGTTGCCTGTATCAGGCTTCGTGTTTCTGGCCCTGGCCAGGTTGGTGTTGTAGTGGCTTCCGTGACTGGTCTAGAGGCATAGACATCCCAGGTCAATGTAGTTTGCGTAGACATGTTTGCCTACTGTTAAGGAACGCATTGTATTTTACAAACCGGCCTAGCGACCGATTCAAAAACAAACTACTCGTCCTGACTGCTGCTGCTGCTCCCCGCCGCTGCGGAGGTCTTGGCCTTTTTGGCGCGTGGGTTGACAAGTCCCGTGGTGTGCAACGCTTCCTTCTGCCTCTTGTTCTTCTCGGCCATAGCCGCTTGACGGGCCTCGAATTTGCCGTTGTGCATGTCCTTGGCCGTCTTCACGCGCTCGGGAGGCAGGTTGGCGAGGAGCGCCTCCTCGTACTTCTCGCCCGCGCCGCTGAGGTAACCGCACCACATGCTGTACTCCTTGGTGTGCTGCTTGCACGCAACGCACGTCGTCGGGAAGTGCATGAGGTGCGGGTGTTTCTTGCACTCCGCCTTGGTACCGTAGCCGAGGCGGAGCATCGCGTTGACATTGGCGGTGGTAACTGCCGACAGCTCGTTCACGCCGTAGCAAAACGCGGCAAACGTTTCAAAATCGCGCAGGACGACGAGGTAGAGGTTGCGCTTCAGCTGCTTGGGACCTCCGTTCCCTCCGCGCCAATTCGCCATCTGCTTTCCAAGGTACTTTTCGCACTTCTTCTCTTCCAGCGACTTGTGCTTCGCCGTTGGTTGATGCGACGGCGTCGTTCCGTCGTTGGCGCTCATGTACTCGAACCATGCCTTGGCCTGGGTCATGTGTTTCTCGATTTCGGCGTCCTCTTTGGCCTTGACAACGATGGCCGCCTCCTCGACGACACCCGCAAGCTGCTCAAGAAGCTTGAACAGAGCCGCCACGCCACCGGCGGGCATCGATGCGTGCTGATCGGGATGGACGGCGAGGTACATCTGACGCATCCGGCTTTTCAGATCGTCGTCGACGACAAACTCGCGGACGCTCTTCACGTCGCGAAAGAGCTGGTTGCCATCGATGACGTCCGACGGCACCATGTTCTCGTACTTGACACGCTTCTCCCGGGCGCACATGAAGGCAGAGTCGATGACGAACGTGATCTGACCCTCGGTGTCGGCGGTGGAGGCGCGCGCGACGAGATTACGCTCAAGCGGCTCCTCGAGGTGCTTCCTGAGATCAACGTCCTCCACGTTCGCGAGGAGGTCGGCATCCGCTTCCTCGAACAAGGCGCGCTCCTCCTCAATCGTGAACAGGGAGAGCGTCGTCGTGGCGCTGCAACGCGCCTCGTACGCCTTCCCCGCCGCGTCGACGCGCTCCTGGTACTTGACGCCCACCGACCGCCGTTGGTTGAGCTGGAAGTTGCGAGGCTTGCCGTCCAACGAAATGTCCGGATGCAAGTGGTCAAACTCCCGGTTCTCGTGCGCCAAAAGGCCGCGCATAGTCTTGATGTCGTGGATGAGCGTACCATGCTTGAGCATCAGGTAGGTCTCGAGCGCCTTGCGGTCGGAGTCGTCGTTGACAACGTCCATGATGCGCACCTGGTGATTGGCTCGTCCGTGAGCCGCGACCGACGCCGCCACGCGGGAGGCCCCGCCCACGAGACCCTCATGCTCCCCGTCCCGCTCCTCCTCCCCCCGTAACGTCTCCCCGATGTACGCAATCTTCCACTCGTTGTCTTTGTCGTCGAGCACCTCGATGCAGTAGCAAACTCGTTTGGGGTCATCGGACATTTTAGTCGTTCTACGGTTTTTCCGTACACGCAAGGTTTAGAACCGTACAGTGGCAACCGGACACACACATACACAAGACAGACACACGCGGCCAGATTGTCTTCCTCAAATCGAGCACATACTCACGCACGTCAGCGCATTCCGAATGCACAAAACAGGGTTGCTGTCCTCTACGGCCCACGAACGACTTCCATACCCAGGGAGGCTGTTTTTGGGAAGCTCGCTCGCAGGGAAAAGCTGCCCTCCGAACCGGCTGTTCGCCATCGCCGCTTGCTCTTCCGCCACACGTCGACGTCGAGCTTGGTCGCGGCGGGCAACGTCGAGGAGGTCTCTGCGTGAATGCACCGCCGATCGAGTGACCATCAAGTCCAGAAGCCGTTTCAGGGCGTAGCGTTTGATACGATTTGCGTGTGTTGTGTCGTCGGGGACCTCGTGCACCTCGTTCACGACCCTAGTGAACACGTCGAGCCCCACGTTGCATGTGTTTCTAATGGAGACCAACGTGTTCTTCCACCATGTGTCCAAGTCTTCATCGGCTGCTGCTCCTTGGACGGACGCCTTCGACGACGAAATGGTGTTGCTCGCCGACGACGAGAACACTGTCTCGATTTCAGAGGTCTCGTCGCAAGAAAGGTCGATAAGAAAGGATCGGCCGAGCGCGGCAACAAACGGTGTCAACAACCCGACATCGTAGACGAAGTGATGCTTTTCCGTTGCGCTCTCGCGGCGCGTGCGCTTCTTTTGATGTGTAGGTGTGTTCGTATCGACGTTTTCGTAGTCCGAGTCGTAACTGTTGTCGACCTCAGCGGGTGGGGGGTTGGAAACGACGACCGTGGTCCGCGAGCACCCGAGCGATGCCGAGAGCTTCTGGAAGAGCTCCACTGCGTCGTTTTGCATCGAACCTCGCCGGGCGACCGCGTAGCAACCCCGACGCCCGACGATGGAGTCGATCAGTGAGTAGTCGATCTTTGCAGTTCTTCCGCAAACCAACGCAAACATCGCCACGGGGTGGCGTGCGCATAGAGCTTCAATGTGCGTCGCCAGATTCTCCTTGTTGTCATTGACGTGGGTAGGCGGCGAGAAAGCGGAGACTGTAAGGATCACAGAGGTGGTCGTGTTCGTTGTCTCCTTGTCTTTCGCCGTGAGCGCGTCCATGGCGGCGTCGATGCCAATCGAATGGCACGTCGAAAGGTCGAGGGACGACGCATTGAGGTTCTTAAAGATGGGACCGGTGTCGATCTTGTCCGCCGACTGGAACGTGCCGTCGTTGAGGACGATGGCCTCTTCCTTTTTGGCCAGGACGAATACGACGTTGACGTCGGTGGGTTCGAGGAGGCTCGCCGACAGCGCCGATGGAAGCCCTGTGATGAGCTCTTTTATCGCGTCCAGCTGTCCGTAGATGGATGCCGACCCGTCGATGACGACTGCCAAGTTGAAGACGCGACGCTCTGTGAGGCGGTCGACGGAAATTGCGGGATGGACGGAGATGCGCGTCCACTGCTGCTCTCCACCGGTGTGGTAGGTGGCCGCGGTAGCGCTCGGGCTGTCCAAAAATCCAAGTTTGCGTTTCATGTGAACGAACTTGGGTCTTTCAGCGGCTGGAGGGCCGAGCCGTAGCGTTCTTACACGGTTGTTGATTCTGAGAACCATTGGTGGTGGACTTCTACAAGAGGACCATACCGGTTCATCCGCTGGTTGGTGCTGGGCCACAACCCACCCCTGGGATTTTTTCAGAGAAAGGCGTCTACAACGGTCTCTACCAAGGTCACGAGCAGATTCGGAGCGATTACAAGGGCTTCCGCGTGAAAGTCGTCGCAACGCCGCTTGTCCGCGTCTACAAAACAACAAAGCAAACTAGAAATCCTACCGGGGTCAAACTCTTCGCATAAAAACGCGGACAGGACCGCCACGCGCACGAGTGGAAGTTTCCATCGCTCGGACGCCTCCGCTTCACGTAAAGTAGCAACAAGGCATGTCTCGATCTTGCCCACTGCGTCGGTAGTCTTTGTGAGGAGCGCCTCAGCCTTAGCCGAAGTTCGTTTTTGTACCACCGCGTTCAAAACAGTTGTCATCTCGTCCTTGTTGAGCTTCATGTCCGCAATCGACTTCGAAATCTCCTTTGCCGAATGCCGGTCAAAGAGCATTTGGATCGCATCACGCGGCGATGCGAACGAAGCCGACAACACTGCTGCAAGTGTCTCGTCGACCTCCAATTGCTTGGTGACGTATGCGCCGACTCGTTTCTGGCTCGCCGCCAAAAGTTCTTGTTTCAAAGCCACGTTCTCGCTCATCTGATAGGACGCTATCTAAACAACCGTTGCAGACTAGACACATGGCATAGCGCCCCTCGACGACGATGGCGGTTGGGTTGATCGCCATCTGCATGGCAATTGGTGGTGTCGTCTGGAAGCCGTTGACGCCAGTGTCGATGACCATGTACAAGGGCGGGTTGCTTGGCGTGAGCGCGACGGCATTGTTGCACGAGAAACATGCGCTCATCACGTTGTCGGGAATCCCTTTCGGAGGCAGCATCACGGGGGACGCGACCTTTCTCGGAAGCGGAATAGGGGGCGAGGTTAAAATCGGGGAGCCACTAGCCTCCGCGCTCAAGCTGAGGCGTATTTCGATCCGCTCAGTACATCGAAATTCAGAGTCTGAAATTAGTGTTACGCTGGGGCTTCCGATTTTTGGGGAAAGAACGGTAACTCTGGTACGGGACAGTTCACATACAACCTTCTAAAACGCAAGTGTTTTCATGCATCAGCCCATCTGTGCGTCCATCCACTCTCCCATTTTCTGGCCGTATTCTTCCATTGCTTCATCCTTCAGCATTTCCTCCTTCGACTTGAAGTTTTCCTCCATCATGTCCAACGAGTCTTTGATTGCATCGTCCGCGTCGATGTCGTAGATGTCGCGTTCGTCGTCGGCCCCCATGTCTTCGGAGAGAAACCAATAGAAGTCAACGGCTACTTTGTCGTAGACGCCCTGCTCGATGTCGTACATGTCGTTTTCGTTTTGGGCCAGTGTTTCCCAGTCGTTGCCGTTTCTGGCAAGCATTTTTCGCAACGCGGTGAATCTGGTAGGAACGTCGCCGTATAACAGTGGGTTAAGAAGTCCATTGGGACCCGGCTTCAGGAACGGGCCTTTTGGCTCTAGTGGCCTTGGACCAACGTTTGGTGCCGTCGAAGGCCGTTTCATCATTGCGAAGTGCACTTGGCCCGCGTGAAGTACATGTGTTAGTCTGTTGGCAGAAGGGTGGAGGCTTGCGTCGGGGCAAAAGCCAACCCCCGAATTTTTTCGAACACTCATACCGTTCTAACAATGGAAAGATCTTAATTTATTATGAATTTGTCATCTAGCTATTCCTCCCGGGCCTTCTTGGCCTCCCGCTCGGCCTTCTCGGCAGCTCGCTTTCCCCGCCCCTTTTCCGTGTTTGCCATCTTCTTGGCCAAATCTTGTTGCGACACCACTTGATGCACGGCCCGCCAAACAATGGAGCCACTCAGACCCATTGAGTCATCCCCGCACTCCGGAACCGCATGCTGAGTTGCCAAGTTTGTCTCCAGGGACATTAGGATCAACGTCCCGGGCTCGACGATCTCGTCAAAGAGCACCGGCATCTTGTCCTGCTCCTCGCCCTCGCCCGCTCGCTTTCGGAGCGCAAACCGACGCGGATGTGGGCCCAACTTCAAAACCGCAATCCAGCCTCCCTTGGAAAGCGAGCGGTCCTTGTCCTGCGAACATGGGAGTCATTCATTCATGAGAGTTTGCAATCCGAACTGGTTCAAACTTTGAATTGCGCACGTAATGCCATCCGATGTTGTGCGACCCGTCTTTGTACATGGTCAGGATCCCGTGATTCATCGCCGGAGCCGAGGCGTCCCACTCCGACATGAAGTCCTTCATCCCCTCGGAAGGAATCTTGAGCTTGTCGCAGTCGTTCCAGTCAGACGTGGCCGCGGCCACATTCCAAATGAAGCCCGTGTACGAATAGACACGCACGCCGTCCTTAACTGGACCATCCTGGAACCAGATCTTGGCCCGCTTGAGCTCGTTGCCGCGATACTTCAAGTTCGGATTGCTGCCGAGCACGAATTGAAGCCCGCCCGGAACGATCTCGTCGTCCGCGCCGCGCGCCGGCGCAATGCCTTGCATCTCGCCGATGAATGTATTCGCATCCATGCCAATCTTCTTGTCGAAGTTGGGAATGAGGTAAAATCCCGGAACCGGCTCCCGCACCCCGTTCATCGTCGTCGTCGTCGTCATTTTCTGTTCCCTGTTAAAAAACGAATGGAGGCTGGCGGTGGAGTAGACTCTACCCCCAGGATTTTTTGAAGACGATAATCGGTTTTTCACCGCTCGTAGATGTGCAAACGTGTGCACACACACACTCGTTTACCAAAATGGGCTCCGCGCCACCATTCTTTGCCTTCCTTGCTCGAGCGATTGTTCCAAAGGTTTTCACCTTCCCACCGGCGGTGCCACGCGTAGTGGTGCTCCCTGCACCCAAGGTCTTGCGTGTCCTAAGCATGCCGATGTCCGAGAGCCATTCACCCGCGCCTCTCACGCGAGTGGTCAAGCGGCCGCTTTCCGAACCATCCACGGACTCACAGCGAACACGTGAATGACAACGCTTCTTCAAGAAGAAGTTGTCAATTTGACAATCCGTGGACAAATACTTGACATATATATGCACATGTATACCCGATAGACATTTTGTCAGGTGGTTGTCGGGTGGTCGTACCTCTCCCGTCCCACATTTGGTGCTCGCTTTCCAATGCACCACTTTTCGTCAATTCACACTAGATGGTTTACTAAGTGTTTCCGGCCCGAAAATTTAATTCAT
>Ga0115571_1002041_pt1 | contig 13585 bp, 10 predicted proteins | sample COGITO_mtgs_1205_FD_87293 | JGI IMG/M metagenome (GOLD analysis project Ga0115571, IMG submission 87293) | Pelagic marine microbial communities from North Sea - COGITO_mtgs_120531 | ecosystem: Environmental > Aquatic > Marine > Epipelagic | place: Germany:Helgoland, sampling site Kabeltonne...
AAGGAAAAGGGAATCGCGGGGTTACTATGGTAGTTAGATTGAACTCAAAAAACAGCATAGAAAACGATCATATTATCGAAAACAATTACTTCGGGCCAAGAAGACCTTTGGGATCCAATGGTGGGGAAACCATGCGCATCGGAACCAGCCACTACTCCATGGAAAACTCCAACACCATAGTGCGTAACAATTACTTTAACGACTGCAGTGGTGAAACGGAAATCATCTCCAGTAAATCGGGTCAAAATACTTTTACAAACAATCTGTTTTATGAGTGCCAAGGCTCATTGACTTTGAGACACGGCGACGGAAACAAGGTAGAGGGAAATATATTTCTGGGCAATGGAATCCCTGAAACCGGTGGGGTGAGAGTGATTAATAGAAAACAAACCGTTCGAGATAATTACGGGTACGGACTAACGGGAGCTCGTTTTAGAGGGGCCTTAGTAGTAATGAATGGAATCCCTAATTCCCCATTGAATCGATACGTTCAGGTTTCAGAAGCGAGCATAAAAAATAATGTTTTTGTCAATGCTGAACATATAGAATTGGGCGCAGGAAGTGATGCTGAAAGATCGGCGCCTCCTATAAATAGCGTCTTTGAAAACAATACCATTTACAGTGAATCTGACCGTGATGTATTTACAATTCACGATGATATCAGTGGGATAAAGTTTGAAAAAAATACCTCCAACCAAGCTGTCAACCAGAAAGTAAAGAAAGGATTCAAAATAAAAAAAATAACTTTAACCCCTGACAATAATGGCTTGCTCATGCCTACCCTAAAAGGCAAGCAAATTCGTCCCAATCTTTCTTCTGAGATCCCCACCCGAGAAAACACTGGAGTCCCTTGGTACCCTAAATTAGCCAAAAGAGCCGCTTTTGGTAGTGGTAAAGTACAGGCTGTTAAAGCAGGCGTCAATACCCTTTTTGATGCTATAAAAAATGCAAAGCCAGGGGATGTTTTGGAATTATCTGATGCCCAGGACTATTACCTTACCAAGATGCCGATCATTAGATTTCCAATTACCATAAAAGCAGCCGCCGCCAAAAAACCCAAACTGTATTGGGAAAAAAAAGCAGCATTTGAAATTGTAAATGGAGGAGAACTCTCCTTAGATGGGATACTATTTAACGGTGAAAATGCGCCCGATGGACCTGGAAATTCAGTGATCAGAACCAGTAAATATTCCATGAATGAAAATTATCGTCTAAAAATTACCGAATGCCGTTTTGAAAATTTAGATGTCAACCATTCCTTCGATGTAATCCGCGTTTATAAAAATACTTTTGCTGATGAAATTCACATCTCCAAAAGCAGCTTTGATGGTATCTCTGGACACGTACTGGCTTTGGATAAAGAAACAGACGATATCGGTATATACAATGCTGAACGGGTCACCTTTACAGAAAATCACTTCAGTGATATTGAAGGGGCAGCACTGAGCCTCTACCGTGGAGGAAAGGACGAAAGCACTTTTGGCCCGATCCTGAACATTGACCATTGTTCCTTTGTTAATGTAGGCAATGGAAAGCGGAATAAATCGAATTCTGTGATTGACTTATATGGCGCTCAGAAAATTGACATAAAAAACTCCGTCTTCGAAAAAACTGCGAAAATTAGAGTGCATTTAATTGTGGGAGACCCTAAAGTCGCTATTTCCGATCTAAAATTAGAGCAGGAGGAGGATCTCAAAATCACAGGTGACCAAGACTACTATTTGGGAAAGATACATACCGATAGCATGGATGATAAAACCATAATAGGAAACGACGGAAAACCTCTGGGATACAAGCCGCTAAGATGATGAGAGTTGAATTTTCCTATTTTTACTGCCTATTTTTCTGGGCTACTATTATGTCCACTGCCCAAGAGCACCCCAACCTTATCCTCACCCAAAAGGGGGTCAATGAAATTCGGTCACATTTGGGTAAAGTTCCTTTTTTTGATCGACACCTCTCTACAGTCAAAGCAGAAGTAGACGCCGAAATTGCCGCTGGAGTTGAGGTTCCATTCCCCAAAGATGTCTCTGGAGGTTACACCCACCAACAACACAAAAAGAACTTTTTTATACTTCAAAAAGCAGGAGCCCTTTATCAAATTTTGGAACAAGTCCACTATGCTGCCTATGTGAAGGAAGTCTTGATGGCTTATGCAAAAATGTACAAAAATTTACCCCTTCACCCCGAAACCCGGTCCTATGCCAGGGGAAAGCTATTTTGGCAATGCCTCAATGATGCCAACTGGCTGGTCTATGTTAGTCAGGCCTATGATTGCATTTACGACTATCTTTCAAAAAAAGAACGGACCTATCTTGAAAAAGAATTATTCCGCCCATTCGCTGATTTTCTTTCTGTGGGAAATCCAAAGTTTTTTAATCGCATTAACAATCACAGTACCTGGGGAAATGCGGCGGTAGGCATGATGGGTTTGGTCATGAACGACGAGGAATTGATTCAACGGGCGCTCTATGGTTTAAAAAACATCACTATTGACCCCAACTCCAAGGACAACGACGGAGGATTGATCAAAGAAAAAGGAGAAAAAGAAGGTTTTTTGGCAAACATTGACGCCCCTTTTTCACCAGACGGATACTACACAGAAGCGCCCTACTATCAGCGCTATGCCATGTATCCTTTTTTACTTTTTTCTACAGGGCTTGAAAACGCGCGCCCTGAGCTAAAAGTTTTTGAGTACAAAAACGATGTATTGCTCAATGCTGTTAATTCTATAGTCAACCTCACGGACATAGACGGAGAATTCTTCCCTCTGAACGACGCCCAAAAAGGAATGTCCTATTATTCCCGAGAATTGGTTGCTGCCATAGACATTGCCTACCACTACGGCGATAAAAATCCACAACTGTTATCGATTGCAGAGCATCAAGGAGCGGTAACCTTAGACGATGCTGGTTTTGAAGTGGCAAAAGCCATCGAAGAGGGTTTGGCAAAACCCTTTAAAAGAAAGTCTATTGAATTCACCGATGGGCCTCAAGGTGATGAAGGGGGTATTACCGTTTTACACAATGGAAAAGATCAGAAAGGGCTCTGTTTGGTATCTAAATATACTGCCCAAGGGAACAGTCATGGGCACTATGACAAATTGAGTTTTATGCTGAACTTCAAAGGAGAAGAAGTGATACAAGACTATGGAGCAGCGCGTTTTGTAAACATCAGTCAAAAAAGTGGGGGGTCACAGTCTGGCGTTTATTTGGATGAAAATTTCAGCTTTGCCAAACTGACGATTGCACACAATACCCTTAGCGTAGATGAAGAAGTGCATTTTGGTAGAGACTATCGGGTGGCCAGCAAAAACCACGCAGAAAAATATTTTAGTGAACTGTCCAACGATGGGCACCAAATCATCAGCGCCAAGGACCACAACGCGTATCCCGGAGTAGGCATGCACCGCACACTCGTAATGCTACAGGACCATAGACTGTATCAGCCACTCATCATCGATCTGTTTAGAGCCGAATCTTTGAGCTCTCATCAATACGATCTACCCTATCACTATTTTGGTCAACTGATGTCCACCAATTTCGACTTTCAAAAAGAAAAAAACTTAAGCCCCCTTGGAGGTGATAACGGCTACGAGCATCTCTGGAAACTGGCAGAAGGAAAAAGTAAGGGAGGTACTGACCAGTTTACGTGGCTCTACAATGATAATTTTATAACCCTCTCCATGGCCAACAAAGAAAACGATGCCATTATTTTTACCCAGATGGGAGCATCGGATCCTAATTTTAACTTGAGAAGTGATCCATCTGTGATCATCAGAAGAAAAAATACAGGTACTACTCTTTTTGCCAATGTCATTGAAATTCACGGAACCTACAGCACTGTCACTGAAGCTCCTATACAATCAAAATCAATGATTAAGGAAGTAAGTATAATACAAGACAGCGCTGCATATACCGCCATCAGAATCGACTTTATTAAAGGTGATCCTGTTCATGTGATATTGGCCAATAAGGATAATAATAAAAAAACAAATCATATATTAAACATCGAAAACACTCCTTTTAAATGGAAAGGACCATATTTTATAAATAATTAAATCACTACACTATGAAAACATTTGGATCAAGTAAATCTTTTTTTGAGGGAAAGGCCATGGAATGGGAATCTGTAGATACAGGAGTCAAAAGAAAAATCATGGGCTATGACGATAAAATCATGCTGGTTCGTGTTCACTTTGACAAAGGAGGGATTGGAAGTGTCCACGAACATTACCATTCTCAAGTCAGCTATGTAGCCTCTGGAGCTTTTGAGGTTACCATTGGTGGAGTGACGCAAAGGTTAGAAGAAGGTGACTCCTTCTATGTTCCGCCCAATACCTTACACGGTGCGGTATGTCTTGAAGCTGGGGAATTAATTGATGTCTTTAGCCCCATTCGCGAAGATTTTATGGAATAAATTTTTAAAAAAATGAAATATTATGCCCCAGATCATTTTTTTTTGATATTTTTGGTTAACCAATCTGGTAAACCAATTTGGTTAGAGAAATAAAAAAAAGGATAGTGTTAGCTATCCTTTAGTTACTTCATTTCAAGGCGAAGTAAAAACGACCCCTGTGAAGGGTCTCATGCAATTTAATCATTTTTAAGATATGTATGACATCCTACACAGAACAGTTCTTTAGGAACTGAACTAATTAAAAATGAATACTAATTAAATTAACTTATGAAAATCAAAAGTAAACTGGCATTTATGGGCCTATTGCTCATGAGTGCTTTTGGAATTGCACAAACACAAATATCGGGTATAGTTACCGCAGACGATGGAAGCCCTATTCCTGGTGTTAACGTTATCGTGCAAGGAACCGACAATGGAACAACAACAGATTTTGATGGAAATTTTACTATTTCTGCATCTTCTGGAGAAGTATTATCCATTTCTTATGTAGGTTTTGCTACACAAAACATTACACTAACAGATCAAACAACCCTTGAGGTTATGCTTCAGCCAGGCTCAGATGAGTTAGATGAAGTAATCATCATCGGTTATGGATCTCAACGTAAAAGCGACGTCACAGGAGCTGTTGCTTCTGTAAAATCGGAAGATTTAAACGCATTCCCTCTTTTGAGCGCTACTCAAGCACTTCAAGGGCGTGCCGCTGGTGTTGCGGTTCAATCCAACAATGGAGGAGAGCCTGGTGCTCCAATCAGTATAAGGGTGAGAGGTAGTTCTTCTATAGGAGCTAGCAGTAACCCCCTAATTGTCGTTGATGGATTTGTAGGAGCTGCTATGCCGCAACCAACTGATATTCAGTCATTAGAGGTCTTGAAAGACGCGTCTGCTACTGCTATTTATGGTTCCAGAGGTTCTGGTGGGGTCATCTTGGTGACTACCAAAAAAGGGAAAGCGGGTTCGATAATCGTGGAAGTTAAGTCAAACTACTCTTCTCAAAACGTTGCCAATACATTGGATCTTCTAAATGCGGATCAATTTGCCAGCTACCAACAGTCATTTAACTCTGGATATACCCAAGGATCTGCCAACACTGACTGGCAAGACTTGATCTACCAAAATGGAAATACTCAAACGCATCAGTTTGCAGTGAGTGGTGGAACCGAAAAACTTAATGTATATACTTCGGCCAACTACTTTAGTCAAGACGGTATCATTGAAAATTCTGATTTTGAAAAACTGACATTCTTGTCTAATATTGATGCACAAGTAAATGATAAACTCAAAGTGGGTATGAGTTTGTTTGGAAGTCGTTCCACACAGAATGGTGTATTAACACAATCTACTGGTAGAACAGCCTCTGGAGGTGGAGACGACGTTGTCTCTTTGGCGATTAGATTTGCACCTGATGAAGGAATATATGATGGAGATAACTTCTCTCAAAACCGAGTGGGAGATGGTGTAGAAAACCCTTATGCTGTTGTAAATGAATTGAAAAATGAGACCAAGAGAGATGATTTTAGAGCCAATTTTTATGGCGACTATCAAATCGTAGATGGTTTAAGTTTCAAATCTACTTTTGGTTACAGTTCAAGAAATGAAACAGAAGGTTTCTTTAAACCACAAACTTTTGTGTTATCAACGGGTACAGCAAGCCTTGCAAGCCTTAAAAGAACTGATATTCTGAATGAAAATTATTTAACCTATATCCGTGAATTTGGAAAATCAAACCTGACCCTATTGGCTGGATATTCTTATCAAAAGAGAACCAATGAAGAATTTGCAGCAAGCACCAAAGAGCTACTCTCAGATGACTTCCTTTGGTACAATCTGGCTGCTGGTCATGTAGAAACCAGAAGGGTTAATTCTTATTTTTCAGAATCTGAAATTATATCTCAGTTTGGAAGAGTGAATTTTGACTTTGATGACAAGTACTTACTTACGGCAACCGTAAGAAGAGACGGAGCGTCAAACTTTGCTGCTAACGAAAAATACGCCATATTTCCCTCTGCTGCCTTAGGATGGAAAATTTCTAATGAAGAGTTTTTGGCAGATAATCCCACGATTTCAAACTTAAAATTAAGGGCGAGTTATGGAGTGACGGGAAATCAAGCCATTTCCCCTTATCAGTCTCTGGCTGAATTAAATGTAAATCCTGCTACGGCGGTAGGAACTGACCCTGCAATTTCAGTTTCACAAGAAAACAATCCTGATTTAAAATGGGAATCTTCCTACCAAACGAATATCGGTGTGGATTTAGGTTTAATGAATAACAAAATTTCCCTTTCATTGGATTATTACAACATTGACACCAAGGATCTTTTGATGGAAGCATCAACAACTCCTCTATACAGTGGAGCAACAGATTTACAAGTGTTTCAAAATATTGGAGAAATCAATAACAGTGGATTTGAACTTTCTATCAACACTGTCAATATTACCAATGAAAACTTCACCTGGACCTCTAACTTCAATTTATCCACCAATACCAATAAAGTTGTAAAGTTGGTTAATGGTGCTGATATCATTAGCAGTGCTGCACCAGGCTATTTTGCCGGAAAGGACACTTATATTTTAAGAGAAGGAGAAGCCATTGGTCTTTTTTGGGGTCACGAATTCCAAGGAGTATATGATGGCGGAAGTCTTCCAGCAGGAACTGCCCTTAAAGGCTCTTTTACCGAAGCTGGAGATCCACTTTTCACAGATATCAATGGAGATGGTGAAATCAACACTAATGATTTGAAAATCATCGGCGATCCCAATGCCGATTTTAATTTTGGATTCACCAATAACTTCACCTATGGGGATTTTGATATGAATATTTTCTTCCAAGGTTCACAAGGGGGAGAAATTTTAAATCTAACTGCTGTTCAGTTATTTAACGGTGATTCTAATACCATTACCGACGCACTCAACGCTTGGTCTCCAACCAATACAAATTCAAACATTCCCTCAAACAAAGTAAGAGACAGGGGAATTACTTCTCAATTTGTCGAAGATGGAAGTTACATCAGGTTGAAAAATATAGCTGTTGGTTATAATTTCCCTAATGAGTCGATTGCACCATTAGGTATTGATCAACTGAGATTATCAATCAGTGCTCAAAACTTATTTACCATTACTGACTACTCCGGTCTTGATCCAGAGGTAGCCTATTTTGGAAGTGGAGGTGTCAATACCCAGAAATCAAATGTTGTTCAAGGACATGATTTTGGAAATTATCCTACACTAAAGTCTGTTAACGTAGGACTTAACTTAAAATTTTAACTCTTTATATATATTATAAGATATGAAAACGTATAAAATATTAATGTTGTTATTGATAGGAATATCGATAACAGGGTGCTCAGATTTAGAGGAAAACCCAATTACGCAACTTAGTCCCGACAGTTATTTCGGAGACCTAAGTTTAGAACAAGTGGAAGGTTTTGTTGCAGGTTCTTATGCCCACATGCACCATAGAAACTTCATGTCAAGAGAAATGACTCAGGCATTGATGTTTAGAAGTGATATGATGGCCATTGGAAGAACAGGTCAACAGGCCAGAATTGATCACGATAACTTTACAGTTTCTGCCGATAATGGTCTGATTTCTGGTGGTAGTAATGTTTATTGGCCCAAAGTTTATCAAATTATTCGCGCTGCCAATGATGCTGTAAGATCAGGAACCGCTATTGAAGGTGACCAAGCTACTATCAATGAGGTGGTTGCTAGAGCAAGGTTTGCTAGAGCATTTTCCTATTTTCATCTGGTAAGACAATTTGGTGCCATCCCCTATTTGGATGATACTACTCCTTTGTCAGAAGCTACTGTTGCAGAGAGAACACCTGTTGAAACTGTGTATGAGAATATTATTGCAGATCTACAGTTTGCAAAAGATAATCTTCCCAATACACAGGCCTCCAGAGCGATTCCTGCTAAGTCAGCTGCAAGTGCCTATTTGGCCCTTGTACACTTAACAAGAGAAAATTGGCAATTGGCTTATAATGAAGCTAAAGAAATTATCGACAATGAAGGAGTTTATAACTTAGGGTTGGAGCCCAATTTCCAAGACTTATTTGACGCCGTAAAAAATGACGCTTCTTTAGAGCCTATTTTTATGCTTGATTTCACAGGAACCTCCAATGGAGACCAAGGTAGAGACTATCAAGTAGCTTTTACAGGCATTCGGTCCGATGATCAATATGGTCTCAACGGAGGATGGTCTGTAGAGGTGCCTGCTCTAAAAGTATACACTACTTGGGATGCTGCAGACTACAGAAGGCTTGTTACTTTTGATGCTACGGCAGTTCAAGATGGAAATGTAGTTCCTTACACAAACTTTACTGATGCTGATGGTAGAGCCGTCAATCGTCCTCATGTTGCAAAATATACACGTATGGCGAGTAAATTGCCCACACAAGACAATAATGGTAGGTCTTCACACTCCAATTATATGATGATCCGTTATGCAGAAGTTTTGATGATCGGTGCAGAGGCAGCCAACGAAATTGGACAAACTGGTGATGCTGAATTATGGGTAAATAGAGTAATGGCTCGTGCCAGAGCAGGAGGTATATCATGGGTAAATGGAGCGCCAGCTACCATAGCAGCAAGTGCCGTACCTACTGATTTTTCAGGCTTATCTCAAGCAGATTTTAGAAGTAGAATCTTGGAAGAACGCAGATTAGAATTTGCATATGAAATGAAAAGATGGTATGATATTGCGAGAAGAAAATTAGGTGATGTCGCTTTTGGATCCGATGGATTAGAGTCTGAAGTGTCAACAGAATCAGGTGTTGGACCTGGACCAAAATCTTGGAATTCAGCACGTGACTACTTGTTCCCAATTCCTGTAGATGAAATCAATAGAAATCCAAACCTGATTCAAAACCCAGGCTACTAACACCCCTGTGAAATAGCTTACTTATGTTCATTAACGGTATTTATTGATTATTTAATCATATAAAAAATTAAAAAAAGGGAAGTGAGATTTCTTCAGCAACTGTTTATCTTATTGTTTGTGAAGACTCTTTAAAGAGATTTTCATAAATGTGCTGAAGGGTCTCGATTGCCCTTAATATATTTTAAATACAAAAAATAATACCAGTAGATTAATTTTAATAACAGGAAAGTTTAACAGTGCGTTAGTAAATAAAATATTGCACAGATAAATCAATTTAAATACATTGATAAACTATTTTATAAAAACTGTTATGGTGATAATGGATTACGAATTTTTGTGGTTCGTTGAACATAAATTCAACTTCAATTATGCCCCTACAATATAGACAGCACAGCGAATTAAAACTATTTTAAATGATTATCAATAATGAGGTTCAGGAAAGTCAAAAGGAAATAATCAATCGCTTAAGAGATTTAATCAATCAAAAAAATCTTGAGCCTGGAGACAAATTACCTTCTGAACGGTCCCTTGCTGAAAAATTTAATGTTAGCAGAAACAACCTCAGAATAGCGCTTCAAACATTAGAATATTACGGCTTGGTCAAATCAATTCCGCAAAGCGGGACCTTTATTGCAGAGATTGGTATCATAGCACTCAATGGAATGATAGAAGACATTCTCAGGCTGAGCACCCCCAGTTTTAGGGCCTTAGTTGAGACCAGGATAAATTTGGAATTAGAAGGGGTAAAATGGGCTGCATTTAGAAGATCTGATGCAGATATCAACAATATGGAAAATGCTTTGGCCAACTATTCGGATAAAGTCATAAGAGGGGAAGAAGCTGTTCAAGAAGATTTACTATTTCACCTGGCCATAGCCACAGCAAGTGGAAACGCCATGCTCAATTCATTCATGTTGAAAATAACGCCTGAAATCATCAATAACTTTGAAAAATATCATGTATGTGACAAGGACTCTGCCTTTCGAGGCATTCAAGAACACAAAAACATTCTCGATGCCATCAAAGAAAAAAATCCTGAAGGTGCAGAAAAAGCCATGAAAGAACATTTTAGCGCGCTCTATCAATACTGTTACAACACTCAAAACGGGATTCAATCCTAATTGTTAAATTAATTAAATAGAAATGAAACTAAAGGGTTTACGCTGGTGGATTATAGGACTGGTATGTCTTGCAACCGTCATTAACTACATTGACCGGGCAGCCCTTGGAATCATGTGGCCAGCCATGAAAGACGATCTTGGCCTGACCGAAGCGGACTATGCCTGGATCATTAATATCTTCACCATTACCTATGCTGCTGGAAAATTTATTTCAGGTAAAGTATTCGACAAGGTAGGCACTAAAATAGGATTTGTACTTTCCATTTTCTTTTGGTCACTCGCCTCCCTGCTTCACTTCTTTGCCAGAGGTGCAGCTTCCCTGGGAATATTCAGAGGGCTATTGGGGGTTGCCGAGGCTGGTAATTGGCCCGGAGCGGTAAAAAACAATGCCGAATGGTTTCCCGTTAAAGAACGTGCCCTGGCACAAGGAATTTTTAATGCAGGAGCTGGAATCGGTTCAATTATTGCCGCACCTACAATTGCCGAGCTCTTTGGTGCATACGGCTGGCGGTTAACTTTTATCATCATCGGTATTGTCGGATTTTTATGGATAATCCCCTGGTGGATCGTCAATAAAAAACCTCCACAAGAACATCCTTGGATTACAGAGGAGGAAAAAACACACATTATCAGTGGGATGCAAGCAGATCTTCAATCCGATCCTCAATCAAAGGGAATGAGTGTATGGGAAATATTGTCCAAGAAAGAGTCTTGGGGTGTCATCGCTGCACGATTTTTTATTGAACCCATTTGGTGGCTTTTTGTCTTTTGGATGCCCATTTACCTGTACAAAGAATATAATTTTAATGTAAAAGAAATCGGTTATTATGCATGGTTCCCCTATGTTGGCGCCATGATAGGCAGCCTCTCTGGTGGGTGGTATGTTAAGGAATTACTCCGTAAAAACAGTTTGGATTACAGCCGTAAAAAAACCATAACCATCGCTGCAATAATCATTGTGTGTGCCATCATTGGCGCCATATTATTGGCAGATACCCCTCTAAAATTTGTCGGATTTGTTTTTGTAGTACTTTTTGGATTTCAATTCGCCATCAGCAACATACAAACCATACCCAGTGACTTACTGAGTGGAAAGTCCGTTGGAACATTGGCGGGATTGGGCGGCAGCATTGGCGCCGTTTCCGTCATCATTATGAATTGGCTGATCCCCATCATCACAGTAGAATCTTACACCCCTGCCTTTATCATATTGGCTGTTTTGCCCCCCCTATCTGTCTTGTCAATCTACTTTCTGATTAAAGAAATAAAACCTATAGAATAACTAACAATAAAGTAAAAAATGGAAAATTTAAATGGAAAAGTGGCTGTCGTCACAGGTGGAGCTCGAGATATAGGAAAAGCTATATCCATTAGCCTTGCCAAAGCTGGAGCAAAAGTAATCGTCAATTACTTTGAAAGTGAATCACAAGGTGACGAGACTGTTGCTGCAATAGAAAAATTAGGAGGCACGGCAGTTGCAGTATATGCTGATGTCACAAAACAAGCCGACATTGATGCCATGGTAAAAACCACCCTTGATCACTTCGGCCCAAAAATAGACATATTGGTGAATGTCGCTGGAGGACTTTTTGCCCGTAAATCCATTGAAGAAATGGATGAAGATTTTTATAATCTCGTTATGGATGTCAATCTAAAATCTGTTTTTTTAGTAACAAAAGCCATAAAACCCCATATGGAAAAAGGAGGGGCGATCATCAATTTTGCCTCCCAAGCAGGACGTGATGGTGGGGGCCCAGGAGCTGCCATTTATGCTACCTCTAAAGGAGCCGTAATCACCTATACCCGAGCACTGGCCAAAGAATTTGGACCACAAGGTATTCGTGTAAACGCGCTTTGCCCAGGAATGATTGCGACCAAATTTCACGATGACTTTACCAAAGACGAAGTAAGGGAAAAAGTAGCGGGGTCTACCCCACTCCGAAGGGAGGGAGAAGCCGAGGAGGTTGCAGATTTAGTCGTCTATCTGGCTTCAGAGCAATCTTCTTTCATCACAGGTAATAACATAGATATCAATGGAGGTCTGGCATTTAGCTAAACTCTAACTTTCTTTCATTAAAACAGTCGCCAAATCCACTGTTAGGGCTTGGCGACTCCATTTTTTTAGCGCAGGAAATTCATTGACTACCTTCCCTTTGTTTTGAAACGCTTTTAGTAGAAATGATTTTATGGCGTCGCTGTCGGAAGCTTTGACCATTTTGGAAAAAGAAGAACCCGCCAGTAAACGACCCGCCTCGGACTGCGGAGCTCCTATAGACAGCACAGGAACACCGCACGCCAAATACTCCAAAAGCTTTCCCGAAACCATGTACTGGTCCGCTCCTTTAAAAATAAAATTGAGGAGTAAATCTCCACTTTTCATCAAACCAACAGCATCTCGGTGTGATAGATATCCTTTGTATTCGACAGTAACCTTTGGGGCCAGCTGTTTGATTTTATCAATCTGTGCTGCGGAAATATTCCCCGCTAAAGAAAAGAGAACCTTACCATTCTCAGAAAGTGCAGCGTTAATCTTTCAGTTGAGTTGTGGATGCGATGCTTTCTATCGGGAGTAAGGATATTTAACCTCTTCCCGTATCCAGCCATATGTCTAATGTTGGTAATGATATTCATAGTCTTTTTTTATGCTCTCTTTACTCTCCGCGATGCGGAGAACTTCGTTCGCTGGTTAGTTGTCTCCTTTGAACTGATTGGCTCTTGTATAAGCACCAGTAAGTTCTTCTACATTATAAGGCGCAATAGCGGTATAAGTAGTTTCTCTTTTGAAATCTTTATCGTATCTGTTTCCTCCAAAGGGTTCAAAACTGCCTCTTGAAACAGGACCACCAGTCCAGCGTTTTGTGTAATCATTTTTCATTGTTCGTAATAGTTGTTTGTTAAGTTTTTATTTTCTACTGCCCGAATAAGAGCATCCAAAGAAGTCTTTGGTCTTATTCCTTTTGCTTTGGGGCTAAATGCTAATCCCAAAACTTTATTGATTGATTGAAGTTGCTTTGGGCTGATTTCAACCTCAACGATGTAGTTGTTTTTATCCATTTATGCGTTTTCATTTATCCACCTCTCAACGGCAGGTTTTGAAAATCCTACTCTACGAGTTCCTCCAAGTTTTACATAAGGCATTCCCATCTTCATAAGTTTGTCGCAGGAA
>Ga0115571_1002042_pt1 | contig 13582 bp, 25 predicted proteins | sample COGITO_mtgs_1205_FD_87293 | JGI IMG/M metagenome (GOLD analysis project Ga0115571, IMG submission 87293) | Pelagic marine microbial communities from North Sea - COGITO_mtgs_120531 | ecosystem: Environmental > Aquatic > Marine > Epipelagic | place: Germany:Helgoland, sampling site Kabeltonne...
AAGAAATGCAATTTTTAATATCTCATGAACCAAGAAATAAATTTATACGCAATCTTGCTATTAAAGCTGAAGGTAATACTTTAGTCTTGTTTCAATTTGTAGAAAAACACGGTAAGATTTTATATGATATGATTAAAGAAAAAGCACCAGATAAAACAGTACACTTTGTTCATGGTGGGGTGAATACCCTAGACAGAGAAGATATACGTCATCAAACTGAGACTGATTCAAATACTATTATTGTTGCTTCATATGCTACCTTTTCTACAGGCATAAATATACCAAGTATACAGAATATTATATTTGCTTCACCTACTAAATCTAAGATCCGCAATCTACAATCAATCGGTAGAGGATTACGATTAAAGGATGGTAAAGATAAATTGACGTTGTACGATATATCAGATAATTTGCAATATAAATCTAAACGTAATCATACACTCAATCATTTTATAGAACGTCTTAAAATATATTCTGAAGAACAATTTGATTATACTTTACATGAGATTAATTTATGATAAGAGATACCTATGCAGTATTGAAGTTAGTAACCGGCGAAGAGGTATTATGCTCTGTCTTAGATGAAGATGAATATCAACTCATTACTATGTTTCCCATGGTAGTTAAATTAGTGCAACGTTTTGTTGGTAATAAACCAATTGAATCGGTTACACTTGCTCCATATAGTTACTTCTCTGCTGATGATGAATTTACTTTCCAGAAGAATCATGTCATATCATTTAAAGATATGGATTCTAATTATGTTGGAGTATATCATGATGCAGTAGATGATTTTATTCAAAATGCAGATAAACAAGCTACTAATAATGATACAATGGAAGATATGCAAGGTGTTGTTGATAGAATTAATACAGCAATTGAAACCATAGTACCTAATAAAGAATCAGACACAGAAGAATATTCAGTAGATGAATTTGTTGATGTAATGGCTAATCTAGTGGACCCAACTAAAAAGACTATACATTAGATATACCTTAGTGATTAAGTTGAAAGACCCAATACAGTTATAATATAACAAATCAGATTTTTTGTACAATTATTTTTTTATAAATTAAATAATAAATTAATTGTCATTTAAATAGAAGATATTATATAATGAATATATTAAATCAGTGAAAGAATACATTATGGCAATAGAAAAAAAAGAAAAGAAAAAACCAGTACATTACGTAAACAATAAAGAATTTTTAGAAGCTATTATAGTATATAAAAAAGATTGTTTGGATGCGGAAAATAGCGGTGATGAAAAACCACAAATTCCAAATTATCTAGGTGAATGTATATTAAAGATTGCACGTAAGCTTTCTAATAGGCCTAACTTTATTAATTATTCATATAAAGATGATATGATTCTTGATGGTATTGAGAATTGTATTGCGTACTTTGATAACTTTAACCCTGAAAAATCTTCAAATCCATTTTCATATTTTACCCAAATAATTTACTTTGCTTATTTACGTCGTATTGAAAAAGAAAAGAAACAAGCATATATTAAAGGTAAGTTAGTTAGGGATAATACACAAGAACAATTTATAGTTCAAGACCACGATAGAAACGAAGACTACTCTAATAGCTTTGTAGAATTTATGCAAGATAATGGTACATTTGATTCTAAGTTTGAAGAAAGGCAAAGAAAGAAAAAAGAAAAACCTATAACATCAGTATTATTAGATAACTTTATAGAAGAGGATACAAACCCTAATGACTAAGTTTGTTATTTTAGGTGATACTCATTTTGGTGCACGGAATGATTCACGCAAATTCCATGATTACTTTGAGAAATTCTATAAAAATACTTTCTTTCCATACTTAGAAGAACATGGCATTACTGAAATAATACAGTTAGGTGATTTGTTTGATAGACGAAAATTCATCAATTTTAACACACTTTCTGAGGTAAAACGCTACTTTTTTGACGAAATACAACGAAAAAACATACGTTTTACAACGCTTTTAGGTAACCATGATATATTTTGGAAAGAATCACTTTCGGTGAGCTCAAGCGGTTTAATCTTAGGAGAATATAATTTTACTTTAATTGATAAACCTGTTATAATAGATATTGATGGTACAAAAATAGATTTGATTCCATGGATTTGTAAAGAGAATGAAGAAGATGTATTTAAATACATTGATGAATCTAAATCAGATTTATGTTTTGGTCATTTTGAAATAGCAGGGTTTCCAATGTATCGTGGGCATACAGCATCAGATGGATTGTCTCATGATATGTTTGCTAAGTATGAATTAGTTTGTTCGGGTCATTATCATACAAGATCTAAACAAGAAAATATTACTTACGTTGGAACACCAGCAGAAATGACATGGCAAGATTATAATGATCCTCGTGGGTTCTCTGTGTTTGATACAGAAACTCGTGAATTATCTTTTATTCAGAATCCATATACCATACATGAAAAATTAGTCTATGATGATTTAGATAAAGAAGTCATTGATATATCTGAAATAGACTTAACTGATAAGTATGTTAAGATTGTAGTAGTGAATAAAACAGATCTATATAAGTTTGATTTGTTTATGAATAATATATATCAAAGAGGTGCATATGACATTAAAATTATTGAAGACTTCTCAGAGTTTGAGAATGGAGAAATATCTACTGAAATTAATCTTGAAGATACCCTCAGTATATTATCAAATTATGTGGATTCGGTAAACACCACAGAAAATAAAGAAGAAATTAAAACAGTGCTGAAAGAATTATATCTTGAAGCAATACATCATGAGACAGTATAGGAGAAATATTGATAGTATTTGAATCGGTTTTTTGGAAAAACTTCCTTTCTACAGGTAGTCAAGGTAGTAAAGTTAATTTAAATAACCACGGTACAACATTAATTGTAGGTAAGAATGGTGAAGGAAAATCTACTATTCTTGATGCATTATGTTTTGCTTTGTTTAATAAACCATTTAGAAATGTTAATAAGAATCAATTAATCAATTCTATTAATGGGAAACAATGTGAAGCTGAAGTTGAATTTTCTATTGGGCCTAATGCATATAAAGTTAAACGGACAATAAAACCTAATACATTTGAAATATATTGTAATGATGAATTAGTTAATCAAGATGCCGCTCTTAAAGATTATCAAAAAGTATTAGAACAGCAAATACTTAAACTCAATTATAAAACATTTACTCAAGTAGTTATTCTTGGATCAGCTTCGTTTGTCCCATTTATGCAGCTACCAGGCGGCCAACGCAGAGAAGTCATTGAAGATATTTTGGATATCAGAGTATTCTCTACAATGAATACTATTCTAAAAGATAAAATCATTGAAACAAAAGAAGAATTAAAAGATAAAGAAATAAAACTAAATAGTATTAAAGATAAAGCTACAGCACAACAAAGAATTATTGAGTCATTAGTTAATACCAAAGACGAAAATGTAAAAGGTATTACAGAAAAAATAGAAGCAAACAATAATATCATTAAACAAAAATCAAATCATATTACAGAGTTACTTTCACAAATAACTGAATTAAAGAATAGTATTGAAACTAAAGAAACTATAATAAAAGATATAGATTCTTGTAAGAACAATTCTAGTAAACTTAAACAGAAAAATTCAACAATTGATGAAAGTATAAACTTCTTTGAGAATAATGAAGTATGCCCATCATGTGAGCAAGGAATCCAACATGAACATAAAGATTCTATTATTGAAAAATTAACTATTAATAAACAAGAATATGATGTAAAATTAACTATGTTAGATAGTGCATTAGACAAACTTACAGATCAATTACAAGTCATGCAAGATATATCTAATAAGATTACTGATATGAATATTGAAGTATCAACTGAAAATACTTCAGTACAAATGCTAAACAAACTAAACGCAGATATGCAAAATGAAATTGCTAGTCTTAATTCAAATCAAGGTAATATTGAGCAAGAAAAGTCTACATTAAAATCATATGCATCAGAAGCATTAGAATTAAATAATGACCGTATGGAGATTAAAAAGAAAAGAAATCTTCAAGATATAGCATCATCTTTACTAAGAGATACTGGTATTAAAACTTCTATTATTAAAGAATACCTACCCGCTATGAATAAGTTAATTAATATGTACCTATCAGCCATGGATTTCTTTGTTAAGTTTGATTTAGATGAAAACTTTAATGAAGTGATTAAGTCCAGACACAGAGATGAATTTACATATGCTTCCTTCTCTGAAGGTGAGAAAATGAGAATTGACTTAGCCATATTATTCACCTGGAGACAAATCGCTAAAATGAAAAACTCCGTCAATACGAATCTGTTACTGCTAGACGAGATCTTTGATTCAAGTCTAGATGTTGCTGGAACAGATTACTTCCTATCTGTCATGGATAAATTGGGTGAAAACTCAAACATCTTTGTGATCTCTCATAAAGGCGATGTCCTTCTAGATAAATTCCAAAACAATATAAGATTTGAAAAAGTTAATGATTTCTCTAGAATAGTTGAAAATAGTTAAATTAATTATGTACTTTAATTAAGATTTATGATATAATATGTTATAGACTGATGAAATGAGGAGAGGCATTTGAAAATTATTTTGAAAATAGTTAAAATAACTGTGTACTTTAATTAGTATTCGGTGTATAATTATTATATTAAATGGTTATATTAACTGTTTAACAATTGAGGAGAAATTATATTATGGCACATGAAATAGCAACAATGATCGACGGTAGAAATGCAATGGCATATGTAGGTGAAACACCATGGCACGGCCTTGGACAACAATTAACCTATGATGCACCACTTGAAGTATGGGCAAAGGAATCTGGATTAGATTTTGAATTAGAAACTGCACCTATACAATATGGCGAAGACACTCTAACCTACACTGGTAAAAATGTTATGTATCGTAAAGACACAAAACAACCACTAGGTATTGTTTCAGACAAGTACAAAATCGTCCAACCATTAGAAGTATTAGAATTCTTTAGAGATATGGTTGGAAATGTAGCTAATCTAGAAACTGCAGGCGTACTACGTGATGGTGCAAACTACTGGGCACTAGCTAAAATGGACGGCGAATTCAATATTGCAGGTGATCAAGTTAACCAATACTTATTACTAGCATCTTCTGCTGATGGTACATTAGCAACTCAAGCAAGATTAACATCAGTACGTGTTGTATGTAATAATACATTGCAAGTTGCTACTAGTGGACAAAAGGCTGAAGCAACAATTAGACACAACTCTGTGTATAATCCAACAATATTGCTTGAACAATTATCAAATTATAATCAAGCATTTAAAACATTTGAAGAAACTTCAAAAATTCTAGCAAATGTCAAAATGTCATCTAAACAAGCACTGAATGTGTTTGGACAAATCTTCGGTGGTGTTGAAGAAAATCAAAATGCTCCAACAGTACAACGTGCTTTAGCCTTATACAATGGTGAAGGTATCGGAGCTGATTTAGAGTCTTCAAAAGGAACTGCTTGGGGTGCTTTAAATGCAGTAACTCAGCTAGTTGATTGGGAAACTGCTAGATCAAGTAATGCAAGATTAAAAAATGCATGGTTTGGTCGAGGAGCTGAAGTTAAACAAAAGGCAGTGACTAAGTTACTGGAAGCTGCCTAATCATGTTAGTTGATGTCAATGTTTTAGGAACCGTGTTTGAAGTAGAATGTGAGATGGAGGGGATAAACTCCTCCACACTCATAGGTATTATTACTATATTTCACCATGGAGTGAATATGACTGATATGTTAAATGATTCAACTATAAAACTTATTGAAAATACATTGGAGGAACATTATGGCTAGTCATATGTGTAAATTTAATTTTAATGGTGAGGAATATTGGACTGAAGCTTATAGTATTGTTGAGTTTAGATATGGATTCTGGATAAATGAGTATTTGCAATATACTACAAATATTGAACACGAAAAATATTGGATTCCACCTTCAGCAATTAAATACGTGGTAAAGGATTAGATAATGTTTAAATTTACAGAATTGAAAGAAGTACAAAAGCGGTATATATGTGAAGTTATCAAGCGGTATAACCATACAGCATCAGAGATTACTTTAAGCCAAATGAAAGAATATCATGATGCGCTAATACAAGTAAGATCAGAAGGCATTAAGATTGGATATCCTAACTGGTTGATTAAACCTAAAAATAAGATATCTATGGGAATTTATGGTTTTCCAATCCCTACAGAATCAGAAGTAGCAGATCTAAATAGTGGGAACAGTGTTCAGCAAATTAATATTGAAGACTATTCACCTATGTTTAAAACTGTTGTAGCGGAATATAATTTAATATAATGAAAAAAAGATTGTACTTTAATTCATTAATAGTATATAATGATACCATGATCAGTAAAATAAGTCGCGCTTTTACAAAGATCATTTTAAATAGCGACAATTTGAGGAGTAGTATATGAGTTCAACACAGAAATTAATCAATCACCTAGTTAAAGGTAATGCTGTAACTGCAAAAGAAATCACAGGCAAATTTGGTCTAGCCAATCCGTCTGCTGCAATTCGTGCAATCCGTTTAAAAGGTTATGCAGTATATAATAACCCAGTAACGTTATGGAATGGTGTTTCTTCATCAAAATACCGTATCGGTACACCTTCAAGAGCAATGATTGCTGCAGCATTTAGTGCATAGTGATTAAAATTTCTAAGACTCTCTTAGATATTGAGGTGGCGCAAAGCCACCTCCCTTTAGGGTTATCAGTAATCCTAAGGAGAGGTGACTATGACTAAAGAAAAATTAAAAGCATCACAATCCAGGGACCATACTGGTGGAAGAAAGTTTGACGGTGGCAAATTGCAGTATGGTTTAATACCACCAATAGCATTACGAGAAACAGTAAAAGTACTAACATTCGGTGCAGAAAAATACGAACCAGATAATTGGCGTAGAGTGCCGGATGCACAACGAAGATATTTTGACGCAGCAATGAGACACCTGTGGGCATATCAGGAAGGAGAAGAATTTGATCCTGAAACTGGAATTACCCATTTAGCACATGCTCTTTGTTGTATTATGTTTATGACTGAACTAGATTATGAGGAAAGCAAATGAAATTATCAAAAGAAACATTGAATGTAATTAAAAATTATGCAGGAATTAATAGTAACTTATTAATAAAAGAAGGTAGTAAGTTATCAACTGTATCTGTTGCTAAAACTATTATGTCAACAGTATCGGTTCCTGAAGTCTTTCCTAATGAATTTGGTATTTATGATGTCAATGAATTTCTCGGTGCATTATCATTATTTGATGATCCCGAACTAGAGTTCGATAGCAAGTATGTCACTATAAAAGAAGGCAAAAATGCTATCAAATACTTTGGAGCAGCGGTGAATAACATGGTAGTCCCTACGAAAGACATCGTCTTTCCAGAAGCTGAAATCTCTCTCTCTCTCGAAGCTTCTACCCTTACTATGATAATGAAAACTGCTCCAATCCTAAAATCTGAGGATGTTTCCTTTGTTGGAAATGGAAGTACCATCACAGTTAATGTGGCAGATAAAAAAAATCTATCTGCCAATAATTTTAGTCATGAGATTGGTTCAACTAACTTGGACTTTAAAGTTAATCTTAAAATAGATAATTTAAGAATGGTACCTGGTGATTATGATGTATCAATCTCTTCTAAGAAAATATCTCGCTTTACTGCAAAGAATGGTGATTTAGTATATTATGTTGCAGTTGAAGCTGATTCAGTGTTTCAAGTATAAATGTACTTTAATTGAGCAATAAGTTATAATGAATTATATTATGGAGAAAGTGAATGGTACAAGAATACTTATGGGTGGAGAAATATAGACCCCAACGCGTAGAGGATTGTATACTACCTCGTGAATTAAAAGATACATTTCAGCAATTTATATCAAGTGGTGAACTCCCCAATTTCTTATTTAGTGGAGGCCCTGGTATCGGTAAAACAACTGTAGCCAAGGCATTATGTAATGAGATTGGTGCTGAGTTCATCCTTATTAACGGATCAGAAGAATCCGGTATTGATACACTCAGAACCAAAATCAAAAGTTTTGCTTCAACTGTATCATTAACTGATGCTAAAAAAGTTGTTATTCTAGATGAAGCAGACTACCTAAATCCGAACTCAACTCAACCAGCACTAAGAGCTTTCATAGAAGAATTTTCTAATAATTGTCGGTTTATCTTTACATGCAACTTTAAGAATCGAATTATAGATCCTTTACACTCAAGATGTGCAGTTGTAGATTTTAAAATAGAAAATAAAGATAAGCAAGAGATTGCAGCATCTTTCTTTAAACGTGTACAATATATCTTAAAAGAAGAAAACATTGAACACGATCCTAAACCTATAGTTGAAATGATTACAAAACATTTCCCAGACTATAGAAGAATCATTAATGAGTTACAGAGATATTCTGTTACAGGTAAGATTGATTCAGGTATTTTATTGAATGTTACTGAAGAATCTTTTAAAGGACTAATTAAAAATCTTAAAGATAAAAACTTTACTGAAGTAAGAAAGTGGGTTGCTAAAAACGGTGATAGTGATAGTATAAATATATTTAGACAACTTTATGATTCAGCATCAAGTAACATTGAAGCAAATAGTATTCCACAATTGGTATTGATCTTAGCAGACTATCAATATAAATCAGCATTTGTTTCTGATCAAGAACTTAATTTAATGGCAGCACTTACAGAAACTATGGCGCAGTGTAAGTTTAAATAGGGATAGGTATGGAAAATTTAATAATTGGATTTATTGTAGGTTTTATATGTGGCTGGTGTGCATTACGATCTGCTGCAATGCAAAAAGTGAAACTCATGGTGGAAGAAGCTGAATCACAAGAATCATCACCAATACCTGTTGTTCAAAAAATAAGAATAGATATTAGAAAAGAAAATGATATTATCTATTGTTACGATAAAAATAACGGGGCGTATCTTGCACAAGGTGATTCTTATGAAGATATCCAAGTTGCATTAGAAAAGAATTATCCAAATACAGTATTCATGTGTAATGCATCACAAATTGCGGAAATAACAAAAAAATGAACCCATTTGACTTCTTAAAAGCGATAAATGATACAAAAAAAGATATGTTTGAAGATCCTCAAGCACATAAAGACTATAATGCTTTTATTATAAATAAAGGGTTATCATTCTTTCCTGATACTATACTCTATGCAAATGAGATGAATCAGAGAGCACATGCTGAAAAGAAATGGCAATTTGAATTTCTTAAGAATTCTATATATAAAAAGAAACGGTTTAGTAAGTGGCACAAAAAAGATAATATAGGCGAAGTAATTAAATTATTAATAAAACATTATAATATATCAGAACGCAAAGCATATGAAGTACATGATTTACTCTCAAATGAAGCAATGGAAGAGTTAAGATTATCATATGAAACTGGCGGTAGAGATTAAAACATATATAAATATATGTATTAAAATACGAAAGTAAAATAAAATGACAACTATTATATATTATGATTGGACACCCGACGCGATGTTGGAAATTGACTTGATAGAACCAGACAATTTTCTTAAGGTCAGAGAAACTCTAACTCGCATCGGTATAGCTTCTAGAAAAGATAATAAACTTTTCCAATCATGTCACATACTACATAAACAAGGCAGATACTTTATTGTCCATTTCAAAGAGCTATTTGCTTTAGATGGAAAACAAAGTGATATTTCTATGTCGGACATAGAACGTAGGAATTGTATTGCTGAGTTATTACAAGATTGGGGTTTGCTCAAGATTCTAGATAAATCTAAGGCAGAACCCAAAGCGTCACTATCTCAAATTAAGGTAGTATCTTATAAAGAGAAAAGTGAATGGGAACTAGTGCCGAAGTATAATATCGGTGGAGTTAAACGCACTAAAACGGAGTAAGTTTTAATGAGTATTAAGTTAGACTTAGAAGTAACTGAAGTGAATACTATTTTACGTTCGCTTGGCAAACATCCTTTCGATGAAATTGCTGTACTAATCGCCAAAATTAAACAACAAGGCGAATCCCAGTTGGCAGAGCAAGAAGCTGCTACTGGAGACCAAAAAGAAGGGGGTGAATCTGTTACTGCAACTGCAGAAGGATAATTCCTGGATTACTAGTTTTTAATACTTTTAACTAGACAAATATTAAAAGTATGTTATATATAGTTGTGTATAAGTTAATTCTTATATGATGTAAATAGGCCTCAAGAAAGACCTTTGTTAGTAATAACATCTCTTTCGATATGAGTTTATATAAATTTTATAAACAAGGAGAACTATTATGTGGACAAAACCTCAGGCAACAGAGATGAGATTCGGTTTTGAAGTTACAATGTACGTAATGAACAAGTAATTGTTTAACGTATAAGTATTAAAAGAGGGAACTTAGGTTCCCTTTTTTGTATAAATAAAGTATGGAAACTGATTATGATGTAATGTATGAAAAAGCTATATGGTTACTAGATAACCGGTATAGCAACAAACCATTAGAAGAATTAATAAATGATCTTCGCGATGCGGAAACATCCAAGATCCCTAATACTAAATAGGAGTATCAGCCATGAGTTATTTATTAGAACCAGAAGACCTACCCGTATTTAAAACCCTTCAAAACATAAAACTTACACAAAAAATATTAGAAGACCGTACTGTATTACTTGAAAAAGACATTGCGTGGAATAAAGGTATACCAAAAGAAGAACAGCATTGGTATGGCAAAAAACATAGAGTAGAATCTAAAAAGAAAACGAGTGAAACTATGAAGAAGCGGTGGAGAGAAAATCCTAGGACTCTAAACAAAGAAACAAAAGAAAAAATAAGTAATACTTTAAAAGGTAATACTAATACGCTAGGATATAAATTTACTAAAGAACAATTAGAAAAAGCATCTCAATGTCAACTTGGTAAAAAGCATTCTGAAGAAACTAAAAAGAAAATAGGTGAAGCAACGCGTAATAGGCAACTTGGTAAAAAAAGAGGCCCATATAAAAAGCGGTCCTAGCCTTAGGACCGTTAGGCAGCTGGGGTAAGCTGTACAAAACCCCATAAATATTATTGTACTTTAATTAATTAATAGTTTATAATGTATTATGAATTGAAAAAAGGAGAAGTATCATAGCTATTCAAAATAACAAAAGATTTAGTAAGCCAAAGCAAGAAGTAGAAGTTAAAGGCTTATATGTAGAAGTACAACCCGGCCAAATAGAAAAAGCTCTACGCAAATTTAAAAAGAAAGTTCAAGATTCTGGATTGCTTATTGAATTAAGAGAAAAAGAAGCTTACGAAAAACCAACTACAGCTCGTAAGAGGGCTAAAAGCCAAGCAGTTAAACGTTGGAAAAAGAAATTAGAATCTAAACAGCTTCCTAAAAAGATGTACTAACATGGCAGCTAAGAACGATATTACTGGAGACTTTATTAAAAGTAAACCTCATAGTAGACAGTTTGATGATAACTTTGATAGAATCTTTGGTATCAAATGCCCTAAATGTAAGTTTAAGCAACAGATGGATAAAGAACCACCACCAGTATTATGCCAATCATGTGGTTCAACTTTATAATATGGAGAATTTGAATGTCAGACCGAACTAAAGCAAAACACATTAGAGAAATAGATATACAAAAAGCGGCAGAAAATACCGAAAATAGTGTGTACAACTTAATTGTATTAGCTGCAGCTCGTGCTAGAGAAATAGCAGCTAGCAGAAATAAATTAGATGCAAAAAATCAAAAGCTAAATAAATATGAATTTAAACCAATTAATCAAGCTTTAGATGAATTTCAGCATAATGATGTATAAATAGATTTGTATTATGCCTTCGGGGTAATATATTTTTAAAACTCGCTTATTAAAGGAGAAATACTATGGCGAAAGTTCAATTTGGATCTCTGTATCCAACCACCCTTGGTTTTGATAGAATGTTTAACGATCTAGAGGCTATGCTAGATTCAACCATCAATCATACCGCAGAAAAATTCCCACCTCATAACATTATTAAACTAGACGAATACAAGTACTCAGTTGAGCTTGCAGTTGCTGGTTTTGATGAGGATGAAATTGACATTACCGTTGAAGATGGATTACTAACAATCAAAGGTGAAAAAAAACCTAACGATGAAACAGTAAACTATTTGCACAAAGGTATTGGTACAAGATCATTCAGTAAACAAATCCATATTATCGACACGGTCGAAGTACGTGGTGCTGTTTATAAAAATGGTATCTTGAGCATTGGTTTAGAAAACGTTATTCCTGATTCTAAAAAACCACGCAAAGTGGAAATAGAAAAAGATCTAAACTTTTTTAAATCAGAACTTTTAACTGAAGATTAATAGAATGGGGAGCATGTCTCCCCTTCTTTTTGGAGAACGTATTGAAAATAACAGAATTAGAATCAACCGATCAACTAGCAGAATTGCAAAAAGGATTTGTCTTATTAGACTTTTATGCAACATGGTGTCAACCGTGTAAGATGATGGCAACCGTATTGGAAACATATGCAAGTGATATTCCAGTAGTTAAAATTGACATTGAAAAATTCCAAGACATAGCAATCCAACATAATGTTAGAGGTGTACCAAATTTAGTATTAACTAATGATGATACTACAGTTGCTACAAAAACTGGGTATCTTAAAGATGCTGAATTACAAGTATTTCTAGACACAAATACATAATGTCAGACAGACCAAACAGTATACACTTAACATCATATCCATTTTTAAAGCGTGGCAATTATCAATTTAAAATATCAGTGGTTAATAAGACTGGCTGTTTAGTTGTAGGAAATCATGTACAAAAGCCTAAAGGATTCTTTGTACGATACTTTGCAGACCTAGATACTGCATTATTTTATCTAGACTTTCTAATTGAAAAAGACTATAGGGATACATATGAGTAATGTTAAAATTTTGAAATTAATGAGTGGTGAAGAAGTTATTGGTGAAGTAACAACAACAGATGCTTTACATGTAGTAAAAAATGCAACTTCAATCATATATCAGCAAACAGAAAAAGGTTTAGGTGCTGGATTAGCTCCATATATGCCATACGTTGAAGGTGATATCGAGATCAGAGATGCTGCTGTTGCCTCGTTTGGTGTTCCTGGTAAAGAAATGCTCAATCAATACAATTCCATATTCGGTGCTGGTATAGTAATAGCTGGTGCAAATGAAATGCCAATTAGCTAAAATAACTGTGTACTTTAATTCGTATTCATTGTATAATTAATTATAGATTGATTAAATGGAGAGAGTAAAATGGATATAAGCAAAATGAAACGAATGATAAGACCTAGTACTGGTGACGGTAGTGAGTATGCAATTATTATACGTGACGTAGTAAATATTATTAAAGGACAAGATATCTATGATGCAATAGATACAGCAGTAAAACTCGGTATTTGTAAAAAAGGATATTGTCATGTTCCACTTGATTCTGAAAAAGCAGTACTGATTCCAGGTGTATGGGAATATCCAATGGCTGTTTATAAAGGTATATTTTAATTAAAATAACTGTGTACTTTAATTAGTATTCATTGTATAATTAATTATAGATTGATTAAAT
>Ga0115571_1002043_pt1 | contig 13577 bp, 12 predicted proteins | sample COGITO_mtgs_1205_FD_87293 | JGI IMG/M metagenome (GOLD analysis project Ga0115571, IMG submission 87293) | Pelagic marine microbial communities from North Sea - COGITO_mtgs_120531 | ecosystem: Environmental > Aquatic > Marine > Epipelagic | place: Germany:Helgoland, sampling site Kabeltonne...
AACTACTTAGGTGGTGGTTCCAATGGAGTTAGTCAAATTGACTTCACTGGTGGATTCAACCTTGGTAGTAGTTTCTTTCTCGGAATAAACGCTACATCCTACAGTGATGACGATGACGTTGAATTTTCAGGTGTTGCCCTTTATCCACAATATACATTTTCCGATTCTTTTGCTCTCGGAGCCAGATTTGAATCCTTTACTGAAAATGGAAATTTGGGCGCTCTCGGAGATGGAGACAACACTTCATTCACTCTTACTGGAAGCTACACTTCTGGAAACTTGATCGTTAAACCTGAGATTAGAATTGATTCTGCATCCGATAAGTTTTACACTGATGCCGACGGTGCAACTGATAGTTTAGGTGTATTTATCCTTGCTGCCATCTACTCATTCTAATGAGAGAACACTTGAATACTGAATAAGTTCAAGATATATGATTCATATCAGTCCCCTGATTAAAAAACATCGGGGGATTGACATGTATTTAAAGCAACTTTATTTTGAACCTTTTAAATAAAAAATTTCCTAGTAAATCATAAACGTTGGACAATGAGAACATCCAACCTGATCACGACAAATCAGACACTAAAAGCGTTTTCAAAACAAATAATTAAATTTTCTAAATCATGAAAAAAAGAGAAGCCATCATCAGGAAATCAAAGTTTGATGATGTTAAAGAAGCCCTTCACAACGTTGAAGTAAACTTTTTCAGTTACTGGGATGTAACTGGAGTAGGAAACGAAAAAGAAGGTCACGTTTACCGAGGTATCTCTTATAGTACTTCCGAAATACAAAGAAGATATCTTTCCATAGTCGTATCGGAACCTTTTGTAGAAAAAACAATTAATGCCATTTTGACCACTGCAGCTACGGACAAGGTAGGAGATGGTAAAATATTTATTCTACCTGTAGAAGAAGCTTATCGAATCAGAACGGGAGAAAAAGGAAACGAATCATTAAACTAACAACATAAACAAATATGGAAACTACAATTTTAACTATAAACAACGTATGGATGATGGTCTGTACGGCCCTGGTATTTTTTATGCACTTGGGATTCTCTTTTTTAGAAATCGGATTGACCCGACAAAAAAACACCATCAATATTTTATTTAAAAACTTTTTTGTGATCACCGTTGGATTATTATTGTATTGCCTCGGTGGTTTTAACCTGATGTATCCTGGTTTTGAAGATGGAGACATGGGTATACTTAAATTTGCAGGCTTCGGAATTGCAGCTCCTGAGGGTGGTATGGGATTCGGATATGCTGACGGAGGTTACACTTGGTGGACCGATTTCCTTTTTCAAGGAATGTTTGCAGCTACTGCCGCAACCATCGTTTCGGGTGCAGTTGCTGAGCGTATAAAACTATCAGGGTTTATGCTTTTTGCAGTACTCTACGTTGGACTCATTTACCCCATAGTTGGAGCTTGGAAATGGGGAGGTGGATTCCTAGACGCATGGGGATTCTATGATTTCGCTGGATCAACATTAGTTCACTCTGTAGGAGGATGGGGAGCTTTGATTACCATCTACCTTTTGGGTGCAAGAATTGGCAAATTCGATAAAGACGGAAACCCAAAAGCATTACCAGGACACAATCTACCCATCGCATCGGCTGGAGTATTCATTCTGTGGTTGGGTTGGTTTGGATTCAACGGTGGTTCCGTATTGTCTGCTGACCCAGAACTGACTTCATTAACTCTGGTCACCACTTCATTGGCCGCTGCTGCTGGAGGAGTTGCTGCTGCTTTCTTTTCAAACCTACTCTATAAAAACTTCGATTTGACCATGTTTATGAATGGTGTTTTAGGAGGATTGGTTGGAATCACTGCAGGAGCGGATCAAATGAGTCCTACCGATGCCATTTTGATCGGATTGATCGCTGGTGTAATTGTAGTTCTAGGGATTGCATTGATTGACAAATTAAAGCTAGATGATCCTGTTGGTGCTGTTGCTGTTCACCTTATCTGTGGTATTTGGGGAACCTTAGCTGTAGGAATTTTCGGAGCTATGGCAGGGTTTGATCAATTCTTAGTACAATTAATTGGAGTAGGAATTGTTGGAGCTTTCTGCGTTGCTACCTCATTTATCATATTAATGATCGTTAAATCAACTACAGGGTTGAGAGTTGATAAAGATGAAGAACTGAACGGTCTTGACCTTTCAGAACACGGAATGGAAGCCTACGCTGACTTTAGGATCAACGAGGGATAAATTGAGTCCATTATTCATGAAAAAGGCCTCCATTGAATGGGGGCCTTTTTTTATAAATCAATAAAAACATAGAATTTATTGCACTGATGCGATGAATCCCTATTTTTGAAAAAATATATTTATGAATCAGATTACGATGTTGATGTATTGCACTGATCAAAAAGGTATCATTGCAGCGGTGACAAACTTCATCCACCAGAATCAAGGCAACATCACCTACATTGACCAATATGTAGATCGACCCAATGCTGCATTTTTCATGCGTGTAGAATGTGATTTAAATGGTACTGGCTTTAACTTTCAAGAGTTTAAAAATCAATTCGATAAAGACTTAGGAGCTAGATACTCCCTGCATTGCGATTTTTATTTGAAAAATCAAAAGCCCAAAATGGCTGTTTTTGTTTCCAAATACGACCACTGTCTTTACGATATTCTTGCCAAACAACAATCCGGAGAATTAGCGGCTGAAATTCCTTTTATCCTCAGTAATCACGCCGATCTTAAAATTATTGCTAAACGTTTTGAAATCCCATTCTATCACATTCCCGTCAATAAGGAAAACAAAGCGGAAGCGGAGGCACAACAATTAGCTTTACTGAAAGAACACGGAATAGATTTTATTGTGCTGGCCCGTTATATGCAAATCGTTTCTCCCCTACTGATCGATCATTTCACCCACAAGATCATCAACATTCATCATTCTTTTTTACCTGCTTTCCCAGGAGCAAAGCCATACCATTCCGCTTTTGCTAGAGGAGTGAAAATCATTGGGGCTACCAGTCACTATGTTACTGAAGAACTGGACGCAGGGCCTATTATCGAGCAGGACATCGCACGAGTTACTCATTTAAATTCTATTGCAGATTTTATTGAAAAAGGAAGGGATTTAGAAAGAATTGTACTGTTACGTGCACTCAAGCTTCACGTCAATCGAAAAGTAATGGTTTATGGAAATAAAACCGTAGTCTTCTCCTGATCACTAAGCCTTGAGAAACAATAGCATTCCATCGTTAAATTTCTCTGGTTTTTCTACATTGACCACATGACCACATTCTTCTAATACCAGCAATTCAGATAATGGATGGCTTTTCGTTACTTTACGTACAGAAGGTAAAAACATATAATCTTGGTCACCCATAATGTATAGGGTAGGAATATCTGCCAAAACTTTTCTGAATATCTTCAACTTAGGAATGATTTCTGAGGTAAGTTTAAACCAACGGATAAACTCCTTCTGATATAGTTTTTTAGCTTCACGAATAAAAAGAATTCGGGATTCGCGATGGTTACGATTGGGCATAATGATAAAAGCAAAAAAACGATAAAGCCACATATAGGGTAAAACAGACTTGGTTACATTTCCAAAAAACATGAGAATTCTTGACCTTAGATTCAACTCTAAAATCGCTCCTCCCATGATCATTTTATCGACACGTTTGGGTTGCATTTCGGCCAATTGACGGATCAAAATGGTTCCCAATGAAATGCCTACAAAATGAGATTTTTTTATTTCAACATGATCCATCACTTCAAATATATCATCTGCTATAGACTCAAAGGAGTATTTGGGTTTAAAGGGATTTTGGATTAGCCCTGGTGAAGCTCCGTGACCTCGAAGGTCAATCAGTAAAAGGTTGAAATATTTAGAAAAAAAACGAATTTGCTTGAACCAGATGGCACTACTGCCACCCGCTCCATGAACAAATGTGATCCAAGGCGCCTCTACTATTTTGGTTCTGTATAAACTGTAATGCAACATTAAATAATCCCTTTTTGCTCGAGGTAAAAAGCCATTTGCTCTTGTAATTCTTTTGCTACGCGACCTGCCGCTTGATCAAAGTCAGCCCCAGAGGAGGCGTAAATAATTCCTCTTGAGGAATTGACCAATAACCCACAGACATCATTCAAACCATTGACCGCCACCTCTTCCAAGCTTCCGCCTTGAGCACCAACTCCCGGAATCAACAAAAAAGAATCAGGAATCAATGTCCTTATATTTTTTAGTGCCTTTGCTTTGGTCGCTCCCACTACATACATCAATCGGTTGGCATTTTTCCAATTTCTTGACTTTTCGATGACCTCTTCATATAACGATTTGTCTCCAGTTTTGAGCAACTGAAAATCTGATGCACCAACATTAGAGGTCAATACCAACATAATGGCGTGTTTATCTTCGTATTCTAAAAAAGGCTCAACCGAATCTTTTCCCATATAGGGAGCAATGGTTACAGAATCAAATGCTAGCTGTTCAAAATAGGCTTTGGCATAACGTTTTGAAGTATTACCAATGTCGGCTCTTTTGGCATCGGCAATTGTAAAAATTTCAGGATGGTTTATATTTAAAAAATCCATCACTTTTTCTAAAGATTTCCATCCTTCCAACCCATAAGCTTCAAAAAAAGCAATATTAGGTTTGTAAGCTACACAAAAGGGAGCCGTTGCCTCAATGATACGTTTGCAAAATGTAAAGATGGCATCTGGTTCAGCGATCAAATCTTTAGGAATACGATCTCGATCTACATCAAGTCCCACACACAAAAAAGACTTTTTGGCTTTGACTTGCTCTAAGAGATTTGCTTGGGTCATAGCGTCTCTCCTGCCTCCTTCAGTTTTTGGGTATTTTGATATAATTTTAATTCATCAACCAACTTTTTAATATCTCCATTGATAATGTTTTGAAGATCATAAAGCGTTAAACCGATACGATGATCGGTTACCCTCCCCTGAGGGTAATTATATGTTCTGATTTTTGCAGATCGATCGCCAGAAGAAACCAGTGAATTTCGTTTTTCTGCGTCCTGTTCTAATTTTTTATTGAGTTCCAATTCATAGAGTCGAGAACGCAATACCTTAAGGGCCTTTTCTTTATTTTTATGTTGTGATTTTTGATCCTGACATTGGGCAACAATTCCTGTGGGTTCGTGAGTAAGTCGAACAGCAGAATAAGTAGTATTAACCGATTGCCCTCCAGGGCCTGATGAACAGAAATAATCTACTCTAACATCGCTCATATTAACCTCTACATCAAACTCCTCTGCCTCTGGAAGTACCATAACCGTTGCCGCTGAAGTGTGAACTCTGCCCTGAGTTTCTGTTTGAGGAACACGCTGAACACGATGTACACCAGATTCATATTTCATTGTTCCATAAACCTCATCACCGGAAACTTCAAAAATAACTTCCTTAAATCCACCTGCCGTTCCTTCATTGGAGTCTACAAAACTGACCTTCCAACCTTGATCTTGACAATATTTGGTATACATACGGTAAAGGTCTCCCGCAAAGATACTGGCCTCGTCGCCTCCTGTTCCAGCTCTGATTTCAACCACAACATTTTTACCGTCCTCAGGATCTTTAGGGATCAATAAAAACCTAATTTCTTCTTCCAAAAGAGGCAATTGCTCTTTGGCTTCCTCCAATTGCATCTTCGCCATATCAATCATTTCCGGATCGGACTCCTCTTTGATCATTAATTCAGCTTCAGCTATATTCGCTAAAATGGATTTATAAGTATCCGCTTTTACGTTAATTTTACTCAAATCTTTATACTCCTTATTGAGTTGAACATAGCGCTTTTGGTCGGCGATAACATCTGGCTGAATGATCAGATCTGATACTTCAACAAATCTTTGTTGTACAATTTCTAGTTTTTCTATCATTTTGAGCGAACTCGATAATACAAATTTAAAGCTTTAAAACTATCTTTCAAGCTTCTGAAAGTTCAACTCGTATTTAATAACAACTTCATCTTCCATTTTTCGCATCATAAAGGAAGGTAATGGTACTCCAAAATCAGAAAGAGAGAGGTCAAAAACACCCTTAAAGGATAACTTTTTGGAGTCAATTACTGACTCAGCATCAATCTCTTTGTTCACTTCAATACCATGAAAACTCATACTTCCATAAAATTTGATTTGCTGATCCTTTTTTTCAATCTTATCGGAAAAAAATTCGATTTTCGGAAACTTTAAAACTTCCAAAATTTCCAATGCATTATTGTCACGGCTGTCATTTCTACTATCGAAGTCTCGGATGTACATGGCAATCGCTATTTTTTGGAAGACATCCTCATTGGCTACCAAAACTCCTTTGATGTTTTGATTGGTTCCTGACCAATCGTGTAAAAAATGGGAGGCCTCATAGGTGATAAACGAATTTTCGGAATCCAACACCCATTTTTCTTGGGCTTTGGAAACACAAAAAGACATTACAAGAATGCAAAATAATACTCTTTTCATAATATTAAAATTTAAATACCAATACTGCTGTAGCATAACTAGCGAAGGTAGTGTAGGCAGCATACTTATGCCAATCTCGTTGCTCTTTTGACCAAGCGTTGGTGGCGATCATTCCCGAAAAATGAATATAAGCCAACCACTTATGTGCCTTAATCGAATTAAAACCTTTTGTTTTTTTTCTGACCAATGGAGGAGGTGCGAAAAGAGAGAGTCCTGCACCCGTAAAGTAAGAAAAAGTTACCCATTGCCCTAAGGTTTTGTGGGCGTCATACAATTCATAATCTCCATTGTACAACTTCCCTCCCATTATTCCCTGTGCCACCATTCCTGCCAAGTTCAAATAACCAAGGATTTGATGAGATTTGAGCATAATATTTCTAACCTTCAACTCCTTTTGCCTTTGCTCTATGGAGAGTTTTGAAATTCCTGTTTTACGAAAAAGACCATTTTTCCCCCATAAAACAGACTGAGTAAAAATCATTTTATGTGGTAAAAGTTGTTGCTCCATGCTCATTTCTTCCTCAAATAAACCATCCAAAAGTGCATCTCGTTCTTGAGCAGAAATCATTGAAAAAAATAAAACAAATGGAATGATTAGCTTTTTCCTCATTTGATTTTTATTTAGGGGTTGATCTTTCATAAGCAAATCCTCCTTTTGTACCAGAAGACCATGAAGTGAATTTTATGCTAATATATATATTATCTTCTACAAGGTGGAGTACCATATTTTTACCTACTAAACTTTTGGAATGCTGCAAATACAAAGTCTTGTAATACGATTCATCACAAAGCAAGGAGGAACCAGAATTCATTTTTATGTAGGGTTTGTTATTTAAACATTGATTCAATCAACGTATTGGTGTAAAATTTTGAGGTCTGGGCAAGCCGATTCATGGATTCTTGTTTATGATTTAACAAATCCAAAACCGTTTACCCAACCGGAATATTAAATATTCCAGTTTCAATATAAATTTACAAAAAAATTAATATTCAAAAGTGCCCCATTCCGAGGCAATGGTTAGTTTTTTTGAAGAAGATGCTTCAACCCGTCCAACCACTTGTGCTTCAATTTTAAAAGATTGGGCGATGTCTATCACATTCTGAGCTTGTGATTCGGGTAAATAGATTTCCATCCGATGCCCCATATTAAAGACTTCGTACATTTCTTTCCAATGGGTATCCGATTCTTTTTGGATCAATTCGAACAAAGGGGGACAATCAAAAAGATTGTCTTTAATGATGTGAAGTTCATCAATAAAATGTAATATTTTGGTTTGTGCTCCTCCACTACAATGCACCATTCCGTGAATATCATTTCGTTCCACCCCATCCAAAATCGCCTTAATTACTGGCGCATACGTTCGGGTGGGAGACAAAACCAATTGTCCAACATCCAAAGGAGTATCTGTTGAATCAGTTAATTTTTTGGACCCCGAATACACCAATTCATTTGGCAACTCATTATCAAAAGTTTCAGGGTATTTTTGTTTTAAGGTGGAATCAAAAACATCGTGTCGAGCCGAAGTCAATCCATTGCTCCCCATACCTCCATTGTATTGACTTTCATAAGAAGCCTGTCCGAAGGATGCCAAACCGACAATAACATCCCCCGACTGAATATTGGCATTGTCAATCACTTCACTCCTTTTGATTCGGGCGGTAACCGTAGAATCAACGATAATGGTCTTAACCAAATCGCCGACATCTGCTGTTTCTCCTCCGGTACTGTGAATTTTAACCCCAAACTCAGCCAGATCTGCCAACAGCTCTTCCGAACCATTAATGATAGCAGAGAGAACCTCGGCTGGTATTTTATTTTTATTTCTACCGATGGTTGAGGACAACAAAATATCGTTGGTTACCCCAACACAAAGCAGATCATCTATATTCATGATCAGAGCATCTTGTGCGATTCCTTTCCATACGGAGAGGTCTCCAGTTTCCTTCCAATAAGCATACGCTAAAGAACTTTTAGTTCCTGCTCCATCAGCGTGCATCACCAAACAATGTGCTTCACTCCCTGTCAGATAGTCAGGAACGATTTTACAAAAGGCTTTAGGAAACAAACCTTTGTCTATGTTTTTGATGGCTTTGTGGACGTCCTCTTTTTGTGAAGAAACTCCCCTAAGGTGATACCTTTTGTCGCTCATTTTTTTTATTGAATTTCAAATTTAACACTATTACCAAAACCCTTTGAGGCTTGATCAGTTTTTTTATCAGCGACAGAATAACAGTTCACGATATTTGGCTAATGGCCAAAGATTGTCGTCGACCACCAATTCCAGCTTATCACAATGATATCGAATGTCTACCAAATAGGGCAAAACTTTATCACAATAGGCAGAAGCTTTCTGGAATTCATCATCAATTTCATTTAATTGTTTACGGATTTCAACCATTTTAAAAATTCCTTTGTTGATTTCTTCAATATGGCCTGAAATTCGTTCAATGATTTTCATTTGAACATCTGCAAGCTTTTTAAAATCACTACCATAAATCTCCTTTAAACCGTTTACATTTTGAATAAGAATATTTTGATATTTAATTCCTGTGGGAATGATATGGTTTCGTGCAATATCCCCCAATGTTCGAGACTCTATTTGAATACGCATGATATATTCTTTCAAGTCAACGATATACCTGGCATTGGCTTCCCGATCAGAAAGAACTTTGGTTTGCTCAAAAAGAGCAATACTTTTCTTGCTAACAAAAGCTGTCAAAGCTTGTGGGGTGTTTTGATTATAACTCAGTCCGCGTTCCTTTGCTTTTTTCTTCCATTCTTCACTGTATCCATCTCCTTCAAAAAGTATATTCTTGATGCCTTTAAGGTTATCCCTGAGCGCGTTGAAAATAGCATCATCTTTTTTCATGTCTTTTTTATCGATCAATACTTCGACCTCCTTACCAAATTTTTCTAACTGCTGAGCTACTGCCGAATTGAGAACAGTAATTGATTTTGCACAATTAGACTTCGATCCCACTGCCCTAAACTCAAACTTATTTCCAGTAAAAGCAAAAGGCGAAGTCCGGTTTCTGTCAGTATTATCCAAAAGAATTTCGGGAATCTTCCCAATCACATTAAGTTTAAGGTCTGTTTTTTCCTCAGGAGAAAGTTTTCCTTTGGATACATTTTCGAGATCTTCCAAAACAGCAGTCAATTGCTTGCCTATAAATACCGAGAGTATGGCAGGTGGTGCTTCGTTAGATCCTAACCTGTTATCGTTACTGGCGCTGGCTATGGAGGCACGCATCAAGGCTTCATGAGATAAGACTGCTGCTATGGTATTGATAAAAAAAGTGAGAAATTGAAGATTGCTCATCGGTGTTTTACCGGGGCTCAATAAATTGATCCCTGTATTGGTGGACAGTGACCAGTTATTGTGTTTACCCGAGCCATTAATTCCTTCAAAAGGTTTTTCATGAAACAACACTATAAAGTCGTGCTTTGAGGCTACTTTACGCATCAAATCCATAACCAAAGAATTGTGGTCAACAGAGAGGTTGGCTTCCTCATAAACAGGAGCCAATTCAAATTGACCAGGGGCAACCTCATTGTGCCGCGTCTTTAGTGGAATACCCAATTGAATAGCTTCATATTCCAATTCTTGCATATAAGCGATAACACGAGGAGGAATAGATCCAAAATAATGATCGTCTAGCTGCTGACCTTTGGAGGGTTGATGCCCTAAAAGTGTTCTGCCAGTAATGATCAAATCTGGTCTAGAAGCGGCCAATGACTTATCTACCAAGAAATACTCTTGTTCCCAACCAAGGGTTGCATTGACTTTGGTTACATTTTTATCGAAATACTTACAAATGTCAGTGGAAGCATTGTCTAGTGATTGAATGGATTTAAGCAGTGGTGTTTTATAATCCAGTGCCTCACCCGTATAAGAAACAAAAATCGTAGGAATACAAAGGGTTTTGCCCAAAATAAATGCTGGTGATGTGGGATCCCAGGCAGTATAACCTCTGGCTTCGAAAGTATTTCTAATACCACCGCTAGGAAAACTAGATGCATCGGGTTCTTGTTGTACCAATTGACTGCCATCAAAATTCTCCATAGGCTTGCCCGAAGCATGAAGGTCAAAAAAAGCGTCGTGTTTTTCAGCTGTTCCTCCCGTCAGCGGCTGAAACCAGTGGGTATAGTGGGTTACTCCTTTGGATAAAGCCCAAGCTTTTAGGGAAACAGCAATTTGATCGGCCAAAGTACGACTGATCTTAGATCCTTTATTAACAGCATGAGCAATTTGATAGAATGCCTCTTTATTGACATAATCTTCGAGCGTAGATTGTGTAAATACATTACTAGCAAAAAGAGAGGAATATTTTTCATCGTTTTGAAAAAGTCGGGGTTGCTTATCAAAAAGGTTTTCTAAACTTTTTTTTCTTAGGGAATTCATGAGCAAATAAGTTTTGGACGTTCAAACAAATATAAATGATAAATGAAAAATTTTAGAAAACTGTCCGTAAATTTTAGGAAAATGAAAATATACCCTAAAAAAATTACCGTCTTCACAAAAATGAATCATATATTTTATAATTAACACCCCAAAAAGGGGTGGTATTGACAAGAAATTTTATTTTTACTGCATTGAAAACATAAAATTAATTATATGAGTAAGTCTAAATTGGAATATATTTGGTTAGATGGTTACAAACCAACGGCCAATTTGCGTAGCAAAACAAAAATTGTAGGTGACTTTAGTGGATCACTAGAAGATTGTCCTTTGTGGTCATTTGACGGTTCTTCAACTCAACAAGCAGAAGGAAATTCTTCCGACTGCCTATTGAAGCCTGTCGCGATTTATCCAGATCCAGATCGAAAAAACGGATACTTGGTTATGACTGAAGTTTTAAATGCTGATGGTACTGCCCACGTTTCAAATGGAAGAGCCACGATTGATGATGATGACAATGATTTTTGGTTTGGATTTGAGCAAGAGTATTTCCTATGGGATCCCGAAACCAATCTTCCCTTAGGTTTTCCAAAAGACCAAACCCCTCAAGGTCAGTTTTACTGTTCTGCAGGAGCCAAAAACGCTTTTGGTAGAGAAATGATTGAAGAACACTTGGAGCAATGTTTAGAAGCGGGTATCAACGTAGAAGGAATCAACGCTGAAGTAGCCTCTGGACAATGGGAATACCAATGTTTCTCCAAAGGAGCTAAAGAAGCTGGAGATCAAATCTGGATTTCTAGATATTTGTTAGAGCGTTTGGGTGAAAAATATGGATTGGCCATCAACTGGCATCCAAAACCTCTTGGAGCTACAGACTGGAATGGTTCTGGAATGCATGCCAATTTCTCGAATGAAACCTTGAGAACATGTGGCTCTAAAGAAACTTATGAAAAAATATGTGAAGCTTTCCGTCCTGTAGTCAAAGAACACATTGATGTTTACGGAGCTTATAACGATCAACGTCTTACGGGCGATCACGAAACGCAATCCATTAATGAATTCAGTTTTGGTGTTTCCGATCGTGGAGCCTCTATTAGAATTCCCATCATGACCGTAGAACAAGGATGGAAAGGATGGTTGGAAGACAGAAGACCAGCTTCTAACGGTGATCCTTATCAAATTGCGAGTAGAATCATTAAAACTGTAAAGTCAGCAAAAATTTAATACTACTATATTTATCTAAATCGCTGATATTTTGACATACTAAATCCCGCCAAAAAGCGGGATTTTTTTTAAATAAACAAGGGGAGAATAAAAACGAAGTAAAGACAAATCAAAACCAGACCATCTATCCAACCCAGTCGAGTTCCTTTGGGAAAAAACACCAACGGAAGAACAAGGAAAGAAATTCCAAACATCCACCAAATGTCATTGCTCAATAAACCTGTGTCTTGAATCTTTACTGGAGAGATCATAGAGGTAATCCCCATAACAGCAAGTATATTGAAAATATTAGACCCAATAAGGTTACCCAGAGAGATGGCTTTTTCTTTATTAATGATGGCAATGATAGAAGCTGAAAGTTCTGGAATACTCGTACCCAACGAGACAATAGAAACACTGATGATTCGCTCACTTACCCCAAGGCTTTGCGCCAAGCTCACTGCTCCTTTGATCAAGGTTTCCGATCCCAACCACAGAGAAAATCCTCCAAGTAACAAATAGGTTATGGTCTTTGACACTTCTAAAGCTTCATCATCCTCTGGAGCTTCATCCAAAACAGCTTCTTTTTGATATTTGATCAAATAGACCATGAATAATAGTAATAATACAAATAAAATTGCACCCTCATAGGCTACCAATTGATTGTCTCCAACCAAGAAAAAGTAAAATAACAGAGTGGCAAAAATCATCATAGGCCAATCTGTTTTATAAAAACTGGAGGTCACATCAATGGGAGAGATGATAATGGTAATAGCCAACACAAAACCCAGATTAGCAATATTGGAACCTACCACATTACCCAAAGCAAGATCGGGATGTCCTCCCACCGCGGACTGAATACTGACAATCAATTCGGGTGCAGAAGTAGCAAACGATACTACCGTCATACCAATAACGATCTTAGGAATAGAAAAACGGAGCGAAAGTGCCACCGCAGATCGCATTAACCAATCTCCTCCTTTAATTAGAAGGAATATACCAACTGCTACTGCTAATAAAGCCATTGTTTAAATTTGGATAAAGATAGTGTATAGGATTTAAAAAATAGGGTTTATTTATTACCTCAAAACATCCAGCCAACCTATTAATTTTTTTAATTTCCTCTAAAAATTATAAATCAATGGCACTCCTTTTTCTACCTCTACTTCAATTTCTTGATTTTGATACATTAACAAGACTTTTTGTGTTACTCTTGAATTTAAGGTAACTTTTTTAAGCATCCCTTTTTCCCACTCCATATCTAGAATTATGTTTCCTCTGGCAGTAAGACCGTTAACACTTCCACTGGCCCAAGCTTTGGGTAATGCAGGCAGTAATCGAATCCCCTTTTTTTCGTGAGATTGAAGTAACATTTCGACTACCCCTGAGGTAAATCCAAAATTCCCATCAATTTGAAAAGGAGGGTGGGCATCAAAAAGGTTTTTAAATAGTGATATTTTAAAGAGTAATTGAATGTGCTCATGGGCCATTTCACCATCCATCAATCGCGCGGAACAA
>Ga0115571_1002052_pt1 | contig 13544 bp, 15 predicted proteins | sample COGITO_mtgs_1205_FD_87293 | JGI IMG/M metagenome (GOLD analysis project Ga0115571, IMG submission 87293) | Pelagic marine microbial communities from North Sea - COGITO_mtgs_120531 | ecosystem: Environmental > Aquatic > Marine > Epipelagic | place: Germany:Helgoland, sampling site Kabeltonne...
CCCGTGCGCGACGTGGAGCCGCCGATCCTCGCGTTCCTGCGTCACGCGAACGGCTCAGGTCGGACGCGGACGACCGCCTCGTCGTTCACCCCGAGCAGCAGCAGGCCGCGCTCGAGGTAGGTGGGGTACTCGGTGGGCTCGTCGGTCCCCAGGCGCTTGGGCTCGTCGACGCGAAGGATGCGGTACGGCGGCGCGCGCTCGCACGCGTAGCGAGCGGCGGCGGTGCGGCGCAAGATGCTCTTCACGTGGCCGTAGCCCCACAGCCGCGTGCCGTCGTCGAGCAGGTTGGTGCCTCCGCGCAACCCGTTCCCGATCTCGAGCGGACCGCGTCTGCGCGGCGGCGACAGCGTGCTCCAACCCTCGCGCACGTCCCCCGTAAACATGTTGACACGATACACCACGTGTCGCGGCTCGAGGAAGCACGACCAGTGGGTGTCGCTCAGGTCCGACCCGTTCAGCAGGACCCAGTTCTTGTGCCGCTGCTCGTCGCCCGCGCCGCGGTGCAGCCGCCAGGGCGGGCCCATGCGGAAGTCGCGGTACACGACGCGCGCCTGGTGCCGGTGGATGCGCCCGTCGACGCGGTCGCCCTCGACGTACGTCAGCAGCGCGTAGTCGCCGCACGGGAACACGCGCGGGTCCTCGTAGTTGAGCGGCCCGGAGAGCAAGTCCCGGCGCACCCCGTCGCACCGCGCCGTGATCTTGCTGTAGTGCCGATGGCCCGCGGCGAACGTGTTGAACACCAGGGTGTTCCACAGATACCAGTTGTGGAGGCGTGGGGACGACGGACCGACCGATCGCGACACAAGGCAACCGTTCCAGAGGGCTCCGTTGAACGTCTCGTGGTCCAGGACCGACGCCGTGGCGCTGTCGTAGGTCCGCTTAACTGTCATGTCGCGCCGTATGAACAGCAGGGTCGACACAATAAGGAAGACGAACGCAACAAGCTTCATTTCATGTACCCAGCGACTCATTTCGCTCCGTTTTTACCGCGTCCATTGCGATCTCAAGCGCGCGCTCACGGATGCGCTGGATGCTGAACGGGGCTCCCCCGAGCGACTCATTGTAGACCTCAAACGACGCGGTCACGCAGCACCGGCGGACCGCATCGAAGGCCTCGTCGTGTCGCGCGCGGGAACAGTCGTCGCACATCGGCGGCGGTCCGCCCGTCAGCGCGGCCCCGCATCGAGCACACATCGTCATGTCGACACAGCGCAGCGTTTGCATGGTCCACACCAATGTCGATTCGTTTTTTTTTGTTTCTAATTTTTCAGTTCTCTGAATTTTCTCATCTTGTCATTCTATCCTCTTGGGCGCCCCCGTACGTGTCGATGTGCCGCAGCGTGTAATCAACGTCCAGATTTTGCAGGTCACACACCTTGCGGTAGTATTTATCATGGACTGTCTCATGGGACCTGATCGCCTGGATTAGTCTTATCAGTCTATTAAGCAAAAGTCTCGATTCAGACACTTTGCTTTTCCTGGAGTGACGCCTGCAAATGTTTTGTCGTTGGCCCATATGCAGTTGGAGCTTCTATTCTTGGACAAATCATTTACATTTGTAACATAATGGAAATCGCACTCGGCGCGTGTTTTGAGCGTTGTACAGTCCGGGTTTTTTGTAACGCCCTCCGGCACTTTTTGTAGTACAAATTTGCACGTACTGTTTGGATTGCTGTTATCTTTGCCGCAATTCCATACCCCTACCCCTTCTGTATTACAATATGGTTTCTTGATGGCTCCGTCCGGACTGTTGTAACCATAAGTGTTTATGTGCAGTATTGTGTAGTCTGTATCAAGTTTCTGCAGATCCCATATTTTGCGGTAGTAGAGCACTGACGAGAAGCACGGGTCTTTCGGGTCGGTCGGGACCGTGTCTCCGAGGTCGCGGCAAACTCGGCTGGGGTCAGAGGGCGCGTCGACTCGCGCAAAGTTGTCTTCGTACCAGTTTGGGCCATCGGCGGGAATAGGAGCGCAGAACGGAGTCGCGATCGCTCGCTCGGTCATCTGGACGCTGCCCCCGCCGCACGTGCACAAACCGTCGCGGAAGGCGTTCTGGCTGTACGGGGCGTTCTCCGGGCCGGCGCAGATGCCGGGGTTGACGGTTTGGCACCCGACCCCGGCGGCTTCGGTCGGCCGTGTGCAAAGGCACTCGAAGGTCCCACCGTCTCCGTCGACAGATGAGAACACCAGCTCGCCCCCGAGGCCGGGGTTGCACGCCCTCTCCCCCGTCGTGGGTCCGCACACGCTCGATCCGCCAAATAGCTGGTTGCACGTCATACTTTCCTCTGCACAAACGCCGCTGCAGTCGGCGTGGGTCTGGCACGAGACCGACTCGTTGTTGCACCGCCGTTTTTGGACGCCGGCTTGGCTCGCTTGGAAGAAGGAGGCGTTGCCGGGCCGGTAGACCATTCCAATTGACAGCAAGGTCAACATAACCGCGAACACAAACACGAACACGTCAGCTACGAACGAGTCCATTTATTCTTTTATCGATATAAAGATGGATTTTGCACCGCTGGCGTTGTGGATTGTGACCGTTGGTTGCGCCATCGCCGTTGGCTGGGTGTTTTATGCGCTTTTTCTTCGCAAATACGGCCTGTTTGACGGCTGCATCAGCAACCCGGAATTCTGCGTGCGTCTGCTGTACAAGACACGGCACAACACCGCGCTTGTTCGCGTCGTTCCGACCGACGAGGTATTCCTGTTTGACGGCGCGCGCGCCTACATTTACGACTCGGCGAGCGACAACCCTTGCGACACAGGATACGAGGCCGCCTTCAGCTTGAACCCGCGGACCACGGAAGTGGTGTCGCTAGAGTGCATTGTCTCCGTCGCCCAGGCGGAGGAGTTGTTCCGCGCGCAAGAGTGGCAGAACCTGGCGGAAAGCAGGGTGCACGCGTCGGCGCGGTCGTACGCCAACACACCGCAGCACGTTGTGAACGCGTTGGTACGCAACGGAGTGATTAATTTACGGGCCCACTGAAACAATGCTGCTTGAGTTTGCGTCCTGGGTCGACCTTCACATTTCGACGAGTCTCTTACTGTCCATGTTTGGCCTGCTATGCGTGACGATTCTGGTGGCTCAGTACTTTGCATTGGTCTACTTCGCCGAGCAGCGCGTGCAAGGCGACTGCGACACATCGCGTCAGTGCGGCGCGGGTTTTGTGTGCGGTTTCAACCGCGAGTACAACCGAAAGATGTGTCACAGAGCAGGCGCGGTCCTTTGTAGCGCCAAGCCGGACGATTTGCGCGCCTGCACCGTGGGCGGAACGTGCCCGTGTGCTAACGACACACCGTTCGCGTGCAAGTCCGTAAAATACCCAACTCTGGAATATTCTGGGGCTGCCCCGGCATTGGATTTCCAGGCCTCGCATGTACCGGTCGCAAACCACACCGGGTGCGGTTCTGCGCGGGGGATGGTCGTCTCGCTGACCCAATCGGCGGTGACGGTGGTAAACCCCGGCGTCGGGTACCAGAAGAATTGCATTTTGACGGCCAAAGCGGACAACACAGAGGTTATATTGAAAGTAACGAGTGTCAGCGGCTATCCGTACGGCATTATCTCGTCCGGTAAGAACACGGCAATCCCTCCCACGACCGGGAATCACGGCTGGTGCCTACCGGAGTACGACTCCGCCAATGAGGTCGACTGCAAGACGGGAAACGGCGGAATGTCGATTCTTCGCGAGGAGCTGTCCGGTAAGTACACCTGGGGCTGCCAGTGCCTCGCGCCCAACATGTTCACGCAGGTTTCCGACACGACGGCGTGCGTCGTGGCGGGCGACGATCTGTGCTCTGGCCCAATGAAAGGGCGCTTCTTTGCCGATACCGGCCGGTCTTGCAAGCTGTCCACCGACTGCGAGCGAGGCGAGGTGTGCACCGATGATGACAAAGAGTGTCAGAATGGGGCGGCATGCTCTTGCAAAACGCCTGATCTCAGCTCGCAGCGCGTCGACCGCGACACCGGATTTACACAAGGGTTCTGCGTGTGCCGCGCGGGACTTTCGTACGTCAGCCGTCCGAGCTCGGTCAGCGACCAGCTGACGTTTGATAAACTGTGCTTACCGGGGGACACCTGCTTTCCAGGAAAAATCGACGGGCAGTATTGTACGTGCGGAAAGGGTCTGATTGCGTCCCCGCATCCAGTCCATGCCCTGCCCCACTCGCGCTTCAACCCCTCTGGAGAACTATACTGCCTGGTAGACCCGTGCGCGCCCCACGGGCAGGCCGTTTACAAAGACGACAAATGGACGTGTAACTGCAACCCTGGCTACATCACAAAGACCTACACTGACGGAACTGTCAACTTAATCTCTTCGACGTGTTTCTCGCCGTGCGGTGCAAATATATGTGCCGAGGGCACCCGATCAAAACCAAACGCCTGCAAGATCGACAAGGGTGCACCGGTGTGCACAGTGTGCGCTTGCCCGTACTGCAATAAGGGTACAGACAAGTGCTACATTACGTCAAACGACGGGAAACGTGTTCCCTACGAGGGCCAGATGTGTGACGGCCAGATCTCCGGCAAGTCCAAGCTCGGGCAGACGTGCAAGCACGACAGCGACTGTTGCCCGGGGGCTCGGTGCGACAATTCGTGGAACTGGTGGAAGGGCGACCGGGACCAGGGGTACTGCACCCAAAAGTAACCCCGCCGCGGCGCTACGCCGCGTGCACCGGTTCCTCCAGGCGCAGCGCGTCGTCGTACATCCGCCCGTCCATGAAGCCCTGCATCTCGGCATTATACGCTTTCCACGAGGCGTGCAGATGCGTGGCGTGCAGCCACGCGTTAGTCACCTCCCGGTGTCTCTTGTTAATTTTTGAACGCAGGCTGCGCGACGCCGCGTTCACCTGCGACTGGTACAACGCGCGGCGGCGCACGGGCGCCCGCGCCAACGCCTTCTCCGCTTCGTCCACGCGATCCCACAGGCCCGGTTGACGTCCGCGTCTCTCGCGGATCGTGTCGCGCAGCTTGCGCAGCCGCGCCAGCACGCGCTTTCGATTACCGCTGTCCATCTCGTCCACATCATCGGCGCTGACGGTAAAGCAGTCGCGCTCGTCGCGCAGCAACCGCGACTTGAACGCGACGTCGATTGCTTCGTTAGCCACATCTGTGCACTCGCAGACCACGATCTTCTGCAGTAGGTGCATGAGCTCCGCGCGCTCCTCACGCGCCTCGTTTATCTCTTCCTCACACAAGTCGATATAGTCGTCGTTTTTTCGCTGCTCCCGCATAAACGCATCGAGCATCTCGGCTGCCTGCTGGATCGCGCGCACCTTGCGGAGGTCGTGTTTCGGCGGCATCGCGGGTGTTATGTGTTTATGTGCTGTGCGCAGTCGTGACCTGTGACGACTTGTGGTCAAAGTGACACAAAACAAGTGACAAAAAGTGACAAAAAAAAGTGACAAAAAAGTGACAAAAAAAAAGTGACAAAAAAGTGACAAAATAAACATATTGCGCACCCGCCTGTGCGACTGCAGGCCCAGTAGCACGAGCTGGAAGTCATATTTATTTATCGCCTCGAACTGCTTGTTCACTGTTTTATCATCTTGTTATGTTGGTACTTGGCAACTTTGACTTTGTTTTGTTGATGTTAAGACAATTAGCCAGATTAAAGGCTAGTGTCGATGCGGTCAGCGCCATAAGCCAAGTTCGTTGAGTGATTTCAATAACCGTCATTAAAATCTCCTTTTTGCATTAGTAGACCATTTTTAGGGATTGATTCCGCACCAAACCGGGAAACCGACAAAAAAATGACAAGTGTGTTCTCATGATTTAATTTTGAGTGTAATGCAAAAAGACAATGGGAGAAGACCGATACCAAAAACAATACAGCAGCAACGCTGGGCTTTTTGTTAGTGTTTCCGGTCCAGATTTGAAAGTAGATGGATCGGGCACCGTACTTAGAAAAGACTCTAGCTGGAAACTTTGGTACGACGAAGACTATAAAAAAATGACTCCGGGTGTCACAATAGGTTTCGTATGGAACAGCAGCAAAGATTTGCTTAAATGTGGATATGGATCTGACGCAGATAGCGGGCGTCGATTCACCAGTGGTTTGGAAGACAGATGTGGCTTGCATCATAGCGTAGGTTTTCGTCATCTTGTAGTTTTCATAATCTTTGCTATGTTTGTCATCACAGGCTTAATCAGTACGTTGCTTCAAAGAGACAACTTGTCCGCCTTTACGAATGCGACTGTTGTAGCTGGTGTTTTAATTCTTGGACTGTGGTTTTTTCAATGGTACAAAGGCGGCTGGGCAATCTTTGAGACAAGCACCCAGTGCAGTCAAAGTCAAGAATGTATAGACACCGTCTTGCGACATGCAAAAGAAGTATATGGCTGTCCGAACGGAAATTCCCGGGCCCGTCGAATGTTTGCTATCATTTCAGCGGTACCGTTTGCGTTTACGGTTTACACCGTGTGTGCTATGTATAGTCTGCCGTTAAAACCATCTATTACTGTTGTTTTTGCGGCAATTCTCCTTCTCTGGGCCTTCTTAGGTTATACCAGTGGCGATCCTGTCTGGAATCCATTCGGAGTTCGAAAATGCACAATGGAAAACGAATTTGTGATAAACAGGGCAAAAGACGCTGTTAGCTATGACGAATGGAAAGCAAAATTTCAAGAACCAGATGCAATAGCGTTAATTCGAAAATCAGATCAATACGAACTATCATCAGACGAGAAACAACGTCTGCTACAACATTTTGACAACACCACCCCATGTTTTTATATCACGTACACATCGAACGACTCCGAACCTGAAATAAGCAAAACTATGCCTCTTGATCTGGTGACGGCGTCCAATTCTGTAAACTTCACACCGGATAACTCCAAACCTGACATTGAACAAAACATAGCGCCCGGTTCACCTGCAACCGCCAATTCGTTTGATTCCAACAATATCATTGGTTTTTCAGTTGGAGCGCCGTCTTTCAAGCCGCCATTAAATCAGATGTTCTTATGACTTGTGATTGTCTGACAAAGACGATTCGTCTGAAATGTTAAACACCCCGTCAAATTTGTGAGGTTTGTCGTCGGTAGCCAATGTCATTTTCAGCACCGGTGTATCGCCGTGCCAAAATTGTGTTTGGAGCACGTATTCGTCCCTGTCCCACTCTTCCCCTGGTTGATAAATGTAAAGTAAAGCAACCGGCATTTTGGCCGAGTGGGCACGTAAGTATTCTAACGTGACCATATCTTCTACCTGCGGCAGGTACACAAACTCGTTTTCCCAGACGCAACGCGAAGGCAGTGGGTTCAGTTGCCTGTTGCCCTTTGTGTACCCAACTATGGCCGCGGCAACGGTCAGTGTCGCAAAGAAGACGCCGGCAATCACAAATGGTGTTTGTTTTTGCTTGGAGGCCGCAAACGCCGCACCGAAGCCAGAAACAGCCAGAAATAAAACAAGATAGCGCCAATCTGACGCGTTCTTTGGATTTGGGCACCCATACACAAACTTTTGCTCACGGAGTACTTTCTGAATCACACCATCCCCAGTCGCAAAGGTCGCTTTGCCTCTTTGTCTTCCGTATTTGGACCTGTCAATTATCCACAAACACCACGTGAAAAATACGACAGTCAGAACACCCACCGCCACAGAACTGCCGCTGTTCAAAATTGAATGGGCAATAGCGAATAGCAACAACCCTGTAAGGAGTAGAACGAGCGGGTACACCTGAGTCGGAACCCCCATCCACATTCCACAACGGTCAAACTGACCGTTGGTCCGTCGGTTATCAGTGTCGGCGTCCATTGCGTAACCACAGACGACAAGCTCATCGTTGTCTTTTGGGTCCCACACATAACCCCACGCATGGCTGCCTGTCACGCTATCCCACGTCAACCAAGACGCATCCTTTCGCAAAACTGATCCCGAGCCATCAAACTTTACGCCGTTTGGAACACCAATCGAGACAAACAACCCCGAACCAGCTGCTGTATTAAAACCTCGTTCGAAGTCTTCCAAAGAAGCAGTGTTTACAAGCTTTTCCATTTTTGTATATATCACAAAAATTCATTTTTGGCTAATATCATTTTGTCACTTTTGTTTTTGTCACAAACAACGTGCAACCGCCAAACCGGAAAACCGAGATATGGTTGCACCGTCCTTCCGCTGGCGCGTGGCTTTTCTTGTAGCAGTGCTTGTCGGCCGGTACTCGTTCACGCACGTCTGGACCGGCCCCCCAACCGGGGTGATCCTGCTGAACCGAACCTTTGCCGAGCACGCTGGAATATTTTCGGAGAAGTCCTTCTGTGACAGCTACTTGCTGCAAGTCCGCGGCATGGCAAAGACCAGCGCTGCCACGACGCGGCCCCGTCTGTTTGGCTCGTCGGGACCGAGGGCCGATGACAAAGCCGTTCCTACAAAAGTTGACGAGGGATATCTGGGATGCTCGCGGTGCTCAGAGACGGTCGTGGCGCTTTGTAATTACTTCTGCGGGCCGGAAATTGCGGCGAACGAGCGAGCATCCGCGCAGATTGGGAGTGTAAAGATGGAGCGGCTTGCCCAGCAGCACGTCGCGGGCGAGCGCGACGCACCGCAGGAGGTCTACCGCTGCCACCTGCACGACCGGACGGCACAACGACTGGGGCACGTATTCCTGCTTCATTTTGGACCGAACGCTACTGTTGGGCATTATCAGAGCTTTGTTAATTACTATGACCTCAGAACCTGGATCGTTGGAGAGACGCCCCACCTGGACAGTGCAAACGCCGAGAACCACTACCTATACGGCTCCGACCAGATCCGAGAGTTCTTCCGCAAGCTCGCCATTCTGCGCACGACACGCCCGTGGACGCCGGCATCGCACGACGCGTACGCGAAACTGTTTGGCGCCCCTGGGCGGGCGGGCTCGTGGATGAACGAGCGCCCTTCCGACGCAGCGATTGAGTTCTACTGCGATCGTGCATGCGCGTCGTCTGGCTGATCGCGAGGGTTCTATGGAAATTATGTTCAGTCTATGAAACCTGAACCTTTTTTTTCGCTCCTAGCGAAACACAGTAACATGTCCGTACTTGGCCGCATGGCGATGTATGTGGATGATATATACGAAGACGAGCTCCAAAGTCGCGACTGGCAATGCGCTCGCACCGAGCGCATCTCCGGTATTCGTGTGACGTTGCTGCCGCTGCAAGAGCGCATGGACATGCTTTGTCGGTGCGCGCACCGCGTGCGCGAGCGCCAGCGTACCGAGAGCGCACCGGAGCTGCCTCCGCGCACCCAAAACTACAGCTTGCAAGTGGTGCACGTGGTGGTCCTGGCCATGTTGCAACAGACGACTCAGATGGCGCCCATTGGCGCCCTGGACGTATATATGTCGCTGCTTGGAATCGTGCACGTATCCTTCCCCTCGTTCGCGGCGAGCGCCTCCGGTGCCGTGTGGCGGCAGGCTGCGGCGACCGCAAAAAAGTGGGTCCAGTGCGCCATGCAAGACCAGCATATGTCACCAAAAAGCTTACTCAGCCCCGAGTGGCAGTTCTTGGCCGTTAAGGGCCGGACGGGCTTACCGAGCGCCCAGGTAATCCTGTCGGGTTTCGACAAGCACACACTGCGCGTCATGACTATCTCTGGCATCAAGTGGTGGCACGGCGTGGCGGGCTTTGAGTCAATCAGCCTCGGTCGCGAGATGGTGGACGTGCGGTGGTGCAAACGGCACACGGAGCTTGTCCGCCCGTTTTTTCACAAGCTCGACGCGTCGTGCCAAGAGGCTGTGCGTGCCGAAGTGTGGTTTTCACAGTACAGACGCTGGTACCAGCTCGATTCGGTCTTCTACAGCGACGTCGGCTGCTCCGAGCATATGGTCGACCGGATGTGCCTCAGCGGGATGCGGGCCGTCATTCTGTGTCAGCTGGTGCGTAAGACCGGCTGCACAAACATCGCAAAAGGAGTGTGCCTGACGGTTGCCCGCCGGTGGAGCTCCCCGCGGGCGCGGAACACAGACGACGACACCGACCTAGCCAAGCTGATTGCGGCGATCGGGGACCCCACATTGGCCGCGGCGGTTGCGTTCCCGGCTCTATTCGCCGCAATTGACGCATACGGGACGAGCGTTGCGCACAACCAGCACATGGTCAAACAGTGGGACGACATCTGTCGCCAGGGCGTCGACATTTCCGCGTTGCTCTCGCTGCGTCGCGAAAGACCGCCGATGCCCACGGGTGACATCACGTGCGGCTCGTGCTCCAAGCGGTTGCCCGTGGCAAAGCTCGCCGCAGGGCGCGAGCAGCCTGTGGTGCGACTGCTGCGTGACCTCTCGCGCTCGGTGTTTATCGGTGACAGGGGGCAGAACGATGCACTGTCGTGGCTGTATACCACCTCGTTTGATCCAGAATACTTTGATCGCCGGCTGTCGTGCTCTTCGTGCGGTCACCACGAAGCGAAGTACCGCGTGATGACGTGCGTCCATTCTTACGCGGTCAGAACGGTCGGTGTGCGCAAAAACAACGCGGAAGTAATGCTCGCCGCCTGGCGGTGCATGATTCAAGGTAACGCAAGTCAATCGTGCCTTGGCGGGCTGTGGTTTCCCATCCTTCGTCAGCTTCGCCTGCGACGCATCGAGTCGGACCTCAGTTCCTCGCTTGTTTTGAACAACCTGAGTTCCCGGCTCGACGGTCTGTGCTACGTGGCCTCATCGGAAGGTTTTTGGATAGACGGTAGTGTGCGTGCAACAAACCTTGTCGTGGCCCAGAAGGTCGTGCTGCTGCTGTGCGGGAGCTGGGTTGGCACCAGTCTTGACGTGTGCCCTGACCAAGACGTGGCCCGGCTCATCGCGGAACGGCTACGCTGCTGCAGACACCGGTGTGCTCACCCAGCGACCACCGCGTCGCGCCCAGTTTTGTAAACATAATGAACCAGTTGGGCGGTGTCCTGGTTGTTGGCTAGGTACGGCCGGGCGTGCTCCGCGCTGGCGAGCACAAGAGCCAGCTGTTTGCTCGCGCTTTGCCAGTGTTGTTCCTTTTCTGCAGTGTGAGCGCGCACCGCTTGCTCCTCCTGTTGTCCCATCAGCTCTTCAAGCTTTGAAATCGCGTAGTTGCGTCTGCGCACCTCCCTATCGCGCGCGCCGAGGTAATTGTCGACAACTTTGCCGTCCACTCGGCCGAGCTCGACAAGCGCCCGCAGCCGCTCGTCAGACACGTTGTGCTCGTCTTTGGGACAATCAACCTTGCCTGCCAGCTTTCTCTGTGCCGAAAGAAGCCGCTCATTGCTCAGCTGCATGACGTCGTGGCTCTTCCGGCGAAACGTGTCGCGTTTCTTGTCGGTGCCGTCGGCAAAGTCTTTCTCTATGTCCGTAACGGATGAGGAAAAGTCCGCCACGATACCCAACAACTGTTCCGCAAGGGGACGGAAGAGGTGCGGTGAGGAGTTTTTTACGCGCGCATCTTTGACAAGGATTCCTTCGTCGTAAGCCGCGAGGGTGCACTCGCGGTCAATACGGTGCCGCATCAGCGTATCCCCCATGTTCCGTATGAATGCGCAGTTTTCGACAGCCTCCGATTGGTGGGCTTTCATTGTCAGCTCGCGCACGCCGCTGCCCACCTGAATCTCGCGGTCGAGCATCGCCAGCATTTCATCGAGGTTTGACGTCTGGGCAGCGTCTTCGTGCTCAACCACGTCGATTCTGCCCATCGAATTTCTAACGGAGCATAAAAAAAAGACCCGTATGTGGGCACCGTTAGTAAGATATTCTGTGACACGGTTTACTTTTTATCTGGGACTTTGTACCAACCAACTCCGTTTTCCCCGTCTCGCAACTCAAACCCAGGTCTCTCGGATACCTTTTCAAAACCCTCCACAATGGGCTCAGGCTCGGGTTCGGGCTCAACACCAATGGGCTCGGGCACGGGCTCGTGCTCAATATCGGCCGTAAGATCCGGTACGGGCTCCGATTCGGGCACGGCCTCCGGCTTCGACACGGGTACCGGCTCCGGCGCAGGCTCGGGCTCTAGCGCGGGCGCTGGTTGGGAAATCAGGTCCGCCGTGGCCACAAATTCCAACAAGGACTCCTTTCCGCGGAAAGACTTGGTAGCGCTCACGTAATCACCGCTCTGTTTGTAGCTGGCGTAGACGGTCTTACCCGCGACCCTGTTCAGTGCAACAATAGCCGGGACGCCGTTGAAAATGGACTCGTCGTCAATTCCCATGGTCTGCGCTAACTTCTGAAAGTTTGCAGGGAAGATCTTGATAACTTCGGCAGTGGTCTCCTCCGCAAATTGTGCCCATGTCTCTTTCATTTGGCTGCAGTATCCGCACCCTGGGTGAAACACCATCGCTGCGATTGTCGTTCCCTCGTGCTCGTTGATGAATTGCTCAATTTCGCCGTCCTTCTGCCAAAACACCGTTAGGCTGCTCGTGCTAGACTCGACGTCCGATGCTGCCGGGTCCTTACCGGCACTCTCTTTTGTGTGCCGATGGTAATTAATCTTGTACCAGTACGCCAACGCCGCGGTTCCGATCAACAAAAACCCAAGAATTGCTACCGTCCAGTAAAACTGGTTGCTTGATTGACGAAATTCAAAAATTGCGTCCGTCGAAGGAACAGGGGCTGTGTAAGCACTAGGCATGATTTTTGGGCTGCATGTTTTAAAATTTCTTTTTTTTTACGACCCGTTCAAAAATATCACTTGCCTGTATATGGGCTACACGTTTCCAGAGCGACCAAAAAGTACGTTCCGTGCTCAATCCACGGACGATGTATACTCCGAGCGCAACCCGGCCATGTGGAACAGCTGCCTGCCGGACGTGTGGGGCGCCGCGGCGTGGTCCTACATGCACTGTGCGATTGAGACCATTCGTCACAAATCGCAAGGCGACAAGCTGTCCGACGCCGACGTTGGCAGGATCAGGGGTTTGCTGGAAGCCATTCGTGACACGTTACCATGTCCTCTATGCGAGAGTCACTTCCGTAAGCACCTCGACGGCCTGAGTGACGCTACTCTGCGCAGCGCAACAGCCATTAGACAGTGGTTGATCGACGTGCACAATGAAGTCAACCGGTCCAATGGCAAAGAGGAAGTGTCTCCCGAGCACGTGCCGTTCGTTCTTAACGCCACGTACAAAAAAGAAGGACCGTCGATACCCTCGTTCTCATGCGGTACGCCCATGTGCAGCCAGGGCTTTGAGTGGTGGACACTGTTCCTGTCGTTTGCTATGGGAATGGCCGTAGTAGTGCTGCTGTGTTTCTTGTTGCGGCGATCGCGTTAGAACCGGAGTTCTTGCAAGAACTGCTCGCCCGACTCCTCGTCGGCAACCACTGTCCATCCAATCGCGAGGGACCCGAGAGTATCGTGGAAGACGCACACTTTTGCCCACGTTTGACGCCCTTCCCGTTTCATCGGGCAGAAGACGCGCATCTGCGCGCCCGGCTGCACGTCCAATATCTTTTGGTTGCGCGCATCGTCCCATACGGACAGCGTCGCCGCGGCGTCGGCCACAAACCAGAGCGGTGGTAATTCCAACGCGGCGGTCTCAGGGCGCTGGGCCGGCTGCTCCGGTGTGGCGGCGGTCTCGAACCGCTGGGCCGGCGGCTCCGGTGTGGAGGCG
>Ga0115571_1002057_pt1 | contig 13528 bp, 24 predicted proteins | sample COGITO_mtgs_1205_FD_87293 | JGI IMG/M metagenome (GOLD analysis project Ga0115571, IMG submission 87293) | Pelagic marine microbial communities from North Sea - COGITO_mtgs_120531 | ecosystem: Environmental > Aquatic > Marine > Epipelagic | place: Germany:Helgoland, sampling site Kabeltonne...
AATAAGTTGATCTCTCTATGGGTTAGAATAAAGTCTCTTTCCTGATCAAATTTCATTTCTCTTAGTTCATCATGCCAATATTTAGCAATCAGTTCTTGGTCATTATCTCTTGTCGTTGCAATCTCTCGCAATATCTTTTCGACTTTCTTTATTTTTTCCTTTATCATTTCTCTATAATTTCAAATATGTCCCAATTACATTTTTTTGAGGCTCTATATATTGCCTCTTTCTTTAAGCTATCGCCTACCTCTTCTGGGTGATACCTTTGATCAATACGTCCTAATGCATAAGCATGACCTAACATACTCTCAAGGGTAAATCCCATGATTTTGTATTCTGATCTTGATTTGATTTGGTCTTTTTTCATAATTCTTTTTTTTAAAGTTAAGGGGGGAGTTACCCCCCATTGAATTTATTTATAATCTTCCTCTATTCTAATTACTGATTCTTTTAAGTTTTTAATAATGATATCAAGTTTAACTTTATCCACTTTTATTTTTTCTGGATTTTTAAAAGCCTTTAAATCATTGCTCATACCAAAACCATAAGCTAAAGTAAGGATATGATTTAATGTTTTTTCTGACATTGTAAACATTTCGGCTTTTTCTATTGTTGAATTTTTCATCTTTTTTTTGTTTTGATTAATTATAGTTCAAATATATAGAGTATTTATTTATCCACCAAAAAGTTTATAACTATTTTTTATTTATTTTCATTTTCTTTCTTTTCAGCAAGTTTTCTTCGGTACTCCTTATTGTCGTACTTCTTGCTTTTGCTCACAATCCAATCTCGGTAATCCGTTGAGAATACAAAATCGTATCTGAATCCGTAATCTTCTTTCTTTGAATAGATGATGTTTAATTGTTCTGGTATTTTTTGATTCATATTGTCTTAACTTATCTAGTACCCTCATATGTGGTGCACTTACCTTATTGTGTATTTACCGAAATTAGGTCTTGACAACAAAGAGTAGGTAGCATATCTGACAGAATCGATTATATGATTATGGGCATCAATAGCTTGATTAATTAGTTTACCCGATTTATCTTCCTGCCATTTATAATTACGAAACTCTTGAATAGCATTTGTAGATGATGATAAGACATGAATTTTATATCTTTTAAGTAAATCAATTCCTGCGTTAATTGAATCCTTACCCTTTAGACTAGGTTGCACATTGTGACCCATCCTTCTAAGTTCATCGTTTAATCTTGGTTCAGCAGAGTCAGCGTAAATCAATTCTCTCTCAAAACCTTTCTCTATAAGAAAATTGTGAATATCCTGAGTTGTCATCTGAGTACGATACAAATGCTCTTCAATATATAGATTTTGATCTTGAACATGAACACTAGACAAAACCGTCGGATCGTTAGTATATCCATAATCCATACCTAGTGCAACTAGTTTGGCTTCTTCTGGAATTGAATTAGTTTCAACATAACTAAATATTGTTGCAATACTACCTGCTTTTTCTCCAAGTCCATAAATCTGCCAGTATTGCTCATCAGTATCTTTGAGCCTTTCAATCTCAAGTTTAATTGTATCTCCTAAAAAGGGATTATTCAAATAAGTAGTTTTAAAGAAATCGCAATCATCCCTAGGAATTACCTTGTCGTAAATCCAATGGTACTCGTCTGATGGATTGTAATCTATTATTATTTTTTCCTGAGTTCTAAATATTAATTGTTGCCAGTCCTCCCAGTATAACTCATTTGCCTCGTTAATAAACAATAGATCGCGCTTACGCCCTCTAATCTTTTGCGACTGGTCTAAACTAGTAAATTCAATTAAATTGCCGTAGAGGTGATATTCTGAGTTTGACTTGTTATGGTATTCTTCTCGGTACATCTGATGATTTCTGAGAATCTCCAGAAAGTCACGCATTACCGTTGCTCTCAATGACGGGAATGTTTTCCTACAAACGGTTATTATCTTTTTTGTATTATGTGTGCAATATTCAAATATTACCCACATTAAGATGTTGTAGGTCTTTCCTGACCTAGTACCACCTTGCTCTACGATTATTTTTTTGTCACTACCTTGAAGATGGCGGTAAACAACATTAGTCTTTAATTTCGTTAGCTGAGTCAATTATTTCTATTTGAAAGTTTGTGGGTAATCCATCTGCACCAGTTATTTCTTGTCTCTCAATATAACCTCTTTTCTTCCCTTTAGTTTTAAGATAGAATATAGTTGCGGCAGTTGAGCCTTCTCCTATTTGTTTGTGTAATTGAGATTCAGCAAAGTCTAAAGCAATATTTTGTATCTCATTCACTCTATTCTCAAAATCTTGATCATCCTTCATCCACTCGTAGAATATAGTCCTGCCTATACCAACATTCTTACAAGCAGTCGTAACAACTCCTAATGATTTTTCTAAAGCATCTATTATTGCTTTTTTATGTTGTTCAGTTTTGTTCATAATTTTACTTTGGATTCCAAGCAGTACTGAAGTCCTTATCTTTAAATACTTGGCTTTTCGGTATTCCTGCTCTAAATAATAATCTAGTAACCTCCTCTTTCTCCATGCTTAACCTAGACATGATTTCTGACCCATCTAAACCATCGTTAACCATATCAGTAATAATATTACTCATCTCTAATACACTATGTGTTCCTCTTGCTCTATTGTGTCTTATAGTTGCCATTTGTTGTTGAGATAAATCCTTTGGACTAATCATAACGGTAGGCACTTTTCCTTTTGTTAATTTATGTATTTCCTTGTGACCTGAAATAGTCCACCTATGGAAACCATCTACTATTGTAAAGTCAGGATTAATAACTATTGGTTGAGTCCACCCATCTTCAATGATGCTAGTCTTTAGTAGCTTCAACTCAGGTGGCGCTACCTTATTAGGATTGTAATTGTTTGGTTTTAGTTGATCTCTATCTATCCACGTTATTTTATCTAATGGTTGCTTCATTTTATTTATATAGTTTAATTGCCTCCTCTAATGTTATTTTTAATTTCTCTCTTTCCTTCATAGCTTGAACCTTTAAAGTATTTGACTGCCTACCCTTAAAGTCTCCCCTTATAGCAATCCTACACAACCATTGCCAACAAACTCCAGATAAAGGATTTATCTCTGTATCCAGAATAGGTCTACTTGATTCTTTTTTATGATTTTTAATGTATTGATTTATTGTTCTCTTAACATCGTTCTTAGAATCGTGTTCATAGGAATCAAGAATAACATTTAAATACTCCTTATAAGTTAAATGATCAGGCTTTGATAAAGAATTTGAATACAACTCACTATTCCCATACCTCCAAGCAGTCGAAACTCCTTCAACTCTATTTAACATTTTATGCCACATATCAGGAAAACATTCAGAGTAAATCCATAAACCCCTTAATGGCTCTTCCCCAAAAGGAGGACATACCCTTTGAGTTAAAAAGTTATTGTAAAGTTTAGTTTGGTTAAAAATATCATAAGTTTTATTATAATCCCATTTAAATTTATGAGCCGCTAACCAAACATCTTCACTACTCCAATCATATATTGGAAATGCCCTATACTGATTTCTACCTTTTTCTGCCCTTGAATTTATATAGGCATCATTCTTTTTTCTAGCAATTACTTGAAATCTCCTCAAAGACTCTTGTGTTCTTATTCCAGTCAACATAGCAATCCTCCCCTCTGATTTGTCATATAAATAAGGACTAAATTCTTGAAAACTCATTCCCTTCTTAAATGCTTTGTGTTCTTTTATAGCTTCATCAGGCATTTCCCTAACCCATAAATCTTTCTTGTCTTTATCCCAAGTGTACCAAAATGGCTCTTCATTTGAACACGCATTCCTATGCTTAAACTCTAAACAATACCACTTTAAATCTACCTCCTCTAGATCATAAACCCTTTTAACATATTCAATGGTTGGGGGATGAATAGCCTCTTCATCAAAAAAAACAACCTCTAAAGGTAATTTATTTTTTTCTTTAGCTACTTTCAAAGAAGTATTTAAAACCGCAGTACTATCCTTCCCTCCAGAAAAAGAAACCACAACCTTATCAAAAGCATCAAACAAATATCTGATTCTACTCAAAGATTCATCATATACATTTGTGTTAATGTATTCTTTTTTTCTTATAGCCATTACTTAGTCCTTATAGATTCAATCGTGTTAGCAGAAACGCCATCTACAATAGTCTTATTTATCATTGGATGATGTAAATCGGTTGCACCAAAATCACTATCAGGATGAAATGCTACCACATCCATAACATTTTCATCAGTAGTCTTAAAAGCATGAAGTCCATTTGCATACATCTTGCCATCTAATCCTTCAGAATGATTATCGCCATTCCATTCTTTAATAACAAAAATCATATTCTTCTCTAAATTTAGATTGCCAAAAGGAGTTTTACATATTCCATTTCCTTTTGTAACCATTCCAATTCTATGTGATGGATGCGTATGCATGGTTTGATCTATTTGTGTAGGAAAATGTAAATGATTAAAACATGGATCACCTTTTTTTACTGGTGGAATCAAAAGACTATCAGTACATCCGTCAATGTACTTTAATCTACCAACCCTTTCAACTTGACCACCTATTGTAAAATAAGACTTAAAGTTTGTGGATGGGTAAACTCCTTTTTCATGATAGACTTCTATTAAAATCATTTTACTATGATGCTCAGAATTAATAGTAAAGTCTCCTATGGATGTAAAATACATTCCTTCAGTTAAATGAAAACTAGGCTTTCCTGAGTTTTCAATTACAGAAATTCCATCATAAACATATCCGTAATAACTGCAATTATTCTTTATATCAACACCAATACCATTTATGACATTGTAATATGATATTGGATATTTCTCGTGATTGCTTTCGTCAAATAATAATCCTTTTGCATTATTGTCAAAACATATAAAGGATTTAGTTTCTTCTATAATCATGTTTTTATTTTTTATAATTATTAATAATATGAATTAATGATTGCTCAATTTTATCAAAGTTAAACTCTTTTTTTACATCATTCAAAACATTAAATAGCAATAGCTTATTTTTATGCTCCATAATCAATTCAAAAACAGAATAATTATCATCGCTTCCTGATGGGGATTTATCCTCATTATTTTCCTCTACATCAAATAAATCATTATCGACATTCCACACATCTAAACCCCAATCACTAAGGTCTTGTGCTTCCCAATCATTAGCTAACACATCCCAATACCATTCTCCAAAACCAACATTATCTTTAATAATAAACTCTTTCTTCTGGCGATCTGTCCAATCCTCTACGATATTAATCCACACCTTTTTCATTCCCACCTCCTTACAAGCATTCAGCCTCATGTTGCCCCCTAGAATCATCATAGATTCATCAACAACAATGGGTCTTATCTTGAGCATCTCAGGAAATCCTTTGAGACTTTTTACTAATTGTTTGAATTTCTCATCTTTTATTACTCTAGGATTATCTGGATTACTTAAAATAAGATTTATATCTATTTGCTTTATCATGCGTAGGTGGTCTTAGTGATCGTTTTGGTTTTTCTGTTTACAAAATGAATTGTCTTTTGGATAAATTTATGTCTCTCATCCTCAGTTTGAAAGTATTCAGGTATACTGATCCAAAAGGTTTTTGGCTTCTCACTCTCTGAGAACATAATTTCTAGTATTTTCTCTAGTTTCTTTTTCACAATTTCTAAGTTTTCGTTCTAAAATTCTAAGTCTGTTTTCTAAAATCTGAGATTTAAGTATCTCGTCAGCAGACTCAGCTTCAAATTTGAATTGACTCTCTATTTCTTTAAGGCTTTCATTTGATCTTGAATATGCCTCGTAATTTTTCAAAGCATGCAGGATCGTAGCATTATTTGTTTGTCTTCCATTCTTTAAAAATATCTTTTTTATTGCAATCAATCGCAACTTTCGCTTTTCTCTAAGCAAATAGCAGAGCAATGCCCTGACTTCGACCACTTCTTTTTTTCTGGATTCAACAAAAGGATCAATTTTTGTGATTCTTTTTAGCTTATTAATTATTTCTGAAGGGTTCATCTGGTTTTCTGTTATGTAACGGTATAAAATTACTGACTATCAAAAGCAGAAAACTGCAAAAGCATAGTACTATGAGTTTTGTTATTAGTTTAATTTTTCCCATCGTTGATTTTCTTTTCTAATGCATTGATTTTAGTCTTGAATACTTTCACGCCATGAAGCAATGATTTCATTTCTCCGTGTGACATCCCAGAAGATCGCTTCATTTCATCTTGAATCATTTTCATGTTATTATCTTTCTGTTCAATAAGGTCATCTAATTCCTTTTTTAGTTCTTTTTTAGTCTTTGTGTTTTTCATTTTTTTAAATTTTCTGGTTTAATACAAAAGGCATTCGTATACTTCATGAATTTGCATTCCCACTTGCTGACATCTTCATAGTCAACAAAGTAAAAATCAGCATTTTCTTTATCAAGTATATAAACAATCCAATACATCTCAATTTTTCTTAGTCCTTTTCGATGCGCTCTTTCATTTACCAACACGTGAGCGCCTTGAAAATGATAGGTTGACTTCACATCAATGTTTTTACCCTTGATAATAAAGTCAGGATTTTTAGACGGGTATAAATCTAAAAGATTTGCCATCGTAAAATCAACCTTTTTTCTAGTCAAATAATCCGCTACGATTAACTCCCCTGCTATTCCGACCCGATCAACGTGATCGCTTTTTTCTCCTCGGTCAAACTCTGGGTTGTTTTGTAGCATGCTTTGATTTAAAACGCTTCTAGCATGTCCAATTTGATCAGCAATAAGCCAAAATGATTTAGGGTATGTATATCTCATAGCTTCCTAAGTTCATCTTTAATGCTCCACAACGTTGCCAGAAGAAACAAGGTCAAGATCAAGTCTATTATCTCAATTATCATTATCTCTCGCTCCATCAGTCTACTTTAAGCCTTAATAAATTATAGCACTCAATGTACTTTTCTCTCGCTTTTCCTTTGTAACGATCCTTAAACAATTGAAATGTCTTTCTTTTGTACTGATATTCACTTTCCCCACGTACAAAATACTTCTTGCAAAATGCTTTTCCCTTACCATAAAGGTAGTTTACATTGTCAGCTTGATCTCCGCTTACCATTTGTTCATAAAAGTTGTACCTAGCATCATCATAGCTGATGTCTAAGAGAGTTTTATGCTTGTAATGATAATTATACAACCAACAAGGCAACTGCTTATAGTCCTTATCTATTGCCACAATAAGCAAATCCTCTCTGGTTCTCTCTTTAAATCCTAAATTATGGTACCAATACCTAGCAACCATGTCATCAGTCTCTACTCCATAACCAGAAATGCCATCGTATTCAAGTCTTACAAAGTCATGCAATTGATCTATGATCTCAGGTCTGTCACCTTTTCTGTTTGCTTTGTAACTTCTGTTTCCGATGTACTTCCTGAAATTTCCTCTGCTTCCATGAAAAGTACTGAAAGTGTCAATTGAGGTAAATTCTTCAATCTCACGGCATAAATCATTCATTTGTTCCTCGTACTTATCAATCGCTTGATCAATAAACGAGTAAAAATCTTTAATCTCCGTATCATAGCAGGAAGCGTAGATCATTGAATCTGCATCAAATAAAATATTCATTTGATAGGGATTTGAAGAAATGGTCCATTAAAGTTCATCGTATATTCTTCATCTACGGTAAAAACTTCTTTGTGTTGATCACTAAAAAAGGTCAAGTTGTCCTTGATTAAATCCAGAAAGAACATATGTTGGTAGGGAGTAGTATTGATGTAAAAATCCACTACGTCTTGGTACTCTTCTTTTAAAGAGGATTCTTTTGCAGGGTTGACTTTTCCTTCTACAATTTTAGGTTCGAATTTTTTGCTTTTCATTTTGTGTGTTTTTAAATCTTAAAAAATCCATCCAATAGTCAAGCCATCTGGGGTCATCTTTCCTGACCGTCAAATGTCTTGTTTCAATATTTGGATGCAGAAACGTATATCTCATGCAACAAATGTATACTAAAAAATCAATAACTACAAACCCTTGTCAAATATGACGTGCAATTCTTCAACGTATTTCTGCAATGTCTTCTGACCGCAACATTTGCTAGGTCTATATAATTTATGCTCGTAATACGTAGCGTGCAAATCACAAAGCAAGTTGTACTCTTCATGAGTGATCGTGGTTTTTTTGACATTCCTGAAGGCTTTCCATTTCTGATAGTCCTCATTACTGAATTTGGTTTCTTGTTTTAGCTTTCTCATTTTCTCTTTAGTTTGATTTTGTTCCAATTTTTTCTTCTTTCATCGCATTTGCATTTTTTACCCGTCTTTTTATTGTACAGATCAACAAGGTATCTGATCCCCGTTAGACTTGTAAATTGAAATACTAAATCGCCTAGTTTCATAATAGCTTTTTTATTTTGTTTTTTACCTTTTTAAAAGTGTTGTAAAGTGAGTGATAACTAATCCCCGTTTTTTGTGACAATTTACTGATGCTTTCCCCCTCAGTTATTATCTCAAAAACTTTTCTATCGTACCAATACATCATTTTTAGTTGATGCTCAACCTTTAAATATGTTTCAGTATTAGCTTGATCGCTTTCCATTTTATAAAGAACATCTAAGTCAATGAAAATAATATTTTTGTTTTTCCTTTTTGAGTCAATAAAAAGGCTTCTGAGAATCTTAAATATATAATAGTAATTAATTGAGTCATCCTTGTATTTTATATTTGCTCCCTCATTCAGCTTATTAAAAACCTTTAAGTACATGTCCTGAATAATGTCATCGCAATCATCTGGATGGCATCCGAAATGCAAAAGAATGTTAAACCACTTTTTGCGCTTATCAACAAGCATCTGCATTTCCCTTTCATGCATTATGATCTTCGTATGGTTGAATTACTTCAGGGTATCCGTAATTGTTTACCTTAAAAGTAAAAGGACTAAAAGAGTAACCTCTGCTCCTTTTGCAACTTACGTTAATCAATGAGTTATTTACGTCATTGGTTTCCAAATGTATCTCAGTTTCTGTCTTCTTCATTAAAAAACTTCCTAAGTGACCCGTCGCTTTATTTGTTCCAAAGTTAGAATGTATTACCGTGATAATATGGCAATTGTAATTAGCACTCCATTCCATCAATTTCTGTACGCAATCATTGGACTGCTCAATATCGTTGACATCTGACACAAGATCAGCAATGCCGTCTATGACAATCAGTCCTATGTCCTTGTATTTCTCCTTCAAACAATACTCAATGAACTCAATTCTTTCTTTGTAGCTTATAGTTCTCAACCCAAAAGTATGGTATTTTTCTGAATGTTCCACATTTGCCATGTCATTGGCTCTTTTAAAGACCCTCTGGCAATGCCATTGTCCTTGCTCAGTATCTAGGTGCAGGATGCTCCGATCCTCTCTGTGTCCTCTTATATCTCCGCAATAACTATTTCGTCCTGCTAGGAAAGCTGAAACCAGAATCGAAACAAAAAAGGATTTTTTAGTCTTCGGTGGAGCAACTATCATTGAAAAGTTGCCATAAGTACCAATTGGAATAGGTACTACGCTTTTATCGTTACTAGATTGTAAGACCATTGAACCCAATGAAAGGGCGGTTGGTGGATAGTCTAGCTTTTTCCTGAAGTCAACCTTGCATTCAGCAAAGTATTTCTTCATCTTTTCTTGCGTGTGTGCCTTGAAAATATCTGTCTGCATAAAAAAAAAGGGGCAAATGCCCCCTTAGAATGGTAATACGTCAGGATCGGTGGTTAATGTTTCGATCTTCCACGCTTGAAGGCTATTGAAATACTTATCAACCCCATTTGGATCAGTCCATTTGCGTCCTCTTAAATCAAATTCAACCCGTAGCTTATCATCAAGATTAAATTGGTCAAGCATAGGACAACTGTCCTGCACCAATTGAAATTGTATCGTCTGAGGATATTTAGGGTTGTCAGTTAATTCGATTACAAACTCCCTCTTTTTAAATTTCTCGCTCACTTGAACGGTGTCTTGTTTTACTTTTAAAATTCCTATTACTTCCATTTTACTTTTTGTTTAGGTTAATTAATTTGGTTAATTGATCTTCCATCTCTTTAGTCATAGCAAATCTTATCTTCAATTTAGCAATGCTAGGCTTTGGATCAGTATTTATATAGTCTACTACATTCGCATAGTCCTGAGTATTATTCTTCAGAAATGCTTTTTTTCCACTCGCTTGGTTTCCATCATCATCTTCAGCAGGGAGTCCTAATATTCCCGTAAGAATACCCCGACAAAAATAGGTCACGCATGATAGTATCTTTTGTGGGTCTGTCAATGGTGGGAAATTAATGCTTGAACTTAGTTCCTCTCCGCTATCCAGACAAATTATCCTTGTCTCTAGTTTATCCGCTTGAGGAGGTTGAATCAAAAGCAAGTTGTGCTTTTCAAAATACGGTCTTATCTGGTCAAGCAAAGAATCCTTTGTGACGTACGTATTTCCAAAATGGGGATTTTTCCCATCCTTTCTTAGTGAGCCGATCTCTTTTTGGACGGCATCAATCTTCTTATATAGTTTTAACATGAAATTGTGTGTTTTAATGAAGTACAAATATAAACCTATTGGTTGATAAATACAAGGGAAAAGGCTTTTGAATAAAAAAAAAGAACCAAATACTGCTAGATAGCGTTAATGGCTCTTTTAATTTTTAAACAAAGATATTTTGTTTAGAAACACACGTGGCAAAGATAGTTAAAAAATTTTAGATTGATAGTATTCAAGTTTTTCTTTTAGGTCTGCCATCGTAAATTTGGATAGCATCTGGGATTTCATAAATAATTCATGTGACGTACCATCTCCGTATTTCTTATCCAGATTAAGACCAAATAAATATTGCTCTCCTTGCTTGAACATATTACATCCTACGCATTGTACCTGACAATTCAACTCGTTCCACCTTGTAGAATAATGAACCCGACTTCTGAAATGCCCATTTTGCATTTTTTTCCAATGATCCTGCTTTCCACAAGTGAAGCATTCTGCAATTTCATTATCTAAATATCTTTGTCTAATAAATTTGCTGAAAACTGAGTCTAGTTTTGAGACAAGTTTGCCTCTGGTTATTGTTTTCTTTTTAGCCATGCCTCTAATATATAGTAATATACTCATAGTTAATTATATAATTGCCTGAGAGGCTATGAGAGGATTTGTAAGACGCACTTATCCCTAGTAGAAATAAGTGCTTTCTTGCCTTCGAGTAATCGAGTCTCCGCAAGACATCCTAGCTACCTATGAATAACATTGCTAGGACTTGAGGTTATTTATGGCTCACTGCATTCATTGCCATTCCCTGCACGTATACCTCTTCACTACGCTTGACCCTTGCTTCATTCTTGGTCTTTAAGGTTTTCCCGAATCGTGATTTCGACGCATAAAAAAAACCCTCTAGCTTGGTCGACCTATCGGGTTTTTAATCTTTAAAAAAAGAAGAATGCCTTTATACCGACCAAGTAAGTTTCAAATCTATACTAAAAAAATCTATTTAGCAACTTCCTGAACTTCTTCAATGGAAATTTTTCCCGTAATGAATGCATAAACTGCCGCAATCGTTACAAGTAAACGTATCATTTGCTTAATAAATCTGGGAGCAAAGAACTTATTAATGCCTCCGTCCTTTGATTTTATATTCTCAATCAGTTCGCCCCCAATAGGGACAACCGTTTCAACGATATTTAAAAATGTTTTTAACATAATTTCTACTTTTTATATACTTTGCGTTCAAGGTCTTTAATCCTTTCCTCGCTTTTTTCAAATTCTTTTATCAGATATTCAATCTTTTGATTGATTACCCTTGTATCATCAGCAGGAGCAACTTGTTTTGGTAGCCTTTTAGCTACCTCAATCTCACTTTGCAACATCATATAAGACGAAGCAATTGAAAAAATCATCCCCCCTATTAAAATTAACGTTTTAAAATCCAACTGAAAGTCGGGTTTCTTGTCCCCGTCAACATCAATACCAACTTCACTCATTTTTTATCTTTAAAACTTTTGTAACATATTGCAATAGCTTGATCCTCCTTGTATTCTCTCATCATCTGGGGTACGCACCTGATCATAAAATCTCTTTGTTTCTCGTTCTTCTTTGGTTTAGGTATAGGCATAATCTATAAATCAATTCTAAGGCTATTTTAAGCCTCTCTAAGCGACTATCTTTTAATTATGGATTAACTACCCATTACAAGTAGAACATCCATCAAAGACTCTGTATGAGATTCCCGTGCCTTTCCTTACCATTTTAAGAACTTGCTTGCGATTCTTCTTTTCTGAGACGTAAGAAACGTGAACCCATTCAGGTTCTTCGTAATTTCCTCCCTCCCAGATAAGCTGATCAAAGTCTAATTGATCTTTTATGATCATGAACATTTCAGCATTTGATCTTCCGCCTAAAGCATCCAAATCCATTGCCTCTCCTTTCATGTGTTGCGATCTTCTTGAGCCTCCTTTCAGTAAAGCGTTTAAGTCTTCTGAGCGATAAAACGAGTTTACCCTGATTGCTCCGCCGACAAACTCACGCAACGGCTCAAATAATTTCTCAGCCGTTACCTTCATTACCTCTAAATGCTCATCAGTCGGAACGTTATCAACCCCGTGCTTTGTCGCAGTTGCTGAATACGTTCCCTCTCTGTAGCTAATATGTGCGCTGATGTTCTCAGCTTCCTTCTTCTTTGCCATCTTCTTTCGTTTCGGTAATTTCTCCCGTCTGAATATCAACGGTTATATTACCATATTTAATTTTCATTTCATCTTGTAAGACCTTAAAGCGTCCAAATGCTTCGTCATGCTTTTTAATCTCATTCTGCTTATGAATCTCAAGTACTCCGATGTTGTTTAAAGCACCGTTAACACTTGCGTTTAATTCTTGTAAAGTCTTTAATTCTTCGTCTGTTAATTTACTCATTGTTTTTCGTTTTGGTTATTTTCCAAATTTAGGCTTTTTTTTCTAAAACGTCAAGACGTGCCGTCAATGTGTCTATTATGGTGTGTTGTTCTTGGATTGCTTTGATTAACATTGGAGTAAACACAGAGTATTTTACGGATTTTGTAGTAGTTCCTAAATCTACTATTTCAGTAGTTACGTTTCCTTCTTCATCTGTTACTTCTCTATCTTCTGTATCTTTTGATTCCTCAACCATTGAAGGAAATATTTCTTCTAACTCTTGAGCAATAACACCTATTTGCTTGTTGTCATCTCCGATTAAATTATAATTACGAATCTTAACCGTTAATAAGTCATTAAGTTTAGGTGTAGCATCTAATATGTTCTCTTTTAATTTAACATCTGAAAGTGAACCATAACTATTATTGAAATTTGCAACGTTTCCATTTGAATACACTTGAAATCTATTTTGACTTGCATCATCAAATCTTAAAAAAGCAGAACCACTAGAATTAGGAGTTGTATTTCTATATTTTATATAAATCCCATAAGGATTAGTAGTTGTATCATTATACATTTCAGTTACCCAAGAATTAGCAGTATTTGCATATACAAACTGATTACCCCCCGATGTGATGCGCATTTTTTCGG
>Ga0115571_1002060_pt1 | contig 13521 bp, 8 predicted proteins | sample COGITO_mtgs_1205_FD_87293 | JGI IMG/M metagenome (GOLD analysis project Ga0115571, IMG submission 87293) | Pelagic marine microbial communities from North Sea - COGITO_mtgs_120531 | ecosystem: Environmental > Aquatic > Marine > Epipelagic | place: Germany:Helgoland, sampling site Kabeltonne...
CTAACGACAGCAGCGATTGATTTATTAAAGGATTTAATAGCCACTCCCTCTTTCTCGCAAGAGGAAGACAAAACGGCGGACAGAATCGGACAATGGTTTGACCATTATGGCATTTCTTACCAAAGGGTAGGAAACAACATTTGGGCGAAAAATAAAGCTTTTGACCCCAACAAGCCCACCCTTTTGCTGAACTCTCACCACGATACGGTACAACCCAATTCGGCCTATACCAATGATCCTTTCGAACCCAAAATCAAAGAGGGTAAATTATTTGGGTTGGGCAGTAACGATGCTGGGGGTGCTTTGGTCTCTTTGATTGCATTGTTTACCCATTATTATGCTTTCGAAAATCCTCAATACAATTTGGTGATGGCAGCCAGTGCAGAAGAAGAGATTGCGGGAAATCAAAGTCTGAGAGGCCTTTTGACTAAACTGCCCAAAATAGATGTAGCCATAGTAGGGGAACCTACGGAAATGCATCTGGCAGTGGCAGAAAAAGGATTGTTGGTCTTTGACGCTGTCATCAAAGGAACACCGGGTCATGCCGCACATCCCAATGAGGACAACCCTATCATGAAACTACCCAGAGTATTAGAGTGGTTCCAAAACTTTACTCTGGATAAAGTTTCAGATACTTTGGGACCTGTTAAGATTACGGTGACGCAAGTGGCTGCAGGAAAAGAACACAATGTTGTTCCTGCAAGTGTCCATTTGGTCGTAGACGTTAGGGTCAACGATCAATACAGCAATAATGAGTTAGCTAAAATACTCACCGAAGCAGCACCCTGTGAAATGACACCAAGGTCACTGCACCTTAATTCTTCCTCCATCGGTATGGAACACGAATTGGTGCAAGCAGGTATTGCCATGGGTAGAAAAACATATGGTTCCCCCACCCTTTCGGATCAGGCGGCACTCGAATGTCCCTCCCTAAAGTTGGGTCCAGGACTCTCCACAAGATCACATTCGGCCAATGAATACATTTATGTCCATGAGATCGAGGAAGCCATAAAGATTTATATTGAACTATTAGGAAAAATTTTATAATCATGAAGCTCTGGCAAAAAAACCAAGCCCCACACGAAAAAATTGACCATTTTACGGTGGGAAAAGACCGAGAGTATGACCTCCACTTGGCAGCCTATGATTGTCAAGCCTCAATTGCCCACGCCCAAATGCTGGGACAAATAGGGATATTGACTAACGAAGAGGTAGAGCAACTCACCACTGTTTTAAACGGCTTAAAAGACGAGGCAGAAAAAGGGGAATTTGTCATCGAACCCGAGTTTGAGGACATGCACTCCAAAATCGAGTTTGTACTTACAGAAAAATTGGGGGATTTGGGGAAGAAAATTCACACGGCCCGATCGAGAAATGACCAAGTATTAGTAGCACTCCATTTGTATCTAAAAAAAGAAATCGAAACCCTTAAAGGGCTCACCCATAATTTGTTTAAGTTATTGATGGATTTGGCGGAGCAACACAAAAAGCATCTTTTGCCTGGTTATACGCACTTTCAAGTGGCCATGCCTTCTTCTTTTGGACTTTGGTTTTCTGCCTATGCAGAAACTTTGGTTGACGATATGATGTTACTTAATGGAGCCTATCAAATCGTGGATCAAAATCCATTGGGTAGTGCTGCAGGATTTGGCAGTTCTTTTCCCATTGACAGAAAATCCACGACAAAGAGTATGGGCTTTGGCGATTTGAAATACAACGTAATTGCCGCACAAATGAGCCGAGGCAAAGCAGAAAAAACAACTGCCACCGCCATGGCTTCCTTGGCGGCTACCCTTTCAAAATTGGCGATGGATATCTGTCTTTATATGGGGCAAGAACACAACTTCGTGAGTTTTCCAGAAGCATTGACAACAGGTTCTAGTATTATGCCCCACAAGAAAAATCCCGATGTGTTTGAACTCATTAGAGGGAAGTGTAATTTGTTGCAGGGCTTACCCAACCAACTCACTTTACTAATGACCAACCTCCCCTCGGGCTATCACAGAGAAATGCAATTGGCCAAAGAACCCATCATTGAGGCCATTGAAGACCTTAAGGCTTGTTTGGATTTGTTTACTTTCAGTTTGAAGGAAATTCAAATCAGGGAAAATATACTGGACAATCCTAAATACCAATATGTGTTCAGTGTCGATACCCTCAATGAATGGGTTAAAGAAGGTATGCCTTTTAGAGAAGCCTACCAGAAAATGGGAGCTGATATTGAAAATGGAAACTATATTCCCAAGAAAAATTTAGATCACACCCACCTAGGCAGTTTGGGTAGACTTGCTTTGGATGCCATTAAACAAAAGATGGAAAAAGCCATCAGAGGAAATTAATACAGGAAAAAATAAGAGCTTAAGAAGCTAAATCTATCCTAAGTCCTCTTTATTTTCAATTCTCAATTCTTAATTATATATGCAAGGCTCTGTTTTCGGAAGCGGCCAAAGCGGCTTCTTTTACTGCCTCTGCATAAGTTGGATGGGAATGGCTCATACGGGCAATATCCTCTGCTGAAGCACGGAACTCCATCGCCACTACAGCTTCGGCAATCAAATCTGCTACACGAGCACCAATCATATGGACTCCCAATACCTCATCGGTTTGAGCATCGGCGAGAATTTTAACAAAACCATCGGTATCTCCACTGGCACGGGAGCGTCCAAGTGCCCTCATGGGGAATTGTCCGCTTTTGTAGTTAATCCCTTCGGTTTTGAGTTCTTCTTCTGTTTTACCTACGGCAGCTACTTCTGGCCAAGTGTAAATGACATTGGGAATAAGGTTGTAGTCGATATGAGGTTTTTGTCCTGCCAAAATTTCGGCAACCATCACCCCTTCTTCTTCAGCCTTATGAGCCAACATGGCACCACGAACCACATCACCAAGCGCGTAAATATTTGTTGCAGTGGTTTGCAGATGGTCATTGACTTGAATTTGTCCTCGCTCTGTAAGTTGAACTCCAGCAGCTTCGGCATTCAATCCATCGGTATAAGGTTTTCTTCCCACGGAGACCAAGCAATAGTCACCTTCAAAAGTGACTTCCTCCCCTTTTTTATCTAAAGCGCTGACAATAACGGTATCTCCTTTACGCTCCACTTTGTTCACCTGATGCGATAGATAGAATTTAATTTTTTGTTTTTTCATCACCTTAGTCAATTCACGAGAAAGGGCACTATCCATAACAGGAGTGATACGATCGGCATATTCAATGACCGACACTTCTGCCCCCAATCTTTTATACACCTGTCCCAGTTCCAGTCCAATGACTCCACCCCCAATGACAATCATATGTTTGGGGATTTCTTTGAGCTCCAGTGCCTCCGTAGAGGTAATGATACGTTCTTTGTCAATATCGATAAAAGGAAGGCTGGCAGGTTTGGAACCGGTGGCAATGATGGTATTTTTGGCAGTGATGTCTTCAGGTTTTTTACCTTCAATATGGATGGTGGTAGCATCTTTAAAGGATCCTAGACCATTAAAAACCGTAACTTTATTTTTGTCCATCAAAAAGTCAATTCCTTTGGTCGTTTGTTCCACAACCGATGCTTTTCGGGCAATCATTTTTTCGAGGTTGACCTTGACCTCTCCAGGAATTTCAATACCGTGTTCTTCAAAATGTTTTACGGCATCTTCATAATGGTGAGAAGAGTCCAATAAAGATTTGGAAGGAATACAGCCCACATTGAGGCATGTCCCCCCTAGGGTATTGTATTTTTCTATTAGTGCGGTTTTCATCCCCAATTGAGCACAACGAATTGCGGCAACATAGCCCCCTGGGCCCGATCCGATTACGGCAACGTCAAATGATTGCATAGTTTAATTTTATTTACAGCCAAAAATACAAAAGTATGACTTGTGCAGGGTATTAGCTGTTGTAAAAAAATGGGTAAATTGTATTCATAAAAATAAAAAAATTGAAAACCCCTATCCTTTCCCTTAAAGCCGCTTTGGTTCCTTTGATCATTTTGGTCTTGTTATTGACCTATAACGTTACTGTTTTTGGCGATGATGCTTTGAGTGGTTCCAACCAATTCATTCTTTTGGTAGGTGCAGCAGTAGCGGGACTAGTGGGAATTAAAAACAAGGTGAGTTATGGGCAAATGTTGCATAAAGTGGGAGAAAACTTACAATCCGTAACTGGCCCTATACTGATCTTGTTATTGGTGGGTGCCTTGGCGGGAACATGGTTGTTGAGTGGAATCATCCCAGCAATGATCTATTATGGTTTACAAATCGCCAATCCCAGTTTTTTCTTGCCCGCTTGTGTATTGATATCGGCTTTGGTCTCCTTGGCTACAGGAAGCAGTTGGTCTACCTCTGCTACCATTGGGATTGCTCTGATCGGTATCGGAAAGGCTTTAGGCTTGCCTATGGGTATGGTCGCAGGAGCAGTAATTTCGGGAGCTTACTTTGGCGATAAGCTTTCCCCTCTCAGTGACACCACTAATCTGGCACCTGCTATGGCAGAGGGTGAACTCTTTACCCATATACGGTATATGCTTTACACTACCCTACCCAGCATCATCATCACGCTTATTATCTTTGTTATTTTAGGTTGGGGATTTGCAACAACGGGTGAGGTTGATACTTCGACCCTAAGTGTTTCTATTCATGAAAAATTCAACATCAACCTCTGGCTATTCATCGTCCCATTGGCAGTTATTTTGATGATTATCAAAAAAACACCACCGCTGGTAGCCCTTTTTGTGGGGACACTTCTCGGGGGTATTTTTGCTTTATTATTTCAACCTCAGTTGATAATGGAATTGTCGGGAAATCCAATTTTGGATTTTAGTACCACCTATAAAACCATTCTCAATTCCATAACAGTAGCCACTCAAATTCAGACGACCGACCCGCTTCTAAATGAGCTTTTCTCCTCGGGTGGAATGCAGGGAATGTTGGGAACAGTGTGGTTGATTATCTGCGCCATGGTTTTTGGGGGGGTAATGGATGCCATTGGCGCATTGCACACCATTAGTAATGCATTTTTAAAAAGGGCCCAAACTACTTTTCAACTCATTGCTGGAACAGCGGCCTCGAGTTTGACAGTCAATCTCACCGCCTCAGATCAATACTTGGCCATAGTCGTACCTGGGAAAATGTTTGCACAGGCTTACAAGGACAGAAAGTTGGCTCCTGAAAATTTGAGCCGTACACTGGAGGATGCAGGGACTGTCACTTCTGTATTGGTACCTTGGAATACCTGTGGTGCTTATCAATCGGGAGTTTTGGGCGTTGGAGTGGGCGAATATTTTATTTATGCTATTTTTAATTGGATCAGTCCTTTGATGACTTTGTTTTATGCCTATTTTAAAATCAAAATCAAAACATTAAAAGTGGATTGAAATCATCTTTTTGCATAATTAGAATTTCTTATACTTGCAGAGAAATTTATTATGATCTCTACTAAATAAAAGCTCAAATAAATTTAAATTTGAGTAATACAATTTGAATTTAATCTTTAATACATTACCTATGGACAATCATGCAAATGGAAACGGAGGCATGGCAAAATGCCCTTATCTGGGAGGGGTTTTGAAAGAGAGCGCTGGAGGGGGATCAGCGAATCGTGACTGGTGGCCCAACCAGTTAAATCTGAATATTCTTCGTCAACATTCCTCTTTTTCAGATCCTATGGACCCTGATTTTGATTATGCTGAGGAATTTAAAAAATTAGACTTATCTGCGGTCAAGGAGGATCTATATGAATTGATGACCAATTCACAAGAATGGTGGCCTGCCGATTACGGACACTATGGCCCTTTCTTTGTTAGAATGGCTTGGCACGCTGCTGGAACCTACAGGATCGCTGATGGTCGTGGAGGTGCTGGAGCTGGAATGTTGCGTTTTGCTCCGCTGAACAGCTGGCCTGATAATGCCAATTTGGAAAAAGCACGACTGTTGTTATGGCCTATCAAACAGAAATACGGAAAAAAACTGTCTTGGGCAGATTTGATGGTTCTGACAGGAAACTGCGCCATGGAATCCATGGGCTTCAAAACCTTTGGTTTTGGCGGAGGCCGTGAAGACTGTTGGGAACCCGAAGAGGATGTGTATTGGGGGCCTGAATCGGAATGGTTGGGTGACAAAAGATATACAGGAGATCGGGAATTGGAAAATCCTCTAGGAGCGGTACAAATGGGATTGATCTATGTCAACCCTGAAGGCCCTAATGGTAATCCTGATCCTCTAAAATCCGCAATCGATATACGTGAGACTTTTGGTCGAATGGCCATGAACGATTACGAAACTGTAGCCTTGATTGCAGGAGGTCATACTTTTGGTAAAACCCACGGAGCAGCTGATGCCGACGAATATGTGGAAGCGGAACCAGCAGGTGCTCGAATTGAGCAAATGAGCCAAGGCTGGAAAAATAATTTCGGTTCTGGTAAAGGTGAGCACACCATTACGAGTGGATTAGAAGGCGCATGGACCACTACTCCTACTCAATGGAGTAATAATTATTTTGAAAATCTTTTTGGTTACGACTGGGAATTGACCAAAAGTCCAGGGGGTGCGCAGCAGTGGACACCCAAGGGAGGGGCAGGAGCAGGAACTGTTCCAGATGCACACAATGCCAGCAAAAATCATGCTCCCATGATGTTGACTACGGATATCGCTTTGCGAATGGATCCCATTTATGAACCCATTTCAAGACACTTTTACGAAAATCCAGAGGAGTTTGCCGATGCCTTTGCAAGGGCATGGTTCAAGTTGACCCATAGAGATATGGGACCCGTTGAGCGGTACTTAGGACCAGAAGTTCCTCAAGAGACTTTGATCTGGCAAGATCCTATTCCAAAAGTAGATCACGAATTGATTGACGAAGCAGATGAAAAATCGCTAAAAGCCAAAATAATCGCCTCTGGTTTGAGTGTTGGCCAGTTGGTCAGTTCAGCATGGGCTTCTGCTGCAACTTTTAGAAATTCTGATAAACGTGGTGGAGCCAATGGAGCTAGAATCAGTTTATCCCCCCAAAAATATTGGGATGTAAATCAACCCATTCAACTCGGAAAAGTTTTGGACGTATTGACTGAGGTCAAAAATGAATTCAACGCAATGAATGGGGATAAGAAAGTCTCTTTGGCCGATTTGATCGTTTTGGCTGGTAGCGCAGGAATTGAAAAAGCTGCTGCCGATGCTGGACATGAGGTTAATGTTCCTTTTACTGCTGGACGAACCGACACTACACAAGAACAAACGGATATAGAATCTTTCTCTGTTTTGGAGCCTTTGGCAGATGGGTTCAGAAACTATATGCAAAAGCGATACAAGATTGATGCCGAAAAATTGTTGTTGGACAAAGCGCAACTAATGGCATTGACTGCTCCCGAAATGACGGCTTTGATTGGTGGAATGCGTGTATTGAACGCCAATTTTGGTGGTTCCCAACACGGTGTGTTGACCCATCGACCAGAAACTTTAACCAACGATTTCTTTGTCAATCTACTCGATATGAATACCACTTGGGCAGCTACCAATGCTGATGAAAGTGAGTTTGAATGTCGTGACTTGAACAGCGGAGAGATCAAATGGACAGGTACTCGTGTAGATTTGGTCTTTGGTTCCAACAGTGAGTTGCGAGCCATTGCTGAAGTATATGGTTGTTCCGATGGTGAAGAAAAATTCATCAAAGATTTTGTGGCAGCATGGAGTAAAGTGATGCACTTGGATCGATTTGATCTAGTATAGTAAGGTACATCCAAACTTTTTATTTGATGAGCCCAAACCAATTATGGTTTGGGCTTTTTTTTAAGGTGGGGTTTGCATTTGAATTTGTATTTTTGTTTAGATAAGCTTTATTTATGGCCAAAAAGCGAACCCGTCCCCGCGTTCCTGAATTTTCGGAAGAAAAAAAACAACGCTTCAGAAGAAGACAAATTCTTTTGGGGAGTTTTTTGATTTTGCTGGGTTTTTTACTCACTGTTTCTTTTATTTCCTTTTTGTTCCATCATCAATCGGATCAAAGTACTTTAGAAGCTTTTTTCGAAAAGGAAATTCCTTCAAAAAATCTTTTGAATAAAGTCGGGGCTTCGGTAAGTCACTTTTTTATTTATCAACTCTTTGGTATTGCTGCTTTTCTACTCCCCTACTTAATGGGTTATACAGGCTACTTACTTTTTTTTGACCGCAACAAGAAGCAACTCTTGAATCACTGGAGCTGGGCTTTTCTATACATGATGTGCTTGTCTGTTTTTTTTGGATTCTACCATATGGATGGACCATTACTGGGTGGTTTGGTCGGTTTTGAAATCAATAGTTTTTTGGTTGCCTATCTGGGGACCGTTGGCGTGGGTGGACTATTAATCTTCTCATTGATTGTTATCTTGGTGTTCCAATGGCAATTGACACCCGAAAAGGTCATATTATTTGTTAGATCACTTTTCGAAAAAGAAGAATCCCATGCCTCAACAGGTATAGAAAACAGTTTGGATCTGGAAATAGATGACTTTGTTAAAACATCCTCACCTCCACCGATAGTCCCTAAATCAGAACCCTTAGTGGTAGAAAAAACAGTTGAAGAAGAGGAGGTGACCATGGAGGTAGAAAGCTATAAAGAGGAAGAAAGTTTGACGGATAACTTGGCACAGTCGTTGGTTGAAAAACACGGTTTTTTTGATCCAAAACTAGAGCTCAGTAAATATCGTTTTCCCGTAAACGACTTGCTTAAAGATTATGGTGAAAGTTCAATCACAATTGATCAAGAGGAATTGGAGTTGAATAAAAACAAGATTGTAGATACGCTCAAGAATTATAATATCGGTATCTCCAAAATAAAAGCCACCGTGGGTCCAACGGTGACGCTTTACGAAATTGTCCCTGAGGCAGGGATCAGAATTTCGAAAATTAAAAATTTGGAAGATGATATTGCCCTTTCTCTATCAGCACTGGGGATCAGGATCATTGCACCCATTCCAGGGAAGGGTACGATCGGAATCGAAGTACCCAATCAGAAACCCAGTATAGTCTCCATGCGTTCTGTAATTGCCTCCAACAAATTTCAGACAGCCGAAATGGAGCTTCCCATTGCTTTGGGGAAAAACATCAGCAATGAAACTTTTGTGGTGGATTTGACCAAAATGCCGCACTTATTGATGGCGGGTGCAACGGGACAAGGGAAATCGGTTGGCCTGAATGCTGTACTTACCTCTTTGCTCTACAAAAAACACCCCGCTGAGATTAAGTTTGTTTTGGTAGACCCTAAAAAGGTAGAGTTGAATATTTACAACAAAATTGAACGGCACTATCTGGCCAAACTACCCGATACTGAAGAGGCCATCATCACAGACAACACCAAGGTGATACATACTCTAAATTCGTTGTGTATCGAAATGGACAACCGTTATGAGTTACTCAAAAACGGGATGTGTCGAAATCTAAAGGAATACAACCAAAAATACCGAGAGCGAAAGTTAAATCCCGAAGATGGACACAGTTTTTTGCCTTATATCGTTTTGGTGGTAGATGAATTTGCCGACTTAATCATGACAGCAGGAAAAGAAGTGGAGACCCCCATCGCAAGATTGGCACAATTGGCAAGAGCTGTTGGTATTCATTTAATCATTGCTACTCAGAGACCTTCTGTCAATGTCATTACGGGAATCATCAAAGCTAACTTCCCCGCCCGAATTGCCTTTAGGGTAACTTCAAAAATCGATTCCCGAACGATCCTTGATTCTGGAGGGGCAGACCAATTAATTGGACGAGGAGACATGCTTTATACCCAAGGCAACGAGTTGACCCGTATTCAATGTGCTTTTGTTGATACGCCCGAGGTTCAAAAAATCTCTGATTATATCGGTTCCCAAATGGGCTATGCCAATGCCTATATCTTACCCGAATATGTGGAGGAAAACGCCAGTACATTAGATTTGGATCCCTCAGATCGGGATGATCTTTTTAGAGAAGCAGCAGAAGTAATCGTTACTGCGCAACAGGGTTCGGCTTCGCTTTTGCAAAGAAAGCTCAAACTGGGCTATAACCGTGCCGGGAGAATTATTGACCAAATGGAAGTCGCTGGAATTGTGGGCCCTTTTGAAGGCAGTAAGGCAAGGCAAGTATTGATCTCTGATTTAATTGCTTTGGATGCACTATTGAACAGCGAAGATGTCTAAATTTGCAATATGAATTTGAGAATAAACACCTTGTTTTTTTTTATTGGAATGATTGTTTCTGTCATGGGACAAACATCTTTGGAAGCCAAAAAATTACTGGAATCGGCTTCTCAACAGATGGAAAGTTATGAAAACATTGTATTTGACTTTAGCTATGTTCTCAACAATCGAATGGAGCAAATCAATCAGGAAAATTCAGGCCAGGTAACTGTTGCTGACGAAAAATATAAGTTGAATTTTTTGGATGCCATACAGCTTTTCGATGGAGTGGCCTTGTATACTATTGTTCCAGAAAATGAGGAGATTACCATAACACAAGCGGACCAGGAGGAAGATTTTGGTATTAATCCCAATGAATTGCTTCGGTTTTACAAAGAGGGATATGATTATCATTGGGACATTAGTCAAAGGGTAAAAGGAAAAAATATTCAATTTATAAAGTTAATACCCACACAAGATGATGGAGATTTAAGGTCTTTATTAATTGGAATTGACACGCAAAAAAATCATATTTATAAACTTATAGAGGTAGGAGATAACGGAACTGTTACCACCCTTACCATCAATGAAATGGAAGTGAACAGTGCCCTTCCCGAAAATTTCTTTGTTTTCAACGAAGATGATTATCCTGAATATTATATTAACAATTAGTATTGAAAATACTTGATCGCTACATCATAAGCCAATATTTGATTCGCTTGACCAGCATATTTGCTATTTGCATGCTGATTTTTGTGGTGCAAACTTTTTGGTTGTATATCGATGATTTGGCAGGAAAGGGTTTAGATTTTGAGACCATTTTCAAATTCTTAATTTATTTTACCCCCAAACTGATTCCCATCGTTTTACCACTTTCAGTATTGCTAGCCTCTTTGATGACTTTTGGGGATTTAGCAGAGAATTATGAGTTTGCCGCAATGAAATCTACAGGTATCTCCTTGATTCGTTGCATGGCAGGTCTTTTTATCGTTCACATCCTAATTGGGTTAGGTAGTTTTTATTTTTCCAATCATGTGATTCCTGCTGGCGAAGTAAAATCTTATAACCTAAGGAGAAATTTGGCCAAGTTAAAGCCTGCTATTGCTATTAGAGAAGGTATATTCAATGACCTAGGACAAATGAGCATCAAGGTGAGACGCAAATATGGAGACGATGAAAAATTGTTGGAAGATGTGATCATTCATGAAAAAACGGGTGATTATAAAAATCGTGTTGTCATCAAAGCCAAAAATGGAGAATTGAAAAGTAAAACCACCGATGCCACACTTCAATTGGTTTTGTATGACGGAAATCGATATGAAGAAATAAAAGGAAAAAATTATCAAGAGCAACAACGTTTTCTTCATGCAAAAGTTCACTTTGAAGAATATGTGATGAATATTGATATGTCTAAATTCAATAATATTGATTTGAGTGAGGAAAATTATACTACTACCTACAGAATGCAAAAAGTAAATCAACTTCAGAAAAGTATCGACACTTTGGAGCGTGATTTTGATTCTCAAAGAAAAATATTCAGTGAAAATTTTAATAAAAAACACTATAGTAGTCAAATAAAACCAGTGGTAGCCAAGGATAGTTTTGTTTCTGATTCTCTTGTCAAAATAAGTGTGATAAATATTATGGAAGGGAAAGAAGCTTGGAAAATCAGTCAAGTAGTAGAACGTTCTTTTAGCGATATGAGAGGAATCATAAGAAGTTTAGAAAACAAAAAACGTTCGTTCTTTGTTTTTCAGAAGGTAATCAACCTCCATAAAATGGTTAAGTTGGATAAATTCACCTTAATTTTTGCCTGTATTTTTCTTTTCTTAATTGGGGCTTCTTTGGGGGCCATCATCAAAAAAGGAGGTTTGGGATTACCGTTGGTGTTGGCCGTGTTGATATTCTTGTCCTATCATTACATTGGTATTTTTGCTAAAAATGCCGCGGAAGACAACAGTATTCATCCTGTATTGGCAAGTTGGATTCCTACTTTGGTAATAGCCCCTTTTGCCTTTTATTTAACCAAACGAGCCTCATCAGACGAAGGCCTTATTAATCTGGATTTTATAACCGTTCCAATTCAAAAAATTTATTCCAAATATTTGGGATCAAAATCATAAAATAATATGTCAAAAAAATTACTCAATACAATTGAAGAGGCGATAGCATCGATCAAGAAAGGTGAAATAATCATCGTTGTTGATGATGAGGATCGAGAAAATGAAGGAGATTTTGTTGCTGCAGCAGAGGTAATTACGCCCGAGAAAATTAATTTTATGGCTACCCATGGAAAGGGATTGATTTGTACACCATTGAGCGAAAAAAGGTGTAAACAATTGAATTTAGATCGGATGGTAAATACTACATCAGACCCAATGGATACCGCATTTACCGTTTCGGTAGATTACAGGGGCAGCGATGTTACTACGGGTATTTCTGCTACAGATCGTTCCCAAACCATCTCTTCACTAGTGGACAATAACACCCGTGCGATTGACTTGACTCGACCGGGTCACGTTTTTCCTTTAATTGCAAAAGATGGGGGAGTTTTGCGTCGTACTGGTCATACAGAAGCAGCAACTGATTTTGCCCGTTTGGCTGGTTTTGAACCTGCGGGTGTAATCGTGGAAATCATGAATGAAAATGGTTCTATGGCTCGATTGCCAGAATTGCTCAAGGTTGCTCAAAAATTTGATCTTAAAATAGTTTCCATAGAGGATTTGGTTGCCTACCGAATGCAACATGACAGTCTGATTGAGAAAAAAAGTGATTTTCAGGTAGAAACTCGTTTTGGTCCGTTTCGTCTTCGAGCTTTTCAACAAACAACTAATGACCAAATTCACATAGCCCTTACCAAAGGAAACTGGAAAGAAGATGAAGCAGTATTGACGCGAATCAATTCCCTTAGAATAAGTAACGATTTATTGAGTATGTTGACAGGGGAAATTACCAAAGGCTTGGACGATATCTTTTCTTTAGTCAATGAAGCTGAAAAAGGGGCGGTAATTTTCATCAACCAACAACAGTCTTCAGAAAATCTACTGTCAAGAATCGAAAAACTAGAGAGCATGCAACGCAAAGGAGAAGTAGACAAAGCTCCTCCTATTGTTATGGACAGCCGCGATTTTGGGATTGGTGCGCAAATCTTGCACAACCTTAAAATCAAAAAACTCAACTTGATCAGTAATTCTAGTAAAATGCCTCGTGTTGGGATTACGGGTTATGGTCTAGAGATTGTTGGTTACGTAAACTATTAAACAATCCTAAAATCTTCTTGTGTTTTTTATCAAAAAGCAGTGGATTGAAAATCAATAAATATTATATTTGCACCCCAAGGAGAAATGGCAGAGTGGTCGAATGCGGCAGTCTTGAAAACTGTTGAGGGTCACACCTCCGGGGGTTCGAATCCCTCTTTCTCCGC
>Ga0115571_1002063_pt1 | contig 13505 bp, 9 predicted proteins | sample COGITO_mtgs_1205_FD_87293 | JGI IMG/M metagenome (GOLD analysis project Ga0115571, IMG submission 87293) | Pelagic marine microbial communities from North Sea - COGITO_mtgs_120531 | ecosystem: Environmental > Aquatic > Marine > Epipelagic | place: Germany:Helgoland, sampling site Kabeltonne...
TGTCTTTGTTTTCTTTGTAGTACCAACCCAAACCTAATTGCAAAATAGCTGGAGAAAAAAATTGTGATTGCTTTTCTTGCTTAGAAACGTTATCCACGCTGTAATACCGATAACCAGGTAATATCTGAGTTCTGAGGTTGAGGTTTACAGAATAATTCCAATTATGGTTGATCTGCTTGCCCAAATGGGAGCTTAGTACGAATCTGTCGTCTGCTTTTTTGAGTTTTTTGTTTTGTATCTTGTTTCCTCCCATAGAAAAAGTGACGTAGCTGTCCCAAACCAAACCTTTTCTGTCCGTATAATTAAAGTGGTAATCCAGGTTGAAAAATCCGGACAGAGAGCTTTCTCCACCAGAAATCCAATTTTCAAAAAACGCCTGATTTAGATTGAGCTTGATATTACCATAGTATTTCATCCTTTTCCCACCAAAGGTAGAATTGATGATGGCATCGAAGGGGAGGGAATCAATTGGAATGGTGACTTTTTCTTGCGAAACTCCCTTAAGAGAAATCAATGCCAAAAAGAGAAGCAGCAAATATTTTTTCATAAATCCAAAATAAATTAACCCAAAAAAGCATTTAAACTTTAGAATTCAATTTTCGCTCTATTGTTCACATTAACATTTTGCAAAGTTAACTAATTGACAAGATATTAAGACTTTTAAAAGGATTCTTGTTCTAGGGACATGCCCGCGAAATGGATATATAATCAAAAGTTTTATATATTTATAGAGGAACAGTTCATTATGGTCTCTAATAAAATAGCTAACCATATAAATGACTTTGCTTATTGAGGATAAACTCTAGGCAGTTTACTTGTTCAATTTTTTAGACCATAAAGGCGAAAGTAATGGAAATGTCATTCCTATTGGAAGTTATTACTTTCGACATTTGACTATTTAGTTGATTTCAATGAAAAAAATAATTATAATAATCATTTATATAGTTATACTATCCTGTAGCAACTCTGATTCTTCCTATGAACCTCTTCCTGAAAATGTTGATTTCAACTTTCATGTTCGACCTATTTTGGTTCAAAATTGTTATTTGTGTCATGGCCCCGATCCTAGTAGTCGTAAAGCCAACCTTAGACTTGACACCCAGGAAGGATTAACAGCTTCAATAGAAGGAGGCGGATTTGTTATAGTGCCTGGGAAAACAGATGAAAGTCATTTAATTGATAGGATTAATAACCTGCATGAAGATAAAATCATGCCACCACCCGAATCAAATAATAAATTAACTAAAAGAGAAAAAGACCTTTTGGGGAAATGGATTGAACAAGGAGCAAAATGGAAACCACATTGGGCATTTATTAAACCTACACTTTACAAAAAAAAGAATCAGATCACTACTGTTGATCTATTTATTGATAGGCAATTAGATCAAAAAAACTTAAAAAAGGCTTCTATTGCCGACAAGAATACGCTCATTAGAAGGGTGTCATATCTGTTGACAGGTCTTCCTCCATTAACCAAAGATGTAGAAAATTTTATTGACGATTCGTCAGTGGATGCCTATCAGAAAATGGTAGATAAATATTTAAACTCATCAGCCTATGGAGAAAGATGGGCAAGACACTGGATGGATTTGGTGAGATATGCTGAAACGAAAGGACACGAATATGATTTTACCATTACAGGGGCTTGGAAATATCGCGACTATCTCATCAGAGCTTTTAATAACGATGTCCCTTACAACCAGATATTAAAAGAGCATCTAGCGGGGGATCTATTGGAAAACAAACGATATGATACCGAAAATGGAGTACTTGAATCGCCTATAGCCACCAATTTTTATACGTTAGGAGAGGGAGCTCACAGTCCAGTCGATATTAGACAAGACGAAGCCAATCGGATTGATAATATGATTGATGTGATCACCAAAGGCTTTCAGGGCCTAACGGTTTCCTGTGCAAAATGTCATGACCATAAATTTGATCCCATTACTGCCAAAGATTATTATGCGCTATATGGTGTCATGGAAAGTACTCGCTTTACTCCACTAGATTCAGAGCTATCCATTGAAAAAGTAAATACAGCAAAGGAAATCCAAGAAATACAGAGCTATATCACAAGCTTGGTTGGCCAAAAAATTCAACCTAAAAAATCAACACAGCAAGTAAAAATAAATCCACCCCATCATTACAAAACGATAGGGGACTTTAGAAACCATGATTTAGATGATTGGTTAACCACTGCTTATGCCTTTGGGGATAGAACAACTTTGGCAAATCCAACCATTAGCAAAACCTCTGGAAAACTAATGGCCTTAGATTATGGAAAGGCTTCTAGTAGACTATATGGAGAAGGTCTTTTTGGAACGTTAAGATCACCCGATTTTAGATTGGATTCAGACTTTATTGGGGTACGCGCTAGGGGGAATAAAAGTACCATTCGCATCATAATTGATAATTTTCAACTAATATCCAACCCAATTTATGGTGACCTTTCAAAAAGAGTGAATCAACCGAGTTGGAAGAACTATACATTTGATGTTAGTGCGTGGAAGGGGCATAAAGCGTATGTAGAAATTATTACTGGTGAATACCAAAAGCACCATTTTAAATTATCTGAAGATAGTTATGTAGAAGCCGAATATAGTATTTCTTATGACTCTAAATGGCCCTCGGAAGTTAAAACAACTCAAAATTATAAATCGCAAATAAAGGAATTAAACGCCAGATTAAAAACAGGGGCATTATCAGTCTATTATCCCGAATTAATAAAAGTAATCGAAAGGAGTAAAAAACTGACAAAAGGCCTAAAAAGCAATTCTTTTATTTATGGTGTTTCCGATGGCTTTGCCATCAACAGTCCAGTTTTTAATAGAGGGAACTATCAAGAGCCCTCCGCGGAGAATGTACCCAGAAGATTTTTATCGGTTTTGTCATCGGGTGACGAATCTTTTAAATCCCAAGGGAGTGGACGATTAGAATTGGCGGAGGCCATGTTGAGTAAAGACAACCCACTAACTTCTAGAGTGATGGTTAACCGTATTTGGCATCATTTATTTGGAAGAGGGATCGTTGAAACAGTAGATAATTTTGGACTCCAAGGAAAACTTCCATCACATCCAGAACTATTAGATCACTTGGCCATAAAGTTTCAAAAAGAGGGATGGTCTATTAAAAAAATGATCAAATACATCGTAAGCTCAGATACGTTTAAAAGAAGTTCACTGAGGGATGAGGAGCTATTAGAGAAAGACCCCAATAATATTTACTTGGCTTCTTTTCCCTATAGAAGATTAGAGTCTGAAGCCATTAGAGATGGAATTCTTGTAGCTTCGGAAAGTTTAGACACTAGCCTTTATGGAGCCCCCATTCCAATCTATCTGACAGAATTCATGCAAGGCCGAGGAAAACCAGAAAAATCTGGCCCTCTAAATGGAAACAATAGAAGAAGTATTTATTTGGAGGTCAGGAGAAATTTTTTGGAGCCGATGATGACTACTTTTGATCGACCCATTCCATTTTCTACTGTTGGGAAACGAGATGTTACCAATGTACCTTCTCAGTCTTTAATATTGATGAATGACCCCTTTGTAATTGGTCAGGCCGAAATTATGGCCAAGAAATTATTAAAACAAAAACAGTTATCATTTGATCAAAAAATTGAGTGGGTCTACATGCATTCTTTTTCCAGAAAACCCTCAAAAGATGAAATTAAAAATGCGTCCAAGTTCATCTCCCTATTGAAAGAAATGGGAAATGCTGGAGAAGAAAGCTTAACCCCCTGGAAAGAGTATTGCCATAGTATATTTAACTTAAAAGAATTTATTTATTTAATGTAATGAGTAAGTATCATAATTTCATGCAAAAACCGATCTCAAGACGTGAGATGTTAGAAGCCTGTAAAGGAGGCTTTGGATCGCTTGCTTTTATGAGTTTATTTGGTGTACTTCCATCAGCCTGTGGCGGACCAGCAAAATTAACCTTAGAGGCCTCAAGTTTAAACCTAGGCCCACACCATTTGCCCAAAGCCAAAAATATTATTTTTCTATATATGGATGGAGGGGTTTCGCAAGTAGATTCCTTTGATCCAAAACCCAGGCTTGCAAAAGAGAATGGGCAAGACCCTAGAAAAAAATTTAAAGTAGATGCGACTCAATTCGATAATGTAGGGAAGATTTTAAAAAGTCCTTGGGAATTCAAACAATATGGAGAAAGCGGAATGCCTGTTAGCGAGCTTTTTCCTCATATTGCCACATGTGTAGATGATATAGCATTGATTAGATCCATGACATCCCAGTTTCCAGAACATACCAATGCCAACTATTTTTTGCATACAGGTAGCGGTCTTCAGGGAAGACCAAGTATGGGTTCGTGGATGACATACGGCTTAGGAAGTGAAAACAAAGACATACCAGGATATGTTGTTTTAGACGGGGGACTTATTCCACCAGGAGGATTGGATAATTTTAAAAATGGATTTTTACCAGCTTCCTATCAAGCTTCCGTTTTAAGACCGGGGGATCAACCCATAGCCAATATTAGTCCTAAAGAAACTATTAAGGATTTACAAAAGCAAAAACTAGGCTTTATCAGTCAACTGGATCAACAGCAGTTGGCAAAAATAGGAGAGGTTGATGCAGTAGAATCTGCAATTTCAAATCACGAATTGGCCTATAAAATGCAGTCCTCTATTCCTGAGTTAACAGAATTTAAACAAGAAACTAAGGCCACCAAAAAATTGTATGGTTTTGAATCTGATAATCCACATACGCGTGGTTATGCGGCTCAGTGTTTGTTGGCCCGAAGATTGGTAGAAAGAGGAGTTCGTTTTATAGAATTAACCTGTCCTAAGGTTAGTGCAGACCGTTGGGATCAGCACGTAAACCTAAAAGAAGGACACGAATATAATGCCCATGCAGTTGACCAGCCTATTGCGGGTCTTTTAAAAGATTTAAAATCAAGAGGATTATTAGAAGAAACTTTGGTTGTTTGGACTGGGGAGTTTGGCAGAACACCCTTTGCTCAAGGCACAAATGGTAGAGATCATAATCCTTCTGCATGTAGTATGTGGATGGCTGGAGCTGGCGTTAAAGGAGGTACTATTTATGGGCGAACAGACGACTATGGGTATAGAGTAATTGAAAACGAAGTTACTATTCACGATCTACATGCAACCATGATGCATCTAATGGGAATTAATCACAAACAATTAACCTTTCGTTTTGGAGGTCGTGACATGAGATTAACAGATGTTCATGGACATGTAATTAAAGACATATTAAGCTAAAATTACTATCCCAAGTGAAAACAGATTGTATTATAAAACTAAATCTTTTTCTTTTTTTGACGCTGTCACTGTTTTTGAACGCCCAAAAAACAGCACCGATTACACATTCTTTTTTTATTGCGGGCCCTCAATTTACCGGTATTATTGGAGAATCTGGAGAAGTCATTTGGGACGCTAAAAAATCTGGAGCAAGAGATGGATATGTTCTTAAAAATGGAAATATTCTGATTTGTTGGGCAGATGAAGTTAGAGAGTACAGTAAAGATAAAAGAGTTATACTGACTTACAAGAAACCCGAACAGAACATAGAACTGGGAACCGCTGTTAGACTTGCTAATGGGCATACTATGATTACTGAATCTGGCCCAAAACCCAGAATTATTGAGATTGATAGAAAAGGAATTATTGTTAAAAGCATTCCACTTCAACCTGAGACAAATAACATTCATATGCAAACTAGGATGGCAAGAAAACTTAAAAACGGCAATTACCTTGTTCCCCATTTATTAGCTTTTGCCGTTAAAGAATATCAATCGGATGGGACTGTAGTAAATACTTTTAGTACAGACTATAAAGAATTAGGAGGTAAAGAAGCCAAAACATGGCCATTTACAGCCATTAGATTAGTAAACGGAAACACATTGGTTACACTTACCAACGGAAATAGAGTTGTTGAATTAGACCAATTTGGAAAAATAATTTGGTCAATAGACAACTCCTTATTTGACGGTAACCCGCTTGTAGATCCATGTGGAGCTCAGAGATTACCCAATGGAAATACTGTTATTACGAGTTACGGGGCACAGAAAGGAATTAAAATATTTGAAATTGATTCAGAGAAAAAAATTGTCTGGACTTATGACAATTATCGAGCACATCATTTTCAAATTTTAACAACAAATGGCAAACAGCATAGAGGAATACCGCTCAAATAAACGAAAATGAATTCAAATCTTTTATTCATTCTTTTTTCTGACAACCCGTCCGATATCCTGCTGTTTTTTGGAAGATTTCATCCTTTGATAGTCCATCTTCCTATTGGCTTTTTATTATTGGCAGGACTAGCGGAATTTTCTACAAAATGGAAAAAATTCGAACCCATACAAAACTTTATCCACTACATTTGGTTACTTGGGGTCATCAGCACATTCTTTGCAGTCGTTTTAGGCTATTTTTTATCCTTATCAGGAGATTACAATGAAGACATTATCTTTTGGCATCAATGGGGAGGTATAGCGATTCTTATACTTTCAATTGTATATTATTTTATATCCAAAAGGCAAATTAGTATCCCATTTCAAGGAAATACCATACTCCTATCCGGCATAGCTTTTATGATTTTTTATACCGGACATATGGGGGGGAATTTAACTCATGGATCCACCTATTTGTTTGAGTATGCTCCAAATCCGATACGTAAGTTAGCAGGTTTGCCAAACAAATCGAGGTCAAGAAAAAATCTCACCCTTATTGATTCTGTAGATGTGTATTTAGACCTGATTTCGCCTATTATGGACAAACGATGTATAAGTTGTCATAATCTGGAAAAGAAAAAAGGAGATCTTAATTTAACAAGCTTTTCAAGTTTGATGAAAGGTGGAGAAAGTGGTAAAATTATTATTCCTGGCGATATAAGTTCAAGCGATCTTTTTAGAAGAATTACTCTCCCCACTAATCACAAAGATTTTATGCCAACAGAGGGGAAGCAACCTTTAACGGCTGACCAAGTTGCCTTAATTGGTTGGTGGATTAATAAAAATGCGCCTTCAAGTGGCTATTTAACAGCGCTTAATCCAAACAAAGAAATTATAAATAACGTTAACAGACAATTGGGATTGGATGATTTTAATTTCTTAAGACAAAAAGTACAGCCTCCCAAAAAAGAAATTATTGATTCATTAAGCAACAGTGGATTTATTGTGAATGTCCTAATGAAGGAAAACTATTTTTTGGAAGCAAACTTTAGTTTGAGTGAAAAGGAGCTTACAAACAATAGCATTGAGACACTTTTACAAATAAAAAAACAATTGATCTGGTTGAACCTTACGGATTCTAATGTATCAGACGATAATCTTAAAAAAATTGGAGAATTAGAGAGGTTAATGAAATTAAACCTTAGTAAAACTAAAATTTCTGACAAAGGATTATCGCATTTGGAAAAACTAGAAAAATTAGAATCCTTAAACCTCTTTAGAACAAAAGTTTCTAATGAACTAATAAATATAATCCCAAAGCTTCCAAATTTAAAAAGGCTATACCTTTCGGAATCAAATGCGACAGAAGGAATAGTTTCTCAATTAAAAAAAAGCAAACAAGACCTAGAAATTATATTTGATTCAAACTAGGACAGTCAACCCTTTTTTTGAGTAAAGAACAGGTCTAATGCACTAACAATTAAGAAGATATTCTTGTTATTGATTTCAACATAAATGCCTATATTAAAAAACTAAAACCATAAAACCATGAATGAATTAGACATCTTAAATCACTTTCAATTGACTTTTATTGCCAATGCAGCCTATATGCTAACCTTTACAGGCTTAGTTTTTATAACCTTTAGGTTGGTTCGATTCCAGAGAGAACAAAACGCAAACATTATTGGAAAAATTTTAGTCACCGTTTTTGGTTTGTGTACCGTTTTCTATGGCTATACCATTTTTTCCTATTTGAGAAACGCTCAATTGGCGCAATCCTATAGATTGTCCGAATTAAAAGAAAGTGGGGTTGAACTATCCACGGTAACTAACAGCTTTATTGAATTTACAGGACACACAGTAGCAGACGGATGGCCTCCATCTTTTGGGCCCGAAGCAGCTGCAAATGTCTTTTTAATCACTTTTGCATTAATGATTATTGCAGGTACTTGGATTAATCTTTCAAAAGACTAAAAACCATTTCAATGAAAGAGGGTACTTATCCCTTATTTAATTATTTTTTTTCGTTGTGAATCATTTGCTAATCGATCTACCTCCCTCATTCGCTCAGTAAATGTAAATGGGGATTAAAATTTAAAAGAAATAGCAGAAACTGTCTAATTGTTTATTGATTTGAAGTGAGAATAATTAAATTGACATTCTTCAAAAAAACCAACAGCGTTTAAACGATTAAAACAGTTTTATATGATAAAGTCCATAAAAAATGTTCTATTAGTTATAGCCTTATTGTTATTACAAAACACAGTGGCACAGCAAGTGTATACCCCCAATTGGGAGTCCCTAGACAGTCGCCCTGTGGCGCCGTGGTTCGAGCAAGCCAAATTCGGAATTTTCATTCATTGGGGGCCTTATTCCGTTCCCTCATGGTCGCCTAAAGGCACCTATGAAGAATGGTATTTAGAGTGGTTTACAAGTAAATCTGTTTTCGGAAATGGAACTTTTACGGGCAAGGAGATTCCCGAATTCCACCAAAAAACCTATGGTAGCGATTTTAACTATATCGACTTCGCTAAAATGTGGAAAGCAGAACTTTACGATCCTTCAAAATGGGCAGAATTATTCAAAAAATCAGGAGCCAAATATGTAGTCATGACCTCCAAGCATCACGATGGTTTTGCCCTTTGGCCCAACCACCACGCTACCGAAACCCGAGGGTATTTGTGGAATAGTATGGTAACGGGACCCAAACGAGATTTGGTTGGAGATTTTGTTCAAGCCATAAAAGCAGCAGGCCTTAAGGCAGGTTTATATTACTCACTCTACGAGTGGTATCATCCTTGGTACCGCATCGGGTCAAAAAAATTTGTGACAGACTATTATCACCCCCAGTTTAAAGAATTGGTGACCAATTATCAACCCGATTTGATTTACGCCGATGGTGAATGGGAAAAAGACGATGATTACTGGAACAGTAAAGAACTATTGGCTTGGCTTTTTAACGAATCCCCTGTTAAAAATCATGTGGTGATCAATGATCGCTGGATCAAAGGTCAGCGCCACAAACACGGCGGATTTTATACGACGGAATACCTCAGGGAAGTGATCAATTTTGACAAACCTTGGGAGGAAATCCGGGGTATGGGATTGTCTTTTGGTTACAATAGAAACGAGGATCTTGAAGATTATAATTCTGCCCAATCCCTTATTTTAATGTTGGCCGATATTGTTAGTCAAGGAGGAAACCTATGCATTAATGTGGGGCCTACTGCGGCGGGTAAAATTCCAGTCATCATGCAAGAACGACTCATCCAAATTGGCAAATGGCTGGAGACCAATGGAGAAGCAATTTATGGTACGAGAAAATGGAAGAGAACCTACCAATGGTCCAAGGGAGATAGAAATTTTAAACTTTTAAAAGAGGGGCACAGTTATGTACAGGGGGACTATATCCTTAAACAAACCATTCACCAACAAGAGGGGAAAGCCATTAAAGAACTCTTCTTTACAAGCAAATTGAAAAATCTGTATGCGATCAGTCCTAAGTGGCCGGGAAAAGAGTTGATTATTAAAAACCTCAACTTAAATAAAGATTCAGCAATCTTTTTGCTGGCAACGGGTGAAAAATTACACTACCAAAATAGCGGAAAAAATGTGGTAATTGATCTTCCTGAATACGATCCAAATCATTACAAACCAGAGGATCATTATGCTTATGTATTCAAGATCACCAATGGAGCATCTTCTCCATAAACCTTATTTAGCGAAAAATAAAAATCTCTTGAATTATTTCTGTTCCATAATCCATATCATTCGTGTGCTAGATTATAATGAATAGGAACTTCAAATCGTAAAGTTTTGAGTAAATTTAATATCTAAAGATTAAAAAAAATGAGTCGTGTACTTTTAATTTTATTTACTATAATAATTATTTCGTGTGGAAAAGATACAGCTGATTCCGACATTTCATCCACTACAAATGATATACAACAGAACGACACCTCCAACAGCGATAGTTCAGGGAATAACAATTCTACTGATGATAACTCAGGTGACAGTAACTCAAATACAAATAATACAGGAAACGAAAATACTTCCGAAATCAAGGTAATTTTTAACTCCAACGTGCACAGCAGCTTACCTACGGAATGGGTTGAGCAATACTATGTTATATTGGACACACTCAATAAAAGAATTCCTGTTTTCACTAACAATTATGAGGAATTAGACATATATGCATGGAATAGTAACGCAAACAGGCCTTTCAGTTCTCAAATAGGAGATGCCTCAGGAGCGTGTATTTGTGGAAATGATCAAGGCAGATATATGGTATTAGAAATTCCTGAAGATGAGTTTACCTATAGTAGTATGCACCGTTATTCTGTAATTGCCCATGAATTTTTTCACGCTTATCAAATGAGCATATCTTCCAACTTCTATAATGGTGATTTTAATGTCAAGTGGCTTAGTGAAGGACCTGCAGCTGTATTTGAATCAATCTACGTCAGGGAGCATTATGATTACAATTATTTTATCTATGAACAAGATCGTGTGGACAATGAAGCCACCACCAACCCTTCCATATATGAGAATTATGATAGTGGGGGAGATTCAAACTATTCTTCATCCGTTTTTATGACTTTGGCTTTGGTTAAGGAATTGGTTAAACTAAACCATACTGAAGCAGATGCCATCAGAATGGTTGTGAAGGATTTTCAGGAACGAAACCCCAGTGCCAGCAATTGGAAGGAAGTGTTTGAGGAGGTTTTTGCCATTTCGGTCAATACTTTCTATGGAAGTTTGTCCAGTTATCAAGCAGACATAAATACTGTTGTGCCCAATGAAGATTTAACTTTACAGCAGATATTCAATAACTAGACGGAGCACTCTGGTTTGCCAAGAATAACACTTACTTTTTATTAGGAGGGGATATTTCTTTTATTTCGCCCAAAAAAAACATTCACCCCTGTTTGTATAGGATTTCCTGATGTGCGTCTAAAACTGACCAATTGGCCAGTATGATAAATGGCATCAGATAGAGGCCCATTCAAAAGATTCCAAATGGGAAAACGACTTGTTTTTCCTTTCCTTTCAAAAACCACTTGTATTTTTTGAATTGTTTCGAGATTCATTTCCGAAAACAATTGGGCTGCTTTCTCAAGGTTTTTCAAAATGGCTTGACGTAAGGCGGGATACTCCTCAGGGATATTTTCTAAAGGCCGCTTGTTGGGTAAAGACGAAGCAGCATTAAGAATCATTAACGAAAGGCTGTAAATGTGCTGAAGTGTTTCTTGGGTAGAAGCTCCTGCTTCACTGGGTCTGTAGGCCAAATCCTTAGGACGCAGGTCCTTGGAAGCCCAATAAAACCGATATCCTAAGCCTTGCGTCATTCGAAAGATGATAGCTCCACCATTTAAAGATTCGGGAGCGGGCGGAATGGCTGAATAAGGGAGTTTGTCCTGTGCCATAAGAATAGTACTGATTTGTAAAAATAGACAAAAATAAACACGCATATTGAATCAAAATTTATGTCAAGCTAGTATATTTTTTGAAGCAAAAAGCAATCAGAGTGGCTCATACCGTTCTTGCTTTATAATTAATTTGTCTTTTGGTACTGCATCTACTATTATCTATCTTAATAGCCTATTAACCTTAAACTATTTAAACAATGAATGTATTAATCAAAGTTTCTTTTAACAATTATGATGAGTGGAAATCTGAGTTTGACGCTCACAAAGAAAGAGCACAAGTTTGTGATGAATCCAAAACCACTGTAGGAAAAATAGACGATCAAAACTGTATGGTCATGTTGTACGATGTCGATATGGAGGCCATGCAAAAATTGATGAGTTCGGATTACTTAGTCCAGTTGTCTGAAAAAATGAATATCAAAAACGAAGAAATGCATTCTTTTGAGCCAATGGGGGGTTAAGAAGATTTGATGTTTAACTTACCAATGTAAATTGAGGAGTTAAGCAAAATGGATTAGAATTGACTTCATTGACCATAAATACAATTCACTATAAAAAATATTTTATTTACTTACTAATCAGCGTAACCCTTTTGGGGTGTCATGAACAGAAAAATCAGTTAACCAACAATGATGAGAAATAAGAAATAATCAGAATGATCACCAAAAGCTATGTCGATGGAAAAATAGTCCGATTGGTGGGATACTTTTCTGACGAGCGGTACAACACAGAAGTCGTTTTGTTTTTAACGTCACAAGAACAGTAGAAAACTATTATTGACAAAGATTAATCCTCTCTTAGAAGAGGGTTTTTTGCTTCAAACTTTTTGAAAAGCTTACAAGCGGGTATTGACAATATTGTTAAAAATAGACCCAAATGTATAACTCAGTCCCATTGAAATACGGTTCTGATAATTGGTGGAAATTTGTCTTTGTCGGAGCAATAAATCTTCAATAGAAGCTTCTCCTTTGGGGAGATTGATTTGGTCTCGAATTAATTGAAAGCTGCCTGAGATTCTTAGCGAGAGTCCACGAACGATTCTCAGATTTATATTATTGTTTAGTGTAAGTCTATTTTGATCGGGTTGATCCAGAAACTGAGAAGCTACCATATAAGAATAGATACTTCCCCACTTTTCCCTGAACCTGAGGTTTAGGGTCAATGATTGATTGAACATTTTCTGATGTAGAAAACCATATAAAGTTTCTTCCAAATACTCATAAAAGTTATATCCGAGCTTATAAGCCAAGGTTATTTCTCGTGTCAAAACTTCGTTGTAGGGAATAAAATTATATTCCAAAGCAGGAGAAAAATTAAAAAAGGATTCATAATTCCTAAAAGTGTCCTTTTGGTAGGATCCAAAAATACCCGTAGAAAAGTGATCGGAAATACTTTTTACTAGACTTCCAGAGAAATAAGTGCTATTCCTTTCGCTGGTGTAGTTTTCCTCATCTCCCGAATAAAATTTTACTGCTCGACGCTGTCTAAAATAAGATCTTACCCTCCACATTTCCGTAACCCGATCTATGTCAAAACCCACATTATATTCTTCTTCATTGATGCTTTCTTCATTTTCAAAATTAAAAGAACCTGAAATTTCAAAAACCCAATTTTTCCATTGATCAAAAGACATTTCCTGGGGGATATCCATTTGATCATTAAAGCTGACGTCCACTTGATTTTGAAATACAGTATTTTGTAAGAAGTGAACCATACCCATTTTATAGATTTTCAAAAGTACTTCCCGAGCTTCATTAAAAGTAAGGTTTTGAGTAATGTTTGTACTGATTTTATTCTCCTTGTTTTGAAAGTCATTTTTGCCTTTGTACTCAAAAGTGAAGTTTCTTCCACCACTGGCGTTCGAAATATCAAAAACAAAAACTTCTATATCTGACAGCGTTCTGTCTCGAACATAATCAA
>Ga0115571_1002081_pt1 | contig 13427 bp, 9 predicted proteins | sample COGITO_mtgs_1205_FD_87293 | JGI IMG/M metagenome (GOLD analysis project Ga0115571, IMG submission 87293) | Pelagic marine microbial communities from North Sea - COGITO_mtgs_120531 | ecosystem: Environmental > Aquatic > Marine > Epipelagic | place: Germany:Helgoland, sampling site Kabeltonne...
GAAGAGCTGGCTAGCCTCGATAGACGATCGCAAGGGTGTGTGCCTCCAGCTCAGTGAGAAAGACCTTCTAGCAGACAATGGAGATGGATTCAGCTTCGCTGACTTCCCAGATGCGGCGGCGATACAGAGTAACACTCTTAAAATCGACTATGTTTTTGAACCTGGTAAGGAGCTAGACGGAGCGACAATCGATGTGCCCAAAGCCCTGCTAGCCCAGCTGACTGCCGCGGATATCGATTGGGCAGTACCCGGCATTATTCGTGAAAAATGTGTTGCTCTGATCAAAGGTCTTCCCAAAGCGCAAAGGAAAAACTTTATTCCCGTTAACGCGTTCGTTGACCAGCTAGTCCCTTACCTTATGGGAGGTTCCGTCGATTTGCTCGATTCCTTAACTGACGCGATTTATGAGCTTCGGAGGATCAGAATCGAGCGGGTTCAGTTTGAAGCGATTGAGCTGCGTGCTCACTTAAAGATAAAAGTCAGAGTGGTCGATAACAACGGCGCGCAACTTGGGATCGATAGCTCGCTGCGTGTGCTGCAAGAGAGGTTTTGCAAAGATGAGGTGAGCGGGGCAAAGACACCGGTGACTAAACAGGCTATTGGTCATCCGATAGAAACCTCGGGCCTGGTTGTAATGCCCGAAAAAGCACTGCCTCAAAGCCTTCAAGTTGGAGAGGGCAATATCCGACTAATCAGATTTCCGAGTCTGGTGGATGCAGGATCTAGTGTATCGGTATGCCTTTTTGCTGATGAACACCAGGCTGGTTTAGCGCACTCGCGAGGAGTGGTGAAGCTGGTCATGCTTAACAGCCAGCAACAACGCAATATGCTGCGCAAACAGTTCGACCGCTTCGTCAAACAGAATGCGCTTAAGCTGCCCGTAGGGTCTGCAGATTTCGCCGAACAGTGTGTCGAAGCATGTTACGTGGAAGCACTTGGAAGTGTGAAAACGGTACGAAGCCGTGAGACGTTTGAACGGGCGTTAAATGTGGCCAAATCACAGGTCGTCGGTATTGGCGATCGCTTGGTTACGCTCCTCGAGCGGATAATAGTGATTCGGCTCACACTCAAAAAGCGCCTGTCGGCGTTATCCTCAGCACCTGGGTATCTTACGTCCGACGTGGCGAGCCAACTTGTGCGATTGTTTGGCCCCAACTTTGTGGCTGAAAGCGGTGTCGAGAGACTTAAGGATTACCCGAGGTACTTGGATGCGATTGAGCTTCGCTTGGGCAAAGCCCCATTTATGGGTCCCAAAGACAAAATCGATTCAGAATTACTGGCTGGCTACTGGCAAAAATTAGAGACGTTTAAGAGCGCACCTCAAACCAGTGGGGCAGAGGGCAATGCGACTAAGTTTGAAGAGCTTAGATGGATGTTAGAGGAATATCGCGTTTCGGCGTTTGCGCAAAGCCTCAAAACTAAGATGCCGGTTTCGCCGGCGCGGATAGAAAAGGCCTTAGAGAGATTGAAAGCAAACTCGAGGGGGCAATAGTTACTGACAACTGAGCTGCAGAGCGAAGGGATGTGCATGTTGGTTCGAAAGGTGTTCGTAAAAAAGCGTAGACAGCGTCAGCTTAGATCTACCGTAACGACGCTGTTAATCTGCGCCGCGGCGCTATTGGTTTCCTGTTCGTCGATCGCGGCTTCCCACACAAACGATCCTTGGCGAGAGGCAAATGGCTATGTATTTAAGTGGAATGATTATTTCGACCAGCTCGTCGTAAGACCGACTGCTTTCGCGTATACGACTTTCTTGCCGCGGGTTGCGAGGCAGGGGATCGGCAATTTTTTCAGTAATGTCGATGATATTAATGTTCTTGCAAACGATATATTGCAGCTAAAATTGTCTGCAGCTGCAGGCGATGGCAGCCGGTTGCTCCTCAATAGCACTGTTGGTCTAGGTGGTTTTCTCGATGTTGCCAGCAGCCTTGGTCTACGTAAAAATGAGGAAGATTTTGGCCAAACCCTAGCTACTTGGGGCGTTGGTTCTGGCCCCTATGTAATGCTGCCGGTATTCGGCGCGAGCACGGTGCGCGACTCGTTCGGATTAATTATCGACACTGTGTTTAATCCGCTTCAGCGTGTCGAAGATCCTTCGCTGCGTCTCGGCTTATTTTTACTAGACGAAACTGATTCTAGGTCAGGTGTTCTGGCGCTTGATGAATTAATTACCGGAGATCGTTATCTTTTTATTAGAGAAGCCTATTTGCAGCGCAGAGAATATCTCAATAACGACGGCGTGCTTGATGACCCGTTTGGCGAATTTTAGCGCCTAGACACCGTCTCTTGCGGCGATCTTCATACGTATAAAATCACTGTGAGAGACATAAATTAATTCGCTCACTCTTCGAATTACACCATCTTCATACCGATCTACTTCACCATCGGCAAATGCGATCCGCCACATATTTTTTATGAGCGATAGTTTCGCATCGACAGAGAACTGAGTATTTACCTGCGCCGTGAACTCATAGAGCGACGTCGACTCCTCGGCTTTTTCGTGTGCTAAAGCGCGTAATTCATCGGCCGCTTCCTCGTCGAGTCCAAGTGTTTTAACAAGAATCGCAATAAACTCCTGCTCTTCTCGGGCGTCGAGCCGCTGATCGCTGTTCATCACCTCCACCATTAAGGTCGCAGTGATTAAGTTTTCGGATAGCGCATCTAATTGTCCTGAGTCGGCAGATTCACCAAGCGAACTCTGAAACATTGCCTTTAACTTTGCTAGCATAATTCGTTGATTCCCAAGTCTTCAATTTCTTTGTCTTGCTCATGTTTGGCGACAATGTCCATCGCTTGCTCTAACACGTCTACGCCCGAGGTCGGCTTATAGGCATTCTGGCTCAGATGTCTGCGAAAGGCTTTACCGCCATAAACGCCTTTAAAGAGCCCTAGTAAATGTCGCGTAATGTGCTGAAGCGGAGTCCCGATTGCCAATTGCTGCTCCACATAAGGCAGGTAGTTTATGAGTGCCTGACTGCGAGTAAGCGTATTTGGGCTAGCACCAAAAAACAGTTCATCTACCTGAGCCAAAATGAACGGATTTTGATACGCCTCCCGGCCCAGCATAACCCCATCGACATGATTTAGCTGCTCTATTGCCGTCGATAAGTCTGTAATTCCGCCATTGATAATAATAGTCAGCCTATCGAAACTCTTTTTTAGGCGATAGACCCGGTCGTAATCTAGCGGGGGTATTTCTCGATTTTGTTTTGGGCTTAGCCCAGACAGTATTGCCTTACGTGCATGCACAACAAACAACTCACAGCCTGCGTCTGCAACAACGCCGATAAAGTTTTGCAATGCAGCCTCGCTATCTTGGTTGTCGATGCCTATTCGACATTTAACGGTTACCGGCACATCAACACACTGTCGCATCGCGTCTATACACTGGGCGACGAGTTCAGGTTCTGCCATTAAACAGGCGCCGAATGAACCGGACTGTACGCGCTCGCTTGGGCATCCAACATTGAGGTTGATCTCGCAGAAACCAGCGTCTTCGCCTAATTTTGCGGCGAGTTGTAACTGTTTCGGATCAGAGCCGCCTAGCTGAAGGGCGACCGGGTATTCTTCTGGGCTGTGCGCTAATAAGTTACGGCGATCGCCATATTCTAAAGCCGCACTCGTAACCATCTCTGTATAGAGCAGGGCGTTCTGGCTCAGTTCTCGAAGGAATCGGCGGTCATGGCGATCGGTCCAATCCATCATTGGCGCCACACAGAACCGATGGGCATCTAAATGGGATAGCTCGTTTCGCTGTTTGTCGATCGCTAAAGTGCTCAATAGAATCTCGTAAGTTACGTTGTAGCGGATGTTGGCGGTGTATTAAATCAGAGACGACTTTCATGTCAAGGCGGCCAAACCCTTTGCGTGAGTCTCTGCACGGCTTCGAGTATAATTGCGTTTTACGCCTTCTTCATTTTCGCTGATAGAGACAACGAATGACTCAAGTACGCACTCGCATAGCGCCTTCACCTACTGGCGACCCCCACGTAGGCACCGCCTATATAGCCCTATTTAATAGGTGTTTTGCGCGTCAACACGGCGGCAAGTTTATTTTGAGGATCGAAGACACTGATCAGGTAAGGTCTACGGCTCAGTCCGAGCATGATATTTTGGCTTCGCTCCAATGGCTCGGGTTAGAGTGGGATGAAGGCCCTGGGATAGGTGGCGATTTCGGCCCCTATCGTCAAAGCGAGCGCAGCGACATATACGTCGAGCACATAACAACCCTGTTAGATACGGGTCACGCATTTCACTGTTTTTGTACTGCAGAACGATTGGATGAAGTGAGAAAAGAGCAAATGGCTGCGAAGCAGCAGCCCGGGTACGATGGTCACTGCGCGCATCTTTCAAAAGCCGATGTAGAAGCCAAGCTTGCCGCTAAACAAGACTACGTCATTCGGATGCGTGTACCAGAGTCAGGCAATTGTGAGTTCAACGATATGTTGCGTGGCGAAGTGTCGATCGCTTGGTCGCAGATTGATATGCAAGTGCTCATGAAATCCGATGGCCTCCCTACTTATCATTTCGCCAATGTTGTGGATGATCACTTGATGGAAATCAGCCATGTAGTGCGCGGCGAAGAGTGGATTAACTCTGTGCCTAAGCACGTGTTGCTGTATCAATATTTTAACTGGACGCCGCCTGTCTTTTGTCACATGCCGCTTCTGCGCAACCCCGATAAAAGTAAGTTGAGCAAACGGAAAAATCCTACATCGATTAATTACTATCGCGACATGGGTTACCTGCCGGAGGCGTTGCTCAATTACTTGGGCATGATGGGTTGGACTATGCCCAACGGTGACGAGGTGTTTACTCTTGCAGCAATGGAGGCGGCATTCGACATCAGCAGAGTGAGTTTAGGCGGCCCGGTATTCGATACAGAAAAGCTCGATTGGCTTAACGGGAAATATTTACGAGAGTCGGGCAGCGATGCAGACTTTCAGGCGCGGCTGTTGGCGTGGGCTCAAAATTCAGGTCGCCTTGAGCCCATTATACCGCTGTTGCGACAACGAGTTGAGAAGCTCAGCGATGTTGCACCGCTTATAAGTTACTTTTTTAGTGGCCCTGTGAGTATTGCTCCCGAGTCATTTTCGCATTGCAAGTTAGCGCCAGTAGATGCGTGCAGAGCATTACAGTTTGCGCTGTGGAAACTCGAAGCACTGGGGACATGGAATCGTGACGAGGTTGAGTCAGCACTCATGAAACTAGCCGAGGTATTGGATATCAAAGTGCGTGATTTCTTAGCGCCACTTTTCGTTGCTATTAGCGGCCAGCCAGTGTCACTTTCGGTTATCGATTCGATCGCAGTGATCGGGCTCGATCTTTCGCGCGCCAGATTACGTATTGCTATCGAAACTTTGGGTGGAATATCGAAGAAACAAGCCAAAAATTTAGAGAAAGAGTTTGCTCAGCTCGGTCAGTAGAGCGTTTGCAGGTGCAGATAGGCAAAACACAAGGCAAGAGGGTGATGCAGATTGACACGCCGAGTTGATCTGCATAGAATGCCCGCTCCTCAGATCCGACGTCGGATCGACTGATTTATCGGGGCCTTAGCTCAGCTGGGAGAGCGCAACACTGGCAGTGTTGAGGTCAGCGGTTCGATCCCGCTAGGCTCCACCAAATCACCTTTTCAGAAAAATGCCCCAAGCGCTTTTGACGCTTAGGGCGTGGAGAGTATTACACGTCCCGCGATGTGTAGCCTTTGTAAAGCTGGCGTGGCCGACCGATCTTATACGGATGGCTGAGCATTTCGTCCCAATGCGCAATCCACCCTGGCGTGCGGCCTGTGGCAAATATCACAGTAAACAAGCTTGTAGGGATACCTATTGCTTTCAAGATAATGCCCGAGTAGAAGTCGACGTTTGGATAAAGCTTCTTGCTAATGAAGTAGTCGTCTTCCAAGGCAATCTTCTCTAATTTTCGCGCGATGCGGAAAAGTGGATCGTCTTCTACACCAAGCTCTTCAAGAACTTCGTCGCATATTTTGCGCATTACAGTCGCGCGTGGGTCGAAGTTCTTGTAGACCCGATGGCCGAACCCCATAAGCCTGAAGGGATCCTCCTTGTCCTTTGCCTTGGCAATATACTCTTCGATGTTTGACTCATCGCCAATCTCGTAGAGCATTTCGAGGACGGCTTCGTTCGCACCGCCATGTGAAGGCCCCCAGAGCGCCGCTATGCCCGAAGCGATGCACGCATAGGGGTTCGCGCCGCTCGAACCTGCAAGGCGCACAGTCGACGTTGACGCGTTCTGCTCATGATCAGCATGCAAGAGGAAGATAGTGTCCATCGCTTTCGCCAGCGTCGGGCTCACATTGGGAGCCTCACACGGGGTGCCAAACATCATGTGAAGGAAGTTTTCAGCAAAGCCCATATTGTTTTGCGGGTACATAAACGGCTGCCCGACACTATGCTTGTAGCACATCGCAGCGAGTGTAGGCATTTTCGCTATAAGACGATGAGCGGCCAGTTTGCGATGAGCAGGGTCGTCAATGTCTAAATCGTCGTGATAGAACGCCGACAGGGCGCCGACGACGCCTACTAGCATTGCCATTGGGTGGGCATTTTTTGGGAAGCCCTTAAAGAACTGATGAATATGCTCATCGACCATCGTGTGATAGCGAATAGTCTTCTCAAACGCAGTCTTTTCCTCGGCGCTCGGTAATTCACCGTTAAGCAATAGAAAGCAGGTTTCGAGAAAAGTCGCTTTGTCAGCGAGTTGTTCGATTGGATAGCCGCGATGGAGGAGTACTCCCTTGCCGCCGTCGATGAAGGTAATCTCCGATTCACACGATGCTGTGGAAACAAACCCAGGGTCGTAGGTAAAGACGCCTTCGCTAACTAATCCGCGCACATCTAGTACATCCGGCCCAGTAGTTCCTTCGTATAACGGCAGCTCGATTACCTTATCGATTCCGTCGATCTGCAGCTTCGCGGTTTTTGCGCTCATGGCGTACTCCTGATGAGATTGTATTCTTTTGGAAAAACAGTGACTTAGATAGGGTTCATCGCCACTGATTTGGTATTCTAGAGTGTCGCTGCGCTTAGGCGCAGGGAGCGCAATACTAGGGAATTAGTCCTTGTTTTGTCAAATATTTAGCGATTACAGAACAGCGGACAGTGGCCGATCTAGGGTTTGGTAGCGATTAGACGCAGCGGCGGCGCAAGTAAACGATTGCGCGGGTTGCGGCGTATTGATACGTGCAACCAAGCAGGTGTCGGGGCATTACGACAATACCTTGTCGGTATTGAGTTCAGAGAGCCAAGTTCTATTGTATTGACGGACGCTCGCTAATATACTTCGCGCCGTTTGGAAGTTGAAATTGTTAATTAATTCAATCAGTTTGATCGGAGTGACATTCGCAAAGTCGTCAATTGGTAGCAACTGGCGCTAACTAAGCCCGAAAATGCGCTAACTCACTCCATCAAGATCAATTCGAAAGGTTAAACGTGAAAGATACCAGACCAGTAAATATCGATCTCACCACAATCCGATTCCCACTCACCGCGATACTCTCTATCACGCACCGCATCACCGGCGTGATCATTTTCGTTGGCGTGGCGATCTTGCTCTATCTCCTCGGTTTGTCACTCGAGTCCGCGGCGGGCTTCGCTGAAGCGCAACGCTTGTTGACACTCCCCGTCGCTAAATTTGTAGTTTGGGGCATCGTCTCTGGCCTCCTCTACCATATCGTCGCCGGTACTAAACATCTCATTATGGATTGGGGATTTGGTGAAACTTTGGCTGGCGCTGCGATCGGAAGTCGCATAACGCTTGTCCTATCAATCGTCTTAATCGCTACCGCTGGAGTCTGGATATGGTAACTAGTGCAACGAATTTTAGCAGAACAGGCCTGTCTGATTGGCTTGTGCAACGTGTGAGCGCGGTAGTGTTGCTCGCTTACTCTCTCTTTGTATTTGGGGTTTTTATACTCAACCCTGAGCTTAGTTTTGAGCAGTGGTCGGGGCTATTTTCAAATAATGCAGTGCGCATTTTTAGCTTAATGTCGGTGCTCGCTCTCTGCGGGCATGCCTGGATTGGAATGTGGACTGTTGCCACAGATTACTTAACAACGCTGCAGCTCGGCTCAGCGGCAACCTTCGTACGTCTTGCCTTTCAGCTCGGTTGTGCAATATTGATTACAGTTTACCTCCTTTGGGGTATTCAGATTTTTTGGGGAAGCTAAATGAGCGCTTTACGAACAATTTCTTTTGATGCAGTTATCGTAGGCGGCGGCGGTGCAGGTATGCGCGCTGCGCTGCAGTTAGCTCAGTCGGGTTACAAGACAGCCGTTATCTCCAAAGTCTTTCCAACCCGTTCGCACACTGTTTCGGCCCAAGGTGGTATTACCTGCGCAATCGCAAGTGACGACCCTAATGACGATTGGCGCTGGCATATGTATGACACAGTCAAGGGCTCTGACTACATCGGTGATCAAGACGCGATCGAGTATATGTGCAGCGAAGGCCCGCAGACAGTTTTCGAACTCGAGCATATGGGCCTGCCTTTCTCTCGCACCGAGAACGGTCGGATTTATCAGCGTCCGTTTGGTGGCCAGTCCAAAGATTACGGCAATGGTGGCCAAGCTGCACGCACCTGTGCGGCGGCGGATAGAACAGGCCATGCACTATTACACACGCTCTATCAAGGAAACATTAAGAACAACACGGTGTTTCTGAACGAATGGTATGCAACTGACATCGTTAAGAACCAAGATGGCGCGGTCGTCGGCGTGATTGCTATTTGTATCGAGACCGGCGAGACGGTGTTAATTCAGTCGAAAGCAACTGTATTTGCAACGGGTGGCGCAGGGCGTATTTACGCATCCACCACTAATGCCCTTATCAATACCGGCGACGGCGTTGGCATGGCACTCCGCGCCGGCTTCCCCGTTCAAGACATGGAAATGTGGCAGTTTCATCCAACCGGTATTTACGGCGCGGGAACTCTTGTAACTGAAGGATGCCGTGGAGAAGGCGGCTACCTAATCAACAAGGATGGCGAACGCTTTATGGAGCGTTATGCGCCAAATGCTAAAGATTTGGCAGGACGCGATGTCGTCGCTCGGTCGATGGTGCTTGAAATATTAGAAGGACGTGGGTGTGGCCCGAAAGGCGACCACGTCATGCTCAAACTCGACCATCTTGGCGAGGACGTGCTTAACGAAAAGCTACCTGGAATTCTTGAGCTGTCGCGGACCTTCGCACATGCGGACCCGGTGAAAGAGCCAATCCCGGTTGTGCCGACTTGTCACTATATGATGGGTGGTATCCCAACCAACGTAAATGGCCAAGCAATAATGCAAGACGGAAATGGCGTCGATGCAATCATTCCAGGGTTATTTGCTGTTGGCGAGGCAGCGTGCGTTTCTGTGCACGGCGCGAATCGTCTAGGCGGCAACAGCTTGCTAGACCTCGTTGTTTTCGGTCGCGCGGCGGGCAAGCATATAGAGCAGGAACTCGCTTCAGGAATCGAGCAACGCGTCGCCAGTGAGTCAGATATTGAAGCGGCGATGTCCCGTTTAAACCGCCTCAACGAAACGACTTCAGGTGAGAGCGTGGCTGAACTTCGCGCCGAGTTGCAAGGAATTATGCAGAACTATTTCGGCGTATTCCGTAAAGGCGAGTTCATGCAAGATGGCATCAGGGAGCTCGAGGTACTCCGTGAGCGTATCAAAAATGTTCACTTAGTCGACAAGAGCAACGCGTTTAATACAGCTCGCATCGAAGCGCTTGAATTAGAAAATCTATTCGAGGTTGCCGAGGCGACAGCGATCTCAGCCGAAGCACGCGATGAAAGCCGTGGCGCACACGCACGAGATGATTTCCGCGAGCGCGATGACGAAAACTGGCTATGTCACTCAATGTATTTCCCAGAAGACAAGCGAGTAGGCAAGCGTGCTGTGAACTTCAAGCCGAAGACTGTTGATACCTTCGAGCCAAAGATCAGAACTTACTAACCGTAGAGTTCGGAGCTTGCCTAAACATCGGTTTAGGCAAGGATGTTTAACGCAATTATCAAACTATGTTTGAAGCAAGGTGAATCGTGTTAGTTAGCATTTATCGTTACAACCCAGAAACAGACCTAAAGCCAGTTATGGTTGATATAGAAGTCGACGTGCCTACAGACCGCGACCTCATGGTTCTTGACGTGCTCAACCTAGCCAAAGAGAAAGACACAACGATCGCCTATCGCCGATCATGCCGTGAGGGCGTTTGTGGATCCGATGGCATGAACATAAACGGCACCAACGGGCTTGCATGTATTACCCCATTGTCGACTGTCGTCAAACCAGGCAAGAAGTTAATTCTCAGGCCGCTGCCAGGCTTGCCGGTTATCCGTGACTTAGTAGTAGATATGTCTATCTTCTACAAGCAGTTCGAGAAAGTGAAGCCCTATCTAATGAATGACGAGCCGGCGCCGAACATCGAGCGCCTGCAAAGCCAAGAAGATCGTGCCAAACTAGACGGTCTCTATGAGTGCATTCTTTGCGCTTGTTGTACAACCAGCTGTCCTTCTTTTTGGTGGAATCCTGACAAGTTTATCGGACCCGCTGGCCTACTCCAGGCCTACCGCTTTCTAGCAGACAGCAGAGACACGGCAGCATCGGAGCGACTAGCTGGGCTCGAAGACCCCTTCAGTGTGTTCAGATGTCGCGGCATCATGAACTGTGTTGCAGTGTGTCCTAAAGGCCTAAACCCCACTCGCGCTATTGGTCATATACGCTCGATGCTAATCGAACAGAGCGCTTAAGCTAGTCCCTGCTGGCGAGAGGTTTACCGCTCGCTTATTGTCAAAAAGGATGACAACCAATGGAAGGATTTGAGGATAAGTCGGCGAGCCCAATGCAGCAGTTATGGGATAGTGGTCATTTATCTGGCGCTAATGCCGAATACGTCGAAGCGCTCTATGAGTCTTATTTGGAAGACCCCGCTAGCGTCCCAGATCAATGGTCTGTTTTCTTTGCAGAATTGCCTGCAGGATCTGCGAATGGTAAGGGGGATGTCTCGCATGCGCGCATTCAGCAAGACTTCAAAACGCTAGGCAAGCGCAGCCGCTATACGCCACTTCTCAGTAACGATGCGATTGTCAACTCGGAGCACGAGAGCAAACAAGTTCAGGTCATGCAACTTATTAGCTCATACCGAGTGCGGGGGCATCAGAAAGCGGCGCTCGATCCGCTTGGCCTCATGCATCGCGAACGCGTAGCTGATCTAGAACTCGAATTCCACGGTCTTGGGCCGCTCGACTCTTCGACGGTTTTCCAGACAGGATCACTTTTTATAAGCAAAGACAAAGCGCCACTGGGCGAGATAATCGAAAACCTCGAACGTATCTACTGTAGCGCGGTTGGCTACGAGTTTATGCACATCGTGAATCTCGAAGAGAAGCAGTGGATAGAGCAGCGCATAGAAAGCAACGATGGGATATCCAACTTCGGCGCTGACATCAAAACTCACCTTCTCGAGCGTCTGACCGCCGCAGAGGGTTTGGAAAAACATCTCGATTCGAAATACCCGGGCACGAAGCGTTTTGGCCTCGAGGGAGGTGAAAGCTTAATACCTTCTCTCGACGAACTCGTGCAGCGAGCGGGTAGCGCAGGGACTAAGGAAATTGTGCTCGGTATGGCTCACCGCGGCCGGCTCAATGTGTTAGTAAACCTTCTTGGCAAAAATCCTGCTGACCTTTTTGATGAGTTCGAAGGTAGGGCGGTTTACAAGAGCTCAGGAGATGTGAAATACCATCAAGGTTTTTCCTCTAACATAATGACCGCTGGTGGCGAAGTCCATATGGCAATGGCCTTCAATCCCTCGCATCTAGAGATTGTAGCGCCTGTAGTCGAAGGCTCTGTGCGCGCACGCCAGGTTAGGCGTGGCGATACTGACGGCTCTAAAGTCCTCCCTATTATTATCCATGGAGACGCAGCATTTGCAGGACAGGGTGTCGTCATGGAAACATTCCAGATGTCGCAGACCCGCGCTTATAGAACGGGCGGCACTGTACATATTATCGTTAATAATCAGGTCGGCTTCACGACTAGCCGTCAGGATGACGCCCGCTCCACCGAATATTGCACAGACGTAGCTCGCATGGTGCAGGCGCCTATATTTCACGTCAATGCAGACGACCCCGAAGCAGTGCTTTTCGTGACACAACTTGCTTTAGATTTCCGTAACAAATTTAAAAAAGACGTTGTCATCGATCTTATTTGCTACCGCAGGCGCGGCCACAACGAAACGGATGAACCCTCGTCTACCCAGCCGACTATGTACTCGGTGATAAAGAGCCATAAATCGACGCGAGTCCTATACGCCGAGCGGTTAGCGAACGAAGGGGTGATGTCTAAGGAAGACTCCGACGCTCTAAATACGACTTACCGTGACGCGCTCGACAATGGCGAACACGTGGTTAAGAGTTTGGTCAAAGAGCCGTCGATCGAACTCTTTGTCGACTGGAGTCCGTACATAGGTCACAAGTGGAGCTCGTTCTACAACACGTCGATTCCGCTTAATAACCTTAAGGGGCTCGCTAAAAAGCTATCCGCAGTACCTGAGGCATTTAATCTTCAGCGTCAGGTTGGCAAAGTGATGGCTGATCGCAAGAAGATGGCGGAGGGTACGCTGCCCGTTGATTGGGGCATGGCTGAAAGCCTCGCTTACGCAAGTATTTTGACCAGCGGCAATATGGTTCGTATCACAGGACAGGATGTCGGCCGTGGAACGTTCTCACATCGACATGCAGTACTTCACGACCAAAAAACTGGTGATGCGCATGTCCCGCTGCAAAACATTTCCGAAGATCAAAGCCTTTTCCGAATTTACGATTCGCTGCTTTCAGAGGTCGCTGTCTTAGCTTTCGAATATGGCTTTGCAACTACGACACCCAACGCGCTAGTAGTCTGGGAGGCTCAGTTTGGCGATTTCGCGAATTCAGCACAGGTTGTTATCGATCAATTTATTACGAGTGGCGAGCACAAATGGCAACGCCTCTGTGGCCTGACGATGCTGCTTCCCCATGGCTATGAAGGCCAGGGGCCTGAGCATTCTTCGGCTCGACTAGAGCGCTTCCTACAACTTTGTGCGGAGCATAATATTCAAGTCTGTTTGCCCACTACGTCGGCACAAGTTTTTCACATGCTTCGCAAGCAAGTGCTCTGTCCAATGCGCAAGCCTCTGGTTGTTATGTCGCCTAAGAGTCTTCTTAGGCACAAGGAGACGGTTTCAACCCTCGAGGAAATGGCCGAAGGCAGCTTCCAAGTGGTACTCGACGAGATAGACGACACTATCATCCCTGAGAATGTCCGCAAGATCGTCGTGTGCTCTGGAAAGGTGTATTACGACCTGTTGGCCGAGCGACGAAAGCGTGAAATCACCGACATTGCTATCATCCGATTAGAACAGCTCTATCCTTTCCCCGCGAAAGAA